>TARA_R110001606_G_scaffold210002_2_pt1 | contig 16721 bp, 17 predicted proteins | sample TARA_R110001606 | Tara Oceans TARA_R110001606 (sample SAMEA4398315) | marine metagenome | biome: Polar Biome; feature: [SRF] surface water layer (ENVO:00010504); material: water (ENVO:00002006), including particulate matter (ENVO:01000060) such as... | depth 5 m | reverse complement strand
TTATTAGAGCGGCCTCTGAGGCTAGGATTAATGAAAACCTTCAGCGCCAAACCTGAAAGCGTAAAACGCGATTGGTACATAGTAGACGCAACCGGACTGACCTTGGGTCGTCTGGCTACCGAAGTTGCCACCCGTCTGCGCGGCAAGCATAAGCCCGAGTACACTCCGCACGTGGACACCGGCGATTACATCGTCATCGTCAATGCCGAGAAAGTACATGTGACCGGTAAAAAGGCACAGGACAAGATCTACTACAGCCACTCCGGTTTTCCGGGCGGTATCAAGTCGATCAGTTTTGACAAGCTCGTGATTCGCGCTCCAGAGCGCATCATTGAGTCTGCCGTAAAAGGCATGTTGCCGAAAAACCCCTTGGGGCGTGCAATGTACCGCAAGATGAAAGTGTACAAAGGTGCAGTTCATCCCCATGCGGCCCAACAACCCCAAGAACTCAAGTTCTAACAGGAGCTCACTATGTCGGCGACACAAAACTACGGTACTGGCCGTCGTAAAACTGCCACCGCTCGCGTGTTCCTGCGTCCGGGCAATGGCAACATCCAGATCAACAGCCGCACCATCGAGAACTTCTTTGGTCGTGAAACAGCGCGCATGGTTGTACGCCAGCCGCTGGAACTGACCGAGAACGTCTCCAAGTTTGACGTGTTCGTTACCGTTAAAGGTGGCGGTACTACAGGTCAGGCAGGCGCGATTCGTCACGGCATTACACGTGCCCTGATGGAATATGACGAGACTCTGCGTGGCGTGCTGCGTAAAGCGGGCTTTGTCACACGTGACGCTCGTGAAGTTGAACGTAAGAAAGTGGGTCTGCGTAAAGCGCGTAAGCGTCCTCAGTACTCCAAGCGTTAAGTCGCAAGACTTATCTCGAGAGCGCCCGGTATCCTTATGGAGCCGGGCGTTTTTGTTTGTGCGACAAAATGCCGCTAAGGCGGCGTACAGCCCGCAACGTCCCATAATTCGAAGGTTTGAGACAGTGGCGCAGGATGGTTTAGTGATAGTTCACCTTGTCAAAAAAGGGGTTTTTCATTAACATCGGTTTCATTTTGTGCAAGCGGATAAAAACTCTTAAAAGGGCTCTTAAAAGCCTGAATTAGCTGAGATGGGAGACGACTGGATGAGTAATGACGGCGTAAACAACGGCCGGCGTCGCTTCCTGGTAGCAGCCACAAGTGTTGTGGGTGCAGCCGGAGCCGTGGGGGTAGCAGTACCCTTCGTTGGATCGTGGTTCCCGAGCGCGAGGGCCAAAGCGGCTGGCGCGCCGGTCAAGGTAAACGTAAGCAAGCTCGAGGCCGGTCAGCAGATCGTTGCCGAATGGCGTGGTCAGCCAGTGTTTGTCTCCAGACGCACCCAGGAAGCACTGAAGACGCTTGAGGAAATGAATGACCGGGTGGCTGACCCACAGTCCGAAGCCGCGTCGCAGCCTGACTACGTGGAAGGTATTGCTCGCTCCATCAAGCCGGAAGTTCTGGTCGTGATGGGGATTTGCACCCACCTTGGATGCTCTCCGCTGTTTCGCCCGGAAGTCGCATCGGCTGACATGGGCGCTGAGTGGAAGGGCGGTTACTTCTGCCCGTGCCATAGCTCACGTTATGACATGTCGGGTCGGGTATTCCGGGGCCAGCCGGCGCCACTGAACTTGCCGGTTCCTCCCCATAACTATGAGTCCGATGATGTCATTATCATCGGCCTGGATCCGGAGACTGTCTGATGGGTAAGCTGAATAACTGGATCAATGAGCGTATGTCGGTCAACAGGGTGGTCGAAGATCACCTGACCAAGTACTACGCGCCCAAGAACTTCAACTTCTTTTATTTCTTTGGCTCCCTGGCCATGCTGGTACTGGTTAACCAGATCATCACCGGCATCTGGCTGACCATGAGCTACGAGCCATCCGCTGCGGGCGCGTTTGCGTCTATCGAATACATCATGCGTGATGTCGATTACGGCTGGCTGCTGCGTTATATGCACTCAACTGGCGCGTCAGCGTTCTTTGCGGTGATCTATCTGCACATGCTGCGCGGTATCATGTATGGCTCATACCAGAAGCCCCGCGAACTGATCTGGCTGTTCGGTATGACCATCTACCTGGTGTTGATGGGTGAGGCGTTCATGGGCTATCTGTTGCCTTGGGGACAGATGTCCTACTGGGGTGCGCAGGTGATTATCTCGCTGTTTGGTGCGATCCCGTTCATTGGTCCTGATCTGGCCCAGTGGGTTCGGGGTGACTACCTGATTTCCGGTATCACACTGAACCGCTTCTTCGCGCTGCACGTGATTGCGCTACCGATCGTATTGCTGGGTCTGGTTGTGTTGCACATCATCGCGCTGCACGAAGTAGGTTCCAACAATCCTGACGGTATCGACATCAAGAAGCACAAGGATGAGAACGGCAAGCCGCTGGACGGCATCGCGTTCCACCCTTATTACACGGTCAAGGATATTGTCGGTGTAGTGGTCTTCCTGTTCGTCTTCTGCATTGTGGTGTTCTTCTTCCCGGAGATGGGTGGCTTCTTTCTTGAACATCCCAACTTCGAAGTAGCCAATCAGTTGAAAACGCCTGACCACATTGCCCCTGTGTGGTATTTCACGCCCTTCTACGCCATCCTGCGGGCGGTTCCGGCCATCGGTGGCTCGGCATTCCCGGGCGTTCTGGCGATGGGTGCTGCAATTGCCGTACTGTTCGTGCTGCCCTGGCTTGACCGCAGTCCGGTCCGCTCTATCCGCTACAAGGGCTGGATGAGCAAGGTTGCGCTAGTCGTATTTTGCATCTCCTTCGTGATTCTGGGGATTTTGGGTGCAATCCCAGGTACCGACTTCCGCACATTGCTGTCACAGATCTGTACCGTACTGTATTTCGCCTTCTTCCTGCTGATGCCGTTTTACACTCGCATGGAGAAGACTAAACCCGTTCCAGAGAGGGTCACTGGCTAATGAAAAAGCAATTGATTGCACTGGTATTTGCCCTTGTGCCCTCGGTCGTCATGGCGGCTGCTACTAGCGTTCCACTTGAATCAGCTAATATCGATTTGAGGGACAAGGCTTCACTGCAGGATGGAGCGCGTACGTTCGTTAACTACTGCATGGGCTGTCATTCCACTCAGTATCAGCGTTACGAGCGTGTAGCCAATGACCTAGGGATTCCCGACGACCTTATGATGGATAATATGGTTTTCCCTGCGTCAGCCCTTATCGGTGAACACATGAAAATCGGTATGCGCCCGGAGGACTCCAAGCGTTGGCTTGGTGTTGCTCCGCCTGACCTGACCAACGTTGCCCGGGTGCGCGGTGAGGACTGGATTTATACCTACCTCAAAACCTTCTACATTGATCCGGAGCGCCCAGTTGGCGTCAACAACAAGGTATTCCCGAACTCGGCCATGCCGAACGTCCTGGAAGAACTGCAGGGTCGTCAGGTTATTGGCTGCAAGGCCATGCCTGTGAAGGTAGACGGTAAAGTCCAGAAAGACCCGCTCACTGGTGATACCGTAATGGACAAGCAATGTGACGTGCTCACCGTTGTCGAAGGCACTGGTGTGCAAAGCGAAGAAGAATTCGATACCACCATACGCAACCTGACGGCGTTTCTGGCTTACTCGGGTGATCCGATCAAGCTTGAGCGTCATCGTATTGGTACATATGTGTTGCTGTATCTGGCGTTCTTCTTTGTATTCGCCTATTTGCTCAAGCGTGAATATTGGAGAGATATTCACTGATTAGCGGATTCGTTGATCAAATCAGCGCGCCCTTTGGGGCGCGCTCTTGTTTCTGGGGTATAATCCCTACTTATTAAGTAATCGCAGGCCATTTTGATCGGCCTGCTTTTTTCATGCACACGCATTCGCGTGATCTGTTGTTACCGCAGTCCGCTACAGGATGAGGGTTGATTTATGGGCGTTACCGCCAACAAGCGTTCTTCGATGGCTTTTTTCTCCGATCCTAATGATCATTACTGTCACCGTGTACGAATCGTGCTGGCAGAAAAGGGTGTGACCGTCGACGTTATCAACGTCGAGCCCGATAACCATCCGGAAGAACTGGCGGAGAACAACCCTTACAACACCGTTCCCACGCTGCTGGACAGGGATCTTGTGCTCTATGAGCCAAACATCATGATGGAGTACCTGGACGAGCGTTTCCCGCATCCGCCATTGCTCCCCGTGTACCCGGTCGCACGCGCCAATACCCGTCTGCTGATGTTTCGCGTACAGCGTGACTGGTGTGGTCTGGTTGATGCCATCAGTAATCCCAAAACGCCTGCTGCAGCGGCTACCAAGGCCCGCAAGGAGTTGCGCGAGAGCTTGATCGGGGTCGCACCGGTCTTTGCCGAGATGCCTTACTTCATGAGCGAGGAGTTCAGCCTGGTTGATTGTTGTATTGCCCCGATATTGTGGCGTTTGCCTATCCTGGGAGTTGAATTACCCAAGCAGGCCAAGCCGCTGCAGGATTACATGGACAGGATTTTCCAGCGTGAGGGCTTTTTGGCGAGCCTGTCGGCTGCTGAAAAGGAAATGCAGTAACACCCACATATCCCAACAGTGTCCCCCCGAAGGAGGCCCGCATGGCTCAGATGAGCTCAAGCCGACCCTATTTGGTACGCTCGCTATACGAATGGATACTGGACAACGGCTGCACTCCCTATGTGCTCGTCAACGCCCAGTATCCGCAGACCAGCGTTCCGGATGCTTTTGTTGAAGCTGGTCAGATAGTACTCAATCTTTCTCCCAATGCGATTCGGCATTTGGAGATGGATAATGACAGGATTACTTTTGACGGTCGTTTCGGCGGCGTAGCTCAGCAGGTCTGGATTCCTGCCCTGGCGGTCATGGCTATTTATGCACGCGAGAATGGTCAGGGAATGGTGTTTGAAGTCGAGCCCTCGCCAGTTCCGCCGACTGACGATTCTGAAGGCGATGCAGCACCCAGTGCCGACGCTTCCAAAAAGGAAAAGGCCAAGAGGCCTGCTTTAAAAGTCGTCAAGTAGTTATAGGAGCACAAAAAACCCGGACCATTCACGCAAGTGGGTCCGGGTTTTTTGTTGCCCTGAAAGTTTCAGTTCAGTCTATATATTCAAACAGTTTGACGATCCGCTGCACACCACCTACCTGCTGGACAGTACTTACTGCCAGATCGGCCTCAGCCCGGCGCACCAGACCCTGCAGGTAAACAATACCCGCTTCAGTTGTCACCTTGATTCGGCGGCCTGGGATCGCGCTGTCAGCGAGCAGTCGTGCCTTGGCGCTGGTACTGATCAGGGCGTCATTGTTACGTGCCAATAGCGGCAGAGGGGGGCCTACAGTCAACTCATTATGTACCACCTTCACCCGTTGCACACGCTGGGCCACTGACCCAGCCAGGTCCTTTAGTTCCTGCCGGGGTACCTGTCCAGCGAGCAGGACAACGCCGTTGTAACTGGTAACAGAGAACCGTGCATCTCGTTCCAGCTCGATATTGGATTTGGCGATATTGACGTTGGTCTTTGTTTCGATCAATTGGTCGTCAATGGTACTGCCGAAGGTACGGGTACCCTTGTTGCTTTCAATGGGTGTGTCGCGTGTGGCGGTCAAGACGGAGCTGCAGCCGGCGAGTGATACAACCAGCAACAGACATAAAGCAGTCTTCATTCTTCACTCCCGAAAAGTTGACGGTCTATAAGATCACACAGGCAATGAATGGCCAGCAGGTGCACCTCTTGAATGCGAGCGGTGGAGCGGGCTGGAACACGGATCTCGGAATCTTCCGGAAGCAGTAGTGACGCCATGGCGCCGCCGTCACGTCCAGTGAGGGCTACTACCAGCATGTCGCGGTCATGGGCTGCCTGAATGGCTTGCAGTACGTTGCCGGAATTGCCGCTGGTCGATATTGCCAGCAGAACGTCGCCGGGCTGACCCAGGGCGCGGATCTGCTTGGAAAATATCTCATCGTAACTGTAGTCGTTAGCGATCGAAGTGATGGTCGAGCTGTCGGTAGTCAACGCCAGGGCTGGCAGACTGGGACGCTCGCGTTCGAAACGGTTGAGCAGTTCTGAAGAAAAATGCTGCGCGTCACCGGCAGAGCCGCCGTTACCGCAGGTCAGGATCTTGCCCTCGTTGAGAAGACTATTGACCATTAGCTGACTGGCCTGCTCGATACTCGGTCCAAGCACCTCCATGGCACGGGTCTTGGTTTCGATACTGTCGGTGAACAGTTGCCTAATACGGTGCTGCATATCCATAGAAAGATGACTCGCTAGCAGGTGAATGCTTCACGGATCCAGTTGTAGGAACCTGGATCGGCGGGATTGCCGTGTGCGGTTACGACGTCGAAACGGCAGGGTTTATCAGCCAGGTGGGGATGGGTCAGCAGATAATGCTGCGCCGCCGCGATCACTCGCTTTTGCTTGCGCCAGTCAATGCTCTCTACCGCGTTGCCCCAGCGACTGCTGCGTCGGTAACGCACCTCGACGAATACTACTGTATCGGCGTGACGCATGACCAGATCAAGCTCACCCATCTTGCAACGATAATTGCGCGCCAACAGGCGCATTCCAGCGTTCAGCAGCAATTGTTCGGACTGGCGCTCGGCCTGGTTACCGAGCTTCTGTTTTTCGGTCAGTTCGCTCATTGCACCCGGACGGAGGAGGTGGCAGATAGTTGTCCGCGCTCCATTACTCCCCAGCTTAGCTGGCGTTGGATGCGACCATCGGGGGACAAGGTGAGCTCGCCCGTGGCGCCATCAACTCGGGTGCTGGAAAATTGCTGCATCTGTGGCAGGCGCGAAAAAATGCGTTGAGCATCGATGCCCATGGCATACAGGCGACCCAGCGGACCCTGTGCTTGGGGCCAATTGTTGGTGACCTGACTGTAAAGTGCATCTTCACGGGTCAGTAGCCATGGGATCTCGGCAACCACTATGCCATCCATATCGGCATTTTGCTGTCCATCAAAACCCACCTGGTATACATGGGAGGTTGCGAAGACCGGCAGGTCAGCAGCGTACTGGAATGCCAGGGTAGGTTTGATCTGGCGGGCCTGTTGAGGATTGACGGCGATAAACAGGGCATCAAGATCCTGGCGCGGTGTAGGTTGGACCACAACGTTGCCGTCGAGCGCTCTGGAAACACGCTGTCCTCGCTGTTCGCTCTGACGTATCTGCAACAGATCGGCAATCTGGCCAGAAATCTCTGCCGGCTGGTCAATCACCACGCGACCTACCAGAACGCCGCCCATTTCTTCCCAAGTACGTCGGAACGACTCATAGGCCCGAACACCCCAGTCGGTGGTTGTGTGCAGTGCGCCCATCTGCCGATGACCCTGCTCCCAGGCCTGCATGGCTGCTGAGCGAGCTTCGTCCTCGGGTGCCAGGCCGAACTGAAACAGGCCCTGTGGATAGGGACCTTCCCGCTCTGCATAGTTCAGGGCCAGGGTGGGTATTGGCAGAGAACTGCGCGTTGCTAGGCGACCCACGCGCTCGCGATCCAGCGGGCCGATCACCCACTCGACGCCGTCAGCGACGGCCTGGGCATAGAACTGATCAAGGTTGGCGTAGGCGGTACTGTCATACAGGCTGACTCGGGGTTGATCCAGCCCCTTGCTCTGAGCCTGGTATTGGGCGGCCAGGAAGCCATCGCGCAGTGCTTCTGCAGCGCTGGCCAGTGGCCCTTCGAAGGGCAATAACAGGGCTATGTGCTGGGGGCGGCTGGCGTGTAGCTCCAGCAACTGCTGAATGGAGTCCGGGAGTGGTTGTGCGGCGGGATGGGCGCTGTTCTGCTCTTTCCATGCCTTGATTGCTTGCACCTGTAGATCGATATTACGAAATTCCCGTTGGATCAGAGCCAGCTCAATCCAGCTGCGCAGCTCGCCGTCGGCACTCTCTGCTGCTTTTGTAAGCTCCGCTGTTGGCACTTGCTGCAGGTTGTCCCAGATAGCCAAAAGGTTCGCGTTACGCTCACCGCCGGATAAGACACCATGCATGAATACACGCTCACGGGCGGCTTTAAGAGGCTCCCCGGTAGCACCCAAGGCCAACACGCGCAGGCGCTGGATTGCGACCTGATCAGTCAGCGGCAGGCTATCGATCTGGCTCATGGAGGGGTGCCGCAGGGCACGCAGGGCCATTTCCGGTCTTTTTAGCGCAAGGGCGCTTCGGGCCTGGAGTGTGCTGAACCGTACCTGCTGATCCAGTGGCAGTTCGCTTTGCGGTACACGCTGGAGAATCGACAGGACCTGCTCCGGCCGGTCAGCGTCGCTTGCTGCCTGCGCCGCGTAAAGACGCAATAGATTGGCTTCAGCCCCGGAATACTTGTCTGCATCGGCGAGTATTTTTTCTGCGGATGCCTGTGGCGTGCGCGGAAGCTCGCTGAGACTCTGGGGTGGACTGGCGCAGCCGACAACCAGCACGGCGAGTGCCAACGACAGTATTGGCAGGCGTTTATTGCAGGGCATGCAGCGGTATCCTTACGCAAGGGACACGTGATGTGTCCCGTTGGATTTCTTGCAGAAGTTATCTGCAGCATTGTAACCAAGGGGCAGGGCTCGCGCCATGTACTGGATCACGTCCTGTACAATAGTGACCACACCTTGATCGAGATTTGTCATGGCCACATCTACCGGTACGCTTTTCATTGTTGCCACCCCCATCGGCAACCTTCAGGACATGACTCCGCGGGCGCTGGAGGTGCTTGCTAACGTCGGACTTATTGCTGCAGAGGATACCCGTCACAGCGGCCGCCTGCTCCAACATTTCGGTATTTCGACACCCACTACGGCCTGCCATGACCATAACGAGCGCGACAAGAGCGCCAGGCTGGTAGAGCGCATGCTCGCCGGTGAAGATATGGCGCTGATCTCGGACGCAGGTACACCGTTGATTTCCGATCCCGGCTACCATCTTGTCCGTGCCGCTCGGGAAGCCGGTGTGCGGGTTTGTCCTGTGCCTGGGCCCTGTGCTCTGGTCGCGGCGCTGAGTGCCGCAGGCCTGCCTTCTGACCGCTTTGCATTCGAAGGGTTCCTTCCGGCAAAAGCCAGCGGTCGTCGTCAGCGTCTGCAGGCCTTGTCCAGCGAGCCTCGAACCTGGATGCTTTACGAAGCGCCGCATCGGTTGCTCGAGTGCCTGGAAGATATGCTGGATATCCTTGGGCCGCAGCGACAGGTTGTGCTGGCCAGGGAATTGACCAAGACCTTCGAGACCATCCGGGGTGCGCCCATTTCCGAGCTGGTCGAGTGGGTGCGGGCCGATAGCGATCAGCAGCGTGGAGAGTGCGTGCTGGTGGTTGAAGCGATGCCACCACGCAATGAGGACGAGGGGCTGGATCCTGAAGCCGAACGGGTGCTCGATTTGCTGCTCGAGGAATTGCCGGTAAAGCAGGCCTCGGCGCTGGCTGCCAGGATAACCGGACAGAAGAAAAACAGGCTTTATCAGATTGCCTTGGGCAAGGCCGCGAAGTAAACATCACGGCCTGACCCTTTTACCAGGCTAATCCGCCTCCAGAACCATGACTCGCTGGCCGGCTTTTACCGGTGAACCCGGCTGGACGTGCACGGAGGCAACCACCCCGTCGCAGGGCGCAAGCAGGGGGATCTCCATTTTCATGGACTCGAGTATTACCAACACGTCACCCGCCTTGACCTGGGCGCCTTCAGCGACTTGAACCTGCCACAGATTGCCGGCTATATGACTTTCTACTCCCTGCTGCCCAGCCTGTAAGGGCAAATCGATGCCCGTGTCTGCGGTTGGCTCTTCACTGGAGTAATCGGCCTGTCCGTTGGCAATCCAGCGTTCCCGCTCGGCATTGAAAGCAGCCTTTTGATGGGTGCGGAAAGCCTGGATGCTGTCGGCTTCCTGCTCCAGAAAAGACTGATACTCATTCAGATGCAGTTCGGTTTCCTCTATATCGAGAGTGTGGCGTCCCAACGGAAAGTCCCGGCGGATCTGCGTTAGCTCGTCGGCGGTGACTGGATAGAAGCGAATCTGATCGAAGAATCTGAGCAGCCAGGGCTGCCCGCCAAAGGCTTCAACTTCCCTGTAGCGATTCCACATCTGCAAAGTGCGGCCTACGAACTGATAGCCGCCTGGTCCTTCCATGCCATAAACGCACATATAGGCCCCACCGATGCCAACCGAATTTTCTGCTGTCCAGGTGCGTGCCGGGTTGTATTTGGTGGTAACGAGGCGGTGTCTTGGATCCAGCGGAGTGGCTACCGGGGCACCCAGATAGACGTCGCCTAGACCCATGACCAGGTAGCTGGCCTCGAACACGGTGCGGTACACCTCGTCCAGGTTTGGCAGGTCGTTGATTCGGCGAATGAACTCCAGGTTGCTTGGACACCAGGGTGCATCCTTGCGCACGGTGGTCATGTATTTTTCGATGGCCAGTTGGCATGCTGGGTCATCCCATGACAGGGGCAGGTGCACTATGCGAGAGGGTACCTTTAGATCGCGCGTTTGGCACACGTCCTCCCACGCGTCCTCCACGACCCGTAACAGCCGGTCGATCGACAGGGTTTCGGGTTGGTAGTGTACTTGCAACGAGCGGATTCCCGGCGTCAGGTCGTGAACGCCGTCCAGCTGCAACGCCTCCAGGGATTGCATCAGGGCATGCCCACGGAAGCGTAACACCAGATTAAGCTCTGGCTGGCCAATCTCCAGGAGCAGGTGGGTGTCACCTGATAATCTGGCGACCAGCCGGGTATCTTCATCACCAATGTCGAGAACAATGGGTGACTCGGGGGTGATCGAGGTGCTCGATGCCGGGCAGTGCGCACTCAGCTGCGCGATATCCTTCTGGCGCGAAGTAGCCAGCTCACGCGCGGTTTCCAGACTGACCGGGACAAAACGAATACGATCGCCGGCCTTGAGTTGGCCCATGTGCCACAGGTCCGCCTCAATAATGGTTACCGGGCAAACAAAGCCACCAAGACTGGGGCCGTCGGGCCCCAGGATCACAGGCATGTCGCCGGTGAAGTCCACTGCGCCTATGGCGTAGGGGTTGTCGTGAATATTGGAGGGATGCAGGCCAGCTTCACCGCCGTCCTCGCGTACCCACTCCGGCCGCGGTCCGATAAGACGCACACCGGTGCGGCTGGAGTTGAAGTGCACTTCCCATTCGGTTTCCAGGAAGCACTGCATATAGTTTTCGGTAAAGTATTCAGGTGCGGCATGGGGGCCGTAGATAACGCGTACCTCACGTACCTCTGGTAGCTCTATGCGTAAGCTGGATGGTAGTACGCTGCCACAGTGGCTGTCAGTGAGCGTTTCCAGGTGCAATACGTCGCCAGCGCGCAGGGCGCGACCGGTATGTCCACCAAACTGGCCCAGGGTAAATGTGCTTTTGCTACCCAGATAGTCGGGCAGCTGAATTCCGCCGCGGATGCTCAGGTAGCTGCGTGCTCCCGACCCTGCGATGGTACCAATGCTCAGTTGGGTGCCGGCTTTCACCCACAGGCAGGTGTGCATCGGGTGTTCAATGCCGTCGAGCATTACCGGTATATCGGCTCCGGTGACGGCAACCACGGCGTCAGTATTGAACATGAGAGTGGGGCCGCTCATGGTGATTTCCAGGCCGGCGGCGTCCTGTGCATTGCCCAGCAGACGGTTGCCCAGCTGCAAAGCCAGATTATCCATGGGCCCGGAGGGCGGGACGCCTACCGACCAGTAACCCAGACGGCCGGGAAAGTCCTGCACCGTGGTCTGGGTGCCGCCACTGATCACTTCAAAGGTACTGGCATGGTAGGTCAGGTCATCCAGGCAGCGTGTCCAGGGCTCGCCCGTAGCGAAGGGTGTGAAGGTGAGTATCTGACGCAGGTAATCACGGTTGGTCTCCACGCCATACAGCAGGGTATCGCCAAGGGCGGTATGCAAGGCGGTGCTGGCCTGCTCGCGGGTGGGTTCCCAACAGATGATCTTGGCTATCATCGGGTCGAAGTAGGGCGGAATTTCGCAGCCGGCCTCTACCCAGCTGTCTATACGCAATGCCTGACCATCTGCGGCTGGGAAGCTGACCGCGGTAAGCAGTCCGGGGCAGGGCTGGAAGTCCCTGCCTGGGTCTTCGGCATATACTCTAGCCTGTATGGCATGGCCCTTGGCGCTGAGGTTGGCACCAAGCTCGGAGAGCGGGGGTAGGTCGCCCGCGGCCAACTGGATCATCCAGCTCACCAGATCCACACCCCAGACCTGTTCTGTTACGCCATGTTCGACCTGCAGACGGGTATTGACCTCGAGAAAGTAGAATTGCGCAGCCTCGCTGTCATAGACGAACTCGACCGTGCCAGCGCTGCGATAGCGCACGGCACTGGCCAGGCGGATGGCCGCCTCACAAAGCGCTTCTGCCATGCCTTCAGGCAGGTTGGGTGCGGGGGTTTCTTCGATAACCTTCTGGTTACGGCGTTGCACTGAGCAGTCGCGCACGCCCAGGGCCAGAACCTCGCCCTGACCGTCACCAAAAACCTGTACTTCCAGATGACGAGCGCGCTGGATGTATTTTTCGATGAATACACCCGCATCGCTGAAGTTGTTCTGGCCGAGGCGCTTGACCGTCTCAAAGGCTTCGCTCAACTCCACTGCGGTGTAACACACACGCATGCCGATACCACCACCGCCTGCGGTGCTCTTGAGCATGACCGGGTAACCAACCTGTTCGGCGGCATCCAGTGCCGACTCCAGACTGTCGAGCAGGTCGGTACCTTCGAGCATGGGTACGCCATGCTCCTTGGCGAGAGACCGTGCGGTGTGCTTCAGGCCGAAGACACGTAATTGCTCGGGCGTCGGGCCAACGAAAGCAATGCCCGCGGCTTCACTGGCCTCCGCAAACGCAGCATTCTCAGACAGAAAACCATAGCCGGGGTGGATGGCTGTCGCGCCGCTCTGTTTAGCCGCAGCCAGAATCTTGTCCACGTCCAGGTAAGTGCCGGTGGCGCCACCCTCACCAAGGGAGATTGCCTGATCAGCCTGTTGAATGTGCAGACTGGCCGCATCGGCTTCGGAGTAGACGGCTATACCCTTGACCTCGAGGTCGTTGAGGGTTCGCAGGATCCGGCAGGCAATGGCACCGCGGTTGGCTATCAGTAATGTATCGAACATCTTGGATATTCCTCGGCCAGGTCGTCCTGGGTTATCCATTCTGTACTCCGCGGGGTCGTCCCTGCGGCAGCAAGTTTTTAACCAGCTTTCGGCTCTTCAGTCCCAGACCAGCACCTGGGCCGGTGTCGGGTTATAGCCGTTACAGGGATTGTTCAGCTGCGGGCAGTTGGAGATCAGCACGATGATGTCCATATGGGCGATCAGTTCTACATACTTGCCGGCACCGGATATGCCGTCTTCGAATGTCAGGCCGCCCTCGGGGGTCACCGGCACGTTCATGAAGAAATTGATATTGGCGCTGATGTCAGCCTTGCCGAGCCTGCCATCATGCAGGCAGGCACGTAGAAAGTTGTCGCGACAGCTGTGCATGTAGCGCGTGTTGAGTGCGTAGCGCACAGTATTGCTTTCCTGGGCGCAGGCACCGCCGAGTGTGTCGTGGCGGCCGCAGGTGTCGGCTGTAATGGTCAGCATCGGTTTGCCCAGATTGCTGTAGAGCACGCTGTTGGTGGTCAGATACACGCTGTTCTGTTTGCGCAGGGTGCGTTGCACGTCATAACGCTCGCGGGGGTTGCTGGCGCTGTAGAACAGGGTATCGACTGCCTGGTTGCCTTCCAGATCGTGCAGACGCAGGGTCTGACCGGTTTTGATGTCGAGCATGAAGGGCTCGCCCGCGCCAACAGTGGCCTTGTGGCTGGCGGTATCGGCAGTCTTGTCGCTGTGGGTCAATGACATGGTTGTAGCCCCTCAGAGGTGGATGCGATCGGTGTTGTGCAGTCCGCGAACGTTCTCTGCGCGGGTTTTGCGGCACAGGACGGTGATGCCATCGTCGGCTACCTGGTGCCAATCCAACTGGACCGGCTTGGGCGCATAGGCTGGAGCGGGATCCAGCGGATGTTGCAGCGCGGTCAGTACCACAAGTGTGTCCATTGGCGCGTAGAGCTCAATATGATCTCCCGCAACAGAGTTCCCTGAATGAAAAACGAAGCGGTCCTGGTCATCCACGGCCACCTTGCTGAACAGGTTCAGCGTCATCAGCAAATCCGCCAGTCCGAGATTCCATTTGCCCATCTCAACCAGCAGATTGTCCATGCCGTTGCGGAAGAAGCCGTTACGCAATTCCTGATAGCTGCCCGTACCGTATTTTTCCTGAACCTCCTCAGCGTTAAGCACGCCCCCGAAGCTGTCGCTCCAGCCGCAGGTGTCAGTGACGATGGCGGCCAGAACCCGGCCCATGTCGGAGTACAGACAGTGGCCTGCAGTGAGCTTGGCTGTATGTTGGCACTTGAGGCTGTCTGGCAGGTTCAGGCGCTCGCTTTTCTCATGGGCGTTGAAGAGCATCAGGCTGACATTGGCACCACCTTCAAGGTCCGTGATGCGCACTAACTGACCGCGCTTGAGAATAAAGGAGGTATGTCCGCCGCCTGGCAGGGTCTCGCTATAAAGAGTAGGGCGCATAGGCGCTGGAAGGCTCATTGGGTGACTCCTTGCTGATCGGATGGAAGCTCTTTCTGAGCAACATGGTCGGGCAGTGCGTCCAGCATCTTGCGCGCTGCCAGTCGATCGGTGTTGAGGGGGATGTCGTAGGTGATGCGCGCGCCATAGGCGCCCGGGGCCTGGGGGTCGGTGCGTACCTTGTCAAATACCAGTAGACGGGTACCCAGGGTAAAGCCCTCGGTCAGATCATGGGTGACCATGAATACGGTCAGGCCGGTTTTACGCCAAAGTGATAACAGCAGTTCGTGCATGTCCTTGCGCGTGCCAGGGTCGAGTGCGCCGAATGGCTCGTCCAGCAGAAGAATGCGCGGCGCTTTTACCAGTGCCTGGGCAATGGCCAGGCGCTGCTGCATACCGCCGGACAGGGCGTGGGGATATTTGTTGATCGCATCACCCAGGCCTACCGCTTTAAGCATTTCAATACTTTTTTCGCGAGCTTCGCGCCTTGCTCTGCCAAGCAGTCTGCCTATCAGGGGCGCTGCCTGAAGCTCCAGGCCGAGCATGACGTTGCCCAGCACGGTCAGGTGCGGGAATACCGAATAGCGTTGGAACACCACTCCGCGCTCTGGACCAGGCTCGGCCACAAGCGGTTGACCGTCCAGCAGAATTTTACCCCTGCTTGGTTCTTCCTGACCCAGAAGCAGTCGAAGAAAAGTGGATTTGCCGCAGCCCGAGGCGCCCACCATGGTGATGAATTCGCCGCTGGCAACTTCCAGATTCAGGTTTTCCAGCACAATGCTGTCGCCGTATTGCTGCCATATATGTTGAATGGAAATAGCGTTCATGTCAGTTGCCTCCCTTGGGCTCGAACCAGGGGAACATCACCCGGCAAAGCCCCTTGAGTGAACGATCCATGACGAAAGCCAGTAATGTGATCCAGGCGACATAGGGAAGGATGACGTCCATGGCCAGATAGCGTCGTACCAGAAAGATGCGATAGCCCAATCCATCCGTCGATGCTATGGCCTCGGCGGCAATCAGGAACAACCACGCAGGCCCGAGTGCCAGGCATAAACCTTGAAGTAGTCGCGGCAACAACTGGGGCAGTACTACCCGAATCAGTACTTGCCAGGTGCTAGCGCCCAGCGTCTGAGCCTTTATGAGAAGTTCAGCGGGGATCTCGCTGACCCGCTGTTGCATATCTCGAATCAGCACCGGTGTAATACCAATCACGATCAGCATTACTTTCGACAGCTCCCCCAGGCCCATCACAATAAACAGGATGGGCAGTATCGACAGTGGCGGAATCATCGAGATCACTGTCACAAGCGGGGAAAGCGGAGCGCGCACCATCGGGATCAGCATCATCAGGCCCAGCCCCAAACTGGCCGCGGCAGCAATGCCCAATCCGGTGCCCAGACGCTTGAGACTGGACGCCGAGTCTACCCACCAGAGATATTCTCCACTGCGGCGGTCAGGCGTGAAGGCCATACGATCTACTGCGTCGGCCATTTGCGTGAAGCTGGGCAGGAGCTTGTCGTTGGGGTTTTCGGCCAGACGTGCCTGTGAGCTGTATAGGTAAAGCACCAGCAGCAGTGCGAAGGGGAGCAAAATCAGCCCCAGCTTTGAAACCTTGCCGGGGGTGCGATTCATTAGTCGGGACATGGGCAGCTCCATGGGTTACAGGTAACGAGAACTCAGATGTCTGAGGTTCTCCCGGGCTTTTGTCCCGCCGTGTAACCCCCTGCCGGAGGTCGACAACTCTCGGACCAGGCGTCTGCGGCGCAGACCGGAACCCTAGTTGTCTATTGGTGCAAAGTTGTATCAGGCATGTGCCCGGCAACGCATCAAGGGTTCGAAACACCCGAGTCTCGTATGCTGTAGTAGCTAATGCAGGTGGTGTGCCAGTTTGTCTATTACACGGTTTTGCGGGGGCTGCACCGCAATGGGGCAAGTGATGAGTGAAAAATGAATCGCAATTATGCTCTTATTTGGGGCGCTTTATGCTCCACCAGGGTGCGCATTCAGTCAAAGCTTGCCGTGTCCGGCGAACAACGATAATCTCCACCACAAGAGTTGGCTGGACAGTCGCCGTATCGCTTGCGATAGGGAGGAAAGTCCGGGCTCCATAGGGCGGAGTGCCAGGTAATGCCTGGGGGGCGTGAGCCTACGGAAAGTGCAGCAGAGAGTAGACCGCCGATGGCCCCGAAAGGGGATCA
>TARA_R110001606_G_scaffold251048_2_pt1 | contig 16746 bp, 17 predicted proteins | sample TARA_R110001606 | Tara Oceans TARA_R110001606 (sample SAMEA4398315) | marine metagenome | biome: Polar Biome; feature: [SRF] surface water layer (ENVO:00010504); material: water (ENVO:00002006), including particulate matter (ENVO:01000060) such as... | depth 5 m | reverse complement strand
ACCAGGCTCGGGTACAACTCCGCCTTCATTGCCGTGGCCATTGTGCTAATTTTTGGCATCCATATGAAGAAGGCCTTCCTTGCTACACACATGCTTATCTGGACAGGGTTTGCGGGAGCACTTTTAAAGGACTTCTTTGCCCTGCCCCGCCCGGAAAATGTTGATTCATCGCTCAAGCACCTTGTCGATGAGTTCAGCGCCGTTTCTCCCTTCGTCAGAAAAGGCGGGCAATCCTTTTTCAGCCTACCTGCACCGGAAGCCATTGAATACTACAGAGAGAACAAGCTCGATTCTTATGGGTTTCCTTCAGGCCATGTAAGTGGCTCGGTGGCTTACTGGGGAGGTATTGCGTTGCTGTTTAACCGAACCTGGGTGAGGGTGGCAGCCATCATCATCATTGCACTGATGCCATTTTCACGCATGTACCTCGGCAGGCACTTCCTGGCCGATGTGCTGGGTGGGCTCGTTCTCGGTGGCATCACCGTTTGGCTGTCATGGCTTTTTCTGATCAAAAAGGACAAACTTTCGGCATACCTGGCCATCCAGAAGCTGCGACTGCAAATGAATATGCCTACTCTCATTTTCATATCCTCCTGCATTTTGCTTCCTATCGTTTTCATTTTCCTGGGCAACAGCATAGCTGCTCAATTCCTGGGGCTCAATATTGCTTTCCTCCTCATTGGCTTGCAGGGATTCCCTTCAGATGAAGGTAAGTGGCCGATCCGGGTTTTAAGAGTGGTGCTGGCCATTGCGGTATTGGTGGGGAGCAGCATTCTCCTTGATCAACTGATAAGGGCTGTCGGGTTGAAAGGCAATGACACTGTACTACTGATTAAAAGGGCTTTGGAGATGTTTTTGCTGATTTGGGGCAGCACGGCTATTGCTAAGAAATTGGGATGGTATAAAGCAGCTTGATTGACTGCCAACACATAAAATCTTTAGGTAACTTCATTCAACCTTTTTGCAGGAAAAAAAACTTAACAGAGTACTCCACGGCAGAGTAAAGGAGTACCGCAGAGATGAAGCCTTCGGCTTTGTCAAACGCAAACAGGACGGACTGAAAGCTATTACTATTTTTTGGTTCAGCGTTAGTATAAAACCTAGCTTTAGAATCGCATTCTCCAGTGACCTTAGCGTCAGCAAATGTCCACATAACCCAGGTCAGTTATGAGGCGGTTATCTGCTCAATTATCCTGCTCCTTGAACACCTTCTTTAACAGCTCAGTAGTTCGGGCGCCCGGGTTGCTGCGGATATTGGCTTCTTCCTGAGCCACCAGCTTGAACAGACCATCAATAGCCAACGTGGTTGCGTAGTCGTTCAGGTCAGGGTTCACCTTGTCTACAAATGGAACCTTGTTGTAAGTATTCACCAGGTCTCCGTAGTATTTAGTCGCATTCACCTTGTCCAACGCCTTTTGAATGACTGGCTTAAATTTGTCCTCAAGTTGACTGGTCGTTGTTTTCTGCAAGTATTGAGTGGCGGCGTCTTTGTCTCCTTTCAGGATATTCCAGGCATCATTGATTGTCATTTGCTTAATCGCACTCACAAAAATTGGCGCTGCCTGCTTGGCCGCTTCTTCAGCTCCCCTGTTGAGCGTTTCAATGAACTGATCCACCTGCTTATCCATCCCTAGCTGACGGAGCTTTGTCTCCACTTTTTGGACGTCAGGGGGAAAAGGAATCTTGATCTGAGGGTTTTTGTAGTAGCCATCAACAGCAGAGGCTTTTTTGGCTCCGTTGGTAATCCCTTTTTCCAGCGCCTCCTTCAAGCCCGATACCACCTCCTCGGTGGTTGGCTTGGCGTCTTTCAGGTAGCCGTCAACTGTTTTCTGTATTTGCTGAACCGAGCAGGCCGAAATTGCCAGCATGCCAAAAGCCAATATTGTTGCAGATAAAAATCTCATTACGTAGCTGTTTTAAACTTTTTCAAATAAAACCACTTTATATCTTTATAGCTAAAAAACGATGTTACAAATTTGGCAGGAATTTAATGTAGCCGAAGCCAGCTTGATAACACAGCGATCGGTTAACTTTCGCCAGAATAACGAACAACATCCCATCCATGCATATCAACGCAGAAATACTCAGCATAGGCGATGAAATCCTCTATGGACAAATCCACGACACCAACTCCACCTGGATCGGGCAGCAGCTCTCGGAGCGTGGCATCAAAGTGATTCGTAAAACCACCGTGGGCGACGTGGAAAACGAAATGATGACCGCCTTTGCGGAAGCAGAAAAAAGAGCAGACATCATCATCATCACAGGCGGCCTGGGCCCTACCAAGGACGACCTGACTAAACCATTATTGGCCAGGTACTTCGGTATGGAACTGGCATTACATGAAGAAGCCCTCGCAGAGATCACTGCTCTCTTCGAAAAGCGAGGCTTCCAAATGACAGACACCAACCGCCAGCAGGCGTGGTTGCCGAAGGGAAGCACAAAACTGACCAACCGCATGGGTACGGCCCCGGGCATGTGGTTCGAAAAAGGCAACAAAACCTTTGTATCGCTGCCAGGCGTGCCTTATGAAATGAAAGTGCTGATCAGCGAACAGGTGATCCCAAGGCTTAGAGAGAAATACACCCTACCGGTTATCTACCACAAAATGATCCGCACCATCGGCATTGGTGAATCGTGGTTGTCGGACAAAATTGAATGGTGGGAAACATCGCTGCCTCCTCATATCAAATTGGCCTATCTTCCCAGTCCAGGAGAGGTGAAACTGCGCCTGACGGGGGCTGGCCCCAACCTGGAGACGCTGGCAAAAGAAGTGCAAGCTGAAATGGACCGGGTGATGCCCGACATCCAGAAGTTTGTATACGGCTACGACCAGGAAACCATTGAATCAGCCATCGGCAAATTGCTGCTGGAGCGCAAGCTAACCGTGTCTACCGCCGAAAGCTGCACGGGTGGCTACCTGGCCCATGAGATCACGAGCGTCCCAGGCAGTTCTGCCTATTATATGGGCAGCATTATCTCCTACGACAACCGCATCAAAACCGACGAACTGGGAGTGAAACAGGAGACCCTGGACACTGAGGGTGCTGTGAGCGAAGAAACAGTGCGGCAAATGGCTGAGGGCGTAAGGAAAAAGCTAAAAACAGATATTGGTCTGGCTACCTCAGGAGTGGCCGGCCCTGACGGAGGCACTCCTGACAAGCCTGTCGGTACCGTGTGGATTGCCTGCGCTTTTGAGGGGCGAACCTTTGCGAGAAAACTGCAGCTGACCACCGACAGGGAAATCAATATCCACGCCAGTGCGTTGCACTCACTGAATCTTTTAAGGACATCGCTGATGGAAATGGAGGCGATTTCTAAATAAGTGTTCTCTCTGCCCGGTTTGGTAAAGCTTACGACACTGCAAGGAAAAATTATACATCATTCCCATTAAAATGTTAACTTAGAGGCCGTAAGCGCTATTTTGCAAACAAACGATTCTTAGGTTTTAGTCTTAAAAGAGGCGATGAATTAGAAGAATATTTTGAAAAGCAATAAACAACAATACAAATAACCTATTACCCAAAAGGATACGAAATACTTAGTGACATGGCAGTAGTTGAAATGGTGATGCCCAAAATGGGTGAAAGTATAATGGAAGGCACGATCCTTTCATGGTTGAAAAAGCCAGGAGAGACCATTGAACAGGATGAGTCGGTGCTGGAAGTGGCTACTGATAAAGTGGATACGGAGGTGCCCGCCACCCATGCTGGTGTGTTGAAAGAGATTTTGGCCAAAGAGGGTGAAGTAGTGCAGGTGGGCAAAGCCATTGCGATTATAGAAATTGAAGGAAGCAGCGAAAACGGACATGCTGCTGACATCTCAGGAAATGGCAAGGACGCTGTGGCGCTCGCTTCCGAAATGGTCGAAACAGCCGTAGCAGCAGTGAGCCACGCCCCATTGGTAAAGCCAAGCTCCGACAGGTTCTACTCTCCCCTCGTGATGAGCATTGCCAAAGAGGAAAAAATCAGCACGTCAGAACTGGAGGGCATTCCCGGCACAGGCAAAGAAGGCCGTGTAACCAAAAATGATATCCTCGCTTACATTCAAACCAGAGCAAAAGGTGCTGCTCCTAAAGTGGCCGAACCTGTAAAAATCACCTACAGCGGCGATGATGAGATCATCGAAATGGATCGCATGCGCAAAATGATTGCTGAGCGCATGCTGGCCAGCAGGCAGATCAGCGCCCACGTAACCTCGTTTGTGGAAGCTGACGTAACCAACGTGGTGAACTGGAGAAATAAATGGAAGCGCTCTTTTCAGGAAAAGGAAAAGGCGGCCCTTACCTATACCCCCATTTTCATTGAAGCCATTGTGAAGGCCATTAAGGACTTCCCTATGATCAATATCTCAGTGGATGGCACAAAGATTGTCAGGCACCAGGGGGTGCACATCGGTATGGCCGTGGCACTGCCTTCGGGTAACCTCATTGTGCCCGTGATCAAAAATGCAGATAAGCTTAGCCTGCTGGGCATTACCCATGCAGTGAACGACCTTGCTGAACGTGCCCGCACCAATAGCCTGAAGCCAGATGAACTATCTGGTGGTACTTATACCATATCCAACGTGGGGTCATTCGGAAACGTGATGGGCACTCCTATTATTATGCAGCCTCAGGTCGCTATTATGGCCGTTGGTGCCGTTCGCAAAAAGCCGGCAGTCATTGAAACTCCTCAGGGCGACTTTATCGGCATCCGCCACATGATGTTCCTCAGCCACAGCTACGACCACCGGGTGGTAGACGGTGCACTGGGCGGCATGTTTGTGAGGAAGGTGGCGGATTATTTGGAACAGTTTGATGTGAGTAGGAGTATTTAGAGGACTTGGGGAACACTATTCGTCGGTCTCTGTCAGCAACACTCAGAATTTGTCGATCTTGAATACCGGTAATTTACATTTTCTGAATAACATTAGCTTTCAGCCAATCGAATGCTGCGGCTCCGTCAAATTTTATTTCTGGTCTTAACAACCCCTCCATGTCTCCAATAAAATTTGGGTCTGTTGCTTTACCTTCAATGTTCAAAAGGAATTCCTTTTGAGTGGGAGCTCTTTTGCCAGTTGCAAATTCAATGTATTTCGTAAAGCAATGAATTATTTCGTCAACATTCACGCTCATATTTCTTCTGGCGTAGTCGAGGTCGAATAAGTCCCTTCCTTTGCTTCTCTGGTACAGGGCCCTGAGCTTCGTGCCAAGTAATTCATTTATGTTATACACTCTAAGTTTAGCTTTGCCGCAAAACCACTCAGTGGTTATTTCAAATGGTAAATGAACCCATTCCAGTAAATTGAAATGCTCCTTACAATTGATTTCCAGCTTTAGTCGCATGCGAATGCCCTCATATTCCGAATTGAAGCGATAAAGGGCCTTAATTCCATGCCCCCTATTCTCAGTTCTTCGCTCTTCCTCAAAAAATGTGATGACTTCTCCGATTCGCTGTATAATAGGTTTGATTGGGCCTGGCTTGATTTGTACAAGATCAATATCTTCGGAATACCTGGGTGCAGGGCTCAAGTACAGCTTATGCAAAGCTGTTCCACCCCGAAAAGCCAGGTTTTCTCTAAGAAAATCATCCGAGAAAACCTCCACAAGGGTTCTGCTAATAATGAGATCCTGTTCGACTTGGGCAAATTCCCTCCAAGGGGCATGTTCTTGCCATTTGGCTATAAAAGGTCTGGGTATCATAAATCATTGTCCAGTTTAATGTTTACATCTACCTTCCACTTATTATAGACCTTACCCGGCTTTTGACTTGAACTGGGACTTAACAAAACAGGGAAATACTTCTCCAGTTCAAGGTATCGCATAAGCGTGTCTGTCAATTGACTCTCCCTCAGCAGGCTCTCCAATAAGAAGCCCATTCGTTGCACCGTGCTTTTGTGAGGATACCAACTTAGTAGCCGGGCCAAGTCGTCTTCAGTCAGCTCTTCTGCCAGTTCTTCAACTGTTGCTAACATTCGATTCAGCCCGCCAAGTTTTGTTTGATGATGCACCAGGTCAGCCAGAGTAAGTGAAGGACTTGATATTTTATAGTAGCCGGCTTCAAGTTTTTTGGTCTGTATGCAATCCTCAGGCCAATTGCTTGACGTGAAAAACCGAATATCAAAGTGCTTCTTTTTGATATCATTCAACTTTGGTTTTTCAATCAATAGGTAATCTCGTTGTGTTTGTTGATGGCTGGCTCCATGAATTTTGGCAGCTGTATACAACCCCAGATAATATCGTCTATTTAGATAGCTGAACAGCTTTTCGCTATATAGCTGAACAGGTAACTTCTCCGCCAACGAATACCGGGGGGGAATGATCAAATAAAAACCCTTTCTGAGGTTGACTATTTCCTTCTTAACAACAAGTCGGGAGAGTTCACTCCTGACAGCGATTTCTCCCTTGTTAGTTGCCGTGGTTATTTCCTCCAGCGAGAACGAATATTCTTCAACAGACAAAAGTTGCTTGATGTACTCCGATGATGTCAATCTTAGTTAATTTTATAGAAAGATACTGATAAACGGTATTATTCTAAAACAATTACTAAAAAAACACTCGGCAGAATTAAAAAACCAGCAGCGATTGAAACCCCACAGGGCGACTTTATCGGCATACGCCACATGATGTTCCTCAGCCACAGCTACGACCACCGGGTGGTAGATGGTGCGCTAGGCGCCATGTTTGTGAGAAAGGTAGCGGATTATCTGGAACAGTTTGATACGACTCGTTCTATTTGAAAATAACTAAAGTTAAAGAAAGAGCTCGCCGGAAATGGCGAGCTCTTTTCGTTTATTTAAGACTAATCTCCCTCTTCACCTTCCCTCCTTTTTCAGAATCGATAGTGATGGTCGCTTTGGCAGCACTACCGGTTACTTTGAATACATACTCCACCGTTTTGGCACGGTCAGCGCTTTCTCCATCCCTGCGACCAGCGAGGTTCCCTAAGTCCGTCCTCATTTTACCACTGACCAGCTCGGCGCCGCTTAGTTCCACGATCGCCCTCACCGGCTTGGCTATCTCCAGCTCTACGGCTCTTTCCGTAATATTTGTCGGTAAATAGCCGTCGTTTTCTACCGTCAGGCTCACTTTCACCAGCTTACCTTTTTCCAGCACTTCTACTTTCGGTTGCGAAACGGCAATCTTAGGGCTGGTTTCTGCCAGCCATAGCATCCATTCCACATACTTTTCTATTTCGCCCTTCAGGTATTTGGTGGGTGGATTCTGGCGGGTAAACTTATAGTCCCAGCCCCCGATTTCCACCTTACCCAGCTGCGGGTGATCGTAAGCCTGCCAGTTCACAAAGCCCTTGCCACCCAGTTCGGCATCGTTCCATTGCATTCTTTCGAGATCAGACACCCGGCCGTCTTTGTTGGCATCGGCCTGGAAGGCTCCCCAAAATTCGGGCACAAAGCCTACGACGCCGTAGTCCCAATAGCCCCAGCTGATCAGGGTGCCGTGGCGGTGCAGCCGTGGGTTGCTATAGCTGGGCACTACTTTCTGGCTGGTAGTGGTGGCATACTTGTCCGAGAGCTCAAGGATGAGGCGTTGGTCGGCCATGTTGAAGTTGTCCCAATTGGTAGTGGAAGGCAATCGGTAAAGAAACCCGGCCGCTGTGTGCCCATGGAAAATACCGGTGATATTACGATGAGAGGAGAGAAACTCAATGGTCGCTCTGGTCTCAGGCTCCGAAAGCGGATAAGGCCCAGCTCCTTTTTGCTCCGACTCCAGGCCCCAGTTGCGGGGGAAGTTGCGGTTCATATCAATGCCACCAATGCCGTCTTCGTTGTACAATCCATCATTGTCATCGTCAACGCCCTCATCGTACACATCATAGAAGTCGCCGTTCAGGTCGTTGGGTTCTCTTTCCACCATGATGCGGGGATCTTCGGTACTGATTTTCCACTTGCCGGTGGGGTTTTTCACCCGCATGTCGGTGATGAGATTGTCGTTGTTCAGGTCGTTGCCAGGGTCTTCGTCGAGCAGGCCGTCGCCGTCCTGATCATAGGGTCTGGGTGTGCTGCGCAGTGCCTGGGGAGTTGTCAGGGCAATGTCCGCTCCATCCGGATTGAACTTGGGCCGGATGTAGATGGTGCGGGTGTCGATGAGATTGGTGATTCGTGGATCTTTGCCATAACTGCTGAGCAGCAGCCATGTATAGTGGAGCGCCACCTCTGCACCTGTCAGCTCGCCAGCGTGGATATTGCCGTCGTAGTAATAAGCTGGCTTGCCCTCAGCGACGCCCGTGCTTTTGTTGGTGATTTCCAGCACCATCAGCTGGGTGCCTTTAAGTGTCTCCCCTATCGAGTACAGCTTAGTTAGGTTCGGATAGGCTTTGGCCCACTCCTGGAGCAAATAGTAAGCATCGGCAGTGGTGTGATACTTCGCCCAATTGGGGTTTTTAGGGTCTTCCTTCTGTGCCCGGGTGAATTGGGCGGCGGCGACAAGCATGGTAATGAGTAGCAACTTTTTAAACATGGCTTTCGGTTTGATTGATGCAATAAGATATCGACGCCCTATGAGCCTTTGAAAGGGAATGTGATGGAAGGGAGGTTTCATTGCTGAACGATCAACCCTACATTTAGAATGTTTCACTAGATTGAAGCATGATACGCCCGAAAGTTTTCAAAGTAGCGCTCGTTCTGCTGATCAGCATAATCATCTCTTCATGCACCAGGAACTCAATTGAACAAACCGTCAATGAGTTGCCAGATCAGTATGTCATCGTTCTCGGCGTAGCGCAGGACGCAGGCTATCCTCAGGCAGGTTGCACCAAGCAATGCTGCCTGCGATACTACAACGGAGAGCATGAGGCCCAGCGGGTAGTCAGTCTTGGCATCGTCGACCAAGCGGTCGGCAAGGTCTGGATGATCGAAGCCACCCCGGACTTCAAAAGCCAGTGGCATGACCTGAATGAAAAGGCTGGACTGAACAAAACCGCTCCCGATGGCATTTTTCTCACCCATGCGCACGTAGGTCACTATACCGGTTTGATGGAGTTGGGAAAAGAGATCATGGGGGCTGCCAATGTACCTGTTTACGGCATGCCCGTGATGCGGTCTTTCTTAACCGAAAATGGCCCATGGAGCCAACTGGTAAGCCTCGGCAATATTGGTCTGCAAAAGCTGGCGGCAGACTCTACGATTCAATTGTCACCTGACATTTCCATCACCCCATTTCTTGTTCCACACAGGGATGAGTTTTCTGAAACCGTGGGCTACCGCATTGAGAGCGGAAGTAAGAGCATTATCTTCATCCCCGATATTGACAAATGGAGCAAGTGGGACAGAAGCATCAGAGAGTTGGTAGCATCTGCCGACGTGGCCTTTCTGGACGCAACCTTCTTTCGCAACGGGGAAATTGCCCGTGACATGAGCGAGGTGCCCCACCCTTTTGTGGAAGAGTCGATGGCGCTATTTGAAGACCTGCCCGAAAGTGGAAGAACCAAGGTGCATTTCATTCATTTCAATCATACCAATCCGTTGATTTGGAGCAACAAAGAACAAGAAAATGTAAAAAATAAAGGCTTCAATATATCTAAGGAAGGTGATATATTCGAATTGGTTAATTAAATTGAATGCACAAAACTAATTTTCAACAACCATGAGCAAAATCCCCTCTTTTGTTTATCTCATTTTCCCAGGGTTCCATTTGGTACTCATTATTTCAAGCTTTTTTGGGGTTCGGTTTGATTCTTACTGGGGTGTTGACGCACTTTTTTCAGGCTTAATCATGGCCTTGATTGCTTCCGTCCTTTACATCGTCCATGTAACAAAAAACCAGGAGCTCAACCGAGAGAGCAAGTTCCAGTGGATACTGCTCATTGTAGTTGGAGGCTTACTTGGCGAAATATATTACTGGTTCAAGCACATTCGGAAGGGCGAGTTTGCTAAGTCAAAAAATTCAAGGCGGTATTTCAACTCAAACATATAAGTAACAGGTCAAACCGAAACTCTGATATCTCTGAGAAACTAGAATTCTGGCGAAATCGTTACCTTCATACAAAAATATGTTATGAACGAAATTATTTTCATTGTTGAAGAATCACATGAAGGAGGATTTGAGGCGAAGGCCCTGGATCACTCCATCTTTACCGATGGCAATGACATGGATCAACTAAAGGCCAACATTCGTGAAGCGATCCAATGTCACTTCGAAGTCGATGCTCCGAAAATTGTCCAGCTAAAGTAAAGAGGTTACTATCTGCGCTCCCGCAGATAGTAACCTCTTTACTTTTGATTCCTACATCTCCTTGGCTGCCATGTACTCGTAGTCGGCAATTACCGTATACAAAAACTTCACATCAGGCATCGGGGTTTCTATGGACAGCAGGTCTTTGATTTTTTGTGACACCAGCATCACTGCCTGATCGTTGAGTCCTTCCTTCCGCAGGTTCAAAGCATTTCTGATGACTTCAATCTGGCTGTCATTCAGCACCCTGGCAGTTGGAAACGTCACCTGATGGTTTTCATCCACTTTTGCAACCAGGTCAGCATTAGAAACCTGCTTTTGCAGTCTGATCACCACTGTACCGGCAGCCAAATCGCCCAGCCGTTGCCCGTTTTGAGTCGCAATAATGGTGATCACGGCAACGCCTCCACTCATAAAGTAGATGTCGACAAGCCGGAGCACCCACCTGAGGATATAATTCACTATTCCGGCAGGGCTGCCGTCGGCCTTCACCACTTTGATGTTCATGGCTTTTTTGCCAATACTCTGCCCCTGAAAAAGAGACTCGAAAAGCAGGGAATAAAACATGACCAATACCCATGGAATGAAGTAGAACTCCGGTCGGTCAAAACCTGTGGAAATGATCCAAAAGCATAACACTATGAATACAAAAATCACAAACATGTCAATCAGGAATGCAAGGATCCTTTCGCCAAGGCTGGCTAGCTCAAGGTCAATTTCTATATTCTGACTGGTGACAAATTTGGGCATTTCCCTTCTAGTGATTATGTTAACGCATATTTGGGCGGAAGATAATGAAGCAGTCAATATTTGTAAAAAATAATCAGGCTAAATGGAATGAATTTGAGTCGAAACTGACAAATACTGGCACACTTTCTTCCGACGAACTTTCGCTCATCTATATCCATCTTACCGAAGACCTGGCCTTTGCCAAAGCCAACTATCCAAACACCAAGCTTTTCACCTATCTGAACTCCCTGGCGCTGAAGGTGCATACAACGGTATACAAAAACAAGAAAGAAGAGAAAGGGCGGTTCCGTAAATTCTGGGCATATGAGGTGCCATTGGAAATTCGAAGGTCGTACAAATATATCCTTATTGCCTTCCTCATTACTGCTGCCGGAGCGTCGATTGGCGCATTGTCTTCTGCCAACGACGAAACCTTCGTACGCCTGATCATGGGCGATGCCTATGTGGACATGACATTGAACAATATCAAAGAAGGCGACCCCATGGGCGTGTATGGTTCTATGGATGGCAACCATATGTTCATGGCTATTACCTCCAACAATATCCGGGTGTCATTTGTGGCTTTTGCGCTGGGCCTTTTCTTTAGTGTTGGGGCTGGGTGGGTGCTGTTCCAAAATGGTGTAATGCTCGGTGCCTTTCACTACCTATTTTTCAAAGAAGGCCTCTTCGACGATACCATCCTCACCATCTGGCTTCACGGCACTATTGAAATCTGGTCCATCATCGTAGCTGGGGCAGCAGGTATTGTCCTCGGCAATAGCTTCTTATTTCCCGGCACCTACCCCCGGCTGTACTCGTTCCAGCGAGGGGCAAAGCAAGCCATCAAGGTTGTGCTTGGCCTGCTTCCTTTCTTCATAGTAGCCGGATTTATCGAGTCGTTTGTTACCCGACATACCGAATGGCCACTTTACCTGAAGCTTTTGATCATCAGCTTGTCGCTGCTGCTCATTCTATTCTACTTTTTCTATTTGCCTCTAAAAACCAACCCTCATGACCACACCAAAAATTGAGTTGTACAAAATGCGTGACTTCGGTCAGAAGCTGAATGCGACCATCGAATTCATAAGAGCAAACTTCAAAAAGCTTTTTACAACATTGCTTTTCGTTGCTGGCCCCACTGCCCTCATCATGGGCATAGTGATGAAACAGTTTATGGGGTTTTTCATGGGCATGTCCGCCAACCCGGGGAATCCGGCTATACTGGATGACCTCCCCACACTTTTCACCAATTACTTCGTCATGTTCCTGGTGTCCATTTTTGCCAGCATTATGTTGTCGCTTACAACCTATGCCTTCATGGAGCTCTACAGCCAAAAAGAAGCGTCGGAGTTTAGCGCCATGGACGTGCTTCGCAATGCCTTGAGCAGGTTTGCCTCCACCTTTTTACTGACCATCCTCGTGGGCATTACTCTTTTCATTTCAGTCTTCTTCTTCTTTCTTCCAGCGCTCTATTTCGGGGTCGTCCTGTCGCTGGCCATTCCTATTCTCTATTTCGAGAAAGTAAGCCCGGTGGAAGCCTACAGAAGAGCATTTACCCTTATCAAGGACAAGTGGTGGAGCACTTTCGGGCTGCTTTTCATTTCGGTAATGATTTCCTATGTGGTCTCGATGATTTTCTCCGTGCCATTTTATGCTGTATACATGTTTGAACTAGTAGGTGTGGTAGACAAAATCAACACCGACCCTAGCGCCTTCACCAATATCTTCTCAAGTTGGTATATGGCCATTAGCATGGTGATCCTGGGTGTGGGTGGCTACCTCTCCTACTCTATCCCACTGATCGCCCTTGGCTTTCAGTACTTCAATTTGGCAGAGCGAAACAGCGCCCCTGGCTTGATCAACAAAATTCAGGACTTTGAAAATATTCAATAAGACTGCGTTTGCTTTCACATCCAGCTGCATTGTATGCTGTAGTGCCTTGTACGCCGAAGCCAGGTGGCTGGCGGCAGGGAGAGCCTTTGACCAGGCAGCCATGGAAGCTTACAAAGCCGACCCAGCTTTTGACTACGTCAGTCTCAGGCCGGAGGGAATTTCACTTTGGGATCAATTATGGCTTTGGATATTTAGCCTGATCGGAAGGTTGTTTGGTGGGCCCAACGGACAAAATATAGGCCAGGTCCTCTGGTTACTTTTTCTTGTGGCTGTGGTTGTGGGAGCAGCCTATTTGATCATTAAAATGCAATACGGCTCTGTTTTTTCTAAATCGAATGAGGCTGGCAGTTCAGCCTTTACCGTGTATGGCGGCAGCCAGCAGGTTGATTACAACAAGCTCATCAATGAAGCAATGGAAGCCGGCGACCTTAAAATGGCCATTCGCTATTTGTATATGAAAGGCCTGACAAACCTAAGTGATCAAAACCTGCTGAAGATTCGCTCCTGGAAAACTGGCGCCGACTATGCCAGTGAGTTGAGTGGAGACCAAAAATCAAAGTTTATCCAGCTCAAGCAGGTGTTTGAGTATACATGGTATGGAGAGTTTGAGCCGGACGAAACCGACGTTCAACTGTGCAAAGCGACAGTGGCTGACCTGGAAAAGAAAAAGGCATGAACAAAAAGGACAAAATCTTTCTTTGGGTTTTTCTAGGACTTTTTGTTGGCTATGTCATCGTGCAATATACAGCGCCCAAGCCCCTCGACTGGGCGGTTACCTTCCATGAAGACGATAAGAATCCATTCGGAGGTTTTGTGCTCATAGAAAGGCTGCCGGACATTTTTCCCGAACTTGAAACCAGCTACTATAACTTCACGCAGCTTTTCACAGACAAAGAAAATGTTCTCGTTTTGGCACAGGAAATGGAACTGAGCCCAACTGACGAGGAAAGCATCAATGAGATGCTCCATGCAGGTAGCTCCGTTTTTTTGGCGGCCCATCAATTTCCCCAATTATGGCTCGATTCATTGGGCCTGAAGGTGGCCTTCAACTATAGCTTCGTTAACGAGGAGATATTCGGAGAAGACCAAATTCAATTAATCAGCCGTATTAACTCCTCTTCAACAAGCTACCCCCGGCAGATGATACAGGCCGTGTTTGAGGAAGTTGACGCCGATAAATGGGAAATCATTGTCACCGATGAAACCGACCAGCCCCTGGTAATCAAAAAAGCAGTTGGTGATGGCGAATTGATTTTGTGTAGTTCGCCGCTGATCTTCACCAATTTCGGGTTGCTCTATCAGGACAATTACCGGTTTGCAGCCAGCATATTGAACCTCCTCCCTGAACAGCGCACCCAGCTCAGCTACTTCTACCAGCTTGGCCGGCCAGAAGTGCAAACTCCGCTGCGTTATATCCTTTCGCAAGAAGCACTCAAATGGGCACTTTACCTGGCTTTGGCAGCGTTACTGGTCTTTCTGGTTATAGAAACACGAAGGAGGCAACGAGCCATTCCGGTGATGGCACCGCCGGAAAACACTACTTTGACCTATGTGAAAACACTGGGCAATCTGTACTTTCAGGAAGGCAATCACAAAAACCTGGCAGAAAAGATGATCCGGCACTTCATACACCGGGTTAAGGAAAAATACTACTTGACCTTTGAGCCGACTGAGCATTTTAACCACATGCTGTCGGTGCGAAGCGAGGTACCTATTGAAGAGATTAACGCTACGCTGGCGGTCGTGGTCGCCATCAGGCAAAAGGAACAGATAAAAGGCAACGAGCTGGTGTTGCTGGCTGAAAAGCTCAATAGGATAGTGAGTTGAAAAATGTTAAAAAAGCAATCAGAAGTTGACATACAAATAGCATGAGTGAATTTGAAAACAGAATTGATCTGAAACTTCTCAACGAGAAAGTAGATAAAATAAAAACCGAAGCCAGAAAAGCGCTGGTGGGCCAGGACAAAATGCTCGACCTGATTCTGGTGGCGCTGCTGGCAGAAGGCCATGTGCTGATTGAGGGCGTGCCTGGTGTGGCCAAAACGCTCACCGCAAGACTGACGGCCCGAATGATTGACGCCGAGTTCAAGCGCATTCAGTTCACTCCCGACCTGATGCCGGCAGATGTGCTGGGCACCTCTATTTTCAATCCCAAAAGAGCTGAGTTTGACTACAAAAAAGGACCTATCTTTTCGAACCTTGTGCTGATTGACGAGATCAACAGGGCACCAGCTAAAACGCAAGCCTCCCTTTTCGAGGTAATGGAAGAAAAGCAGGTGACCAACGACGGCACCACCTATCCGCTGGATCCTCTTTTTATGGTGCTGGCTACCCAAAACCCCATTGAGCAGGAAGGAACCTACCGCCTGCCGGAAGCGCAGCTGGATCGATTCATTTTCAAAATAAAGGTCGATTATCCAAAGCTGGAAGAAGAGTTTCAGGTGCTACACCTGGTCAATGGCAATTTTGGCTTCAAGCAGCTCAGCTTTATTGAACCAGTGATTAACCGCAAGGAAGTAATAGAAATAAGGGAAAACCTGAGGCAGATATTGACCAAAGACTCGCTGGTGGAATACATTGCCCACCTGGTAGGCAAAACGAGAAGCCATCCTTCCCTGTATCTTGGTGCGTCGCCGAGAGCGTCTATCGACCTGCTGCGTTCGTCAAAGGCCTACGCTGCTATGCAGGGCCGTGATTTCGTGACGCCGGAAGACATTCAGTACCTGTTCAAACCAGTGGTCGATCATCGGATCATCCTCAACCCTGAAGCTGAAATGCAAGGGCTCACCACCACAGAAGTTTGTCAGCAGATTATTGAGCAGGTCACTGTGCCCAAGTAAGATGAAGCTATTCGTTACCAACCGGTTCTACTACAGCGCCACTGCCCTCACCATTGGGTTTGCGGCCAGCTATTTCTTTCCAGTGCTTCTCATCCCGGTTAAGCTGACTTTCTTTGCCTTTATGGCATTGCTGGCTGCCGATTTGCTCTTGTTGTTTATCACGGGGGGCGAGGTGAGCTGCGAAAGAGAATTACCGGAGCGGTTCTCGAATGGCGATGACAATGCTGTGGTCTTGAGAATAACTAACAGGTACTCATTCGGCCTGGACGTTGAGGTGCTGGACGAGCTGCCTCCTCAATTTCAGATGAGGAACCTGGCCATTGTTCTGACTGTCGCCAGAGGTGAAACACGGCTGGCGTCTTACTCCGTTCGACCTACGACAAGAGGCGAATACAACTTCGGCCACGCCAACCTGCTGGTTATCACTAAAATTGCCTTGGTCAACAAGCGCTTCAAAGCGGCGCAGGAACAAACGGTAAAAGTGTATCCGTCCTTTCTGCACCTTCGCAAATACGAACTGATCGCCTTTTCTCAGCAACAGTCAATAGAAGGCCAGCGAAAGCTTCGGAAGATTGGCCATAGCATGGAGTTTGATCATATCAAGGAATACACACCCGGCGACGACCCACGCCACCTCAACTGGCAGGCAAGCGCCAGAAGAGGCCACCTGATGATCAATCACTACATCGACGAAAAGTCACAACCTATTTACAATGTGATTGATAAGAGCAGGCCAATGAAAATGCCTTTTGAAGGAATGACACTGCTCGACTACGCCATCAACGCATCGTTGGCCATCAGCGATATTGCGCTTAAAAAAGGTGACCGGGCCGGGCTTGTCACTTTTCAGCACAAACCCGACACCATCGTGCCTGCACAAAAAGGCCCCAAACAGATGTATGTGCTGATGGAAAGCCTCTACCACGAAAAGACAGCCTTCACTGAGCATAACTTCGGGATGCTCTATGCCCAGATAACAGCCAAGATTACCTCGAGGAGCCTACTGTTGTTGTACACCAACTTTGAATCGTTGTATTCACTTGAGCGCCAGTTAAAATACCTGAAGCTGCTCAATCGCAAACACCTCGTGCTGGTCATCATTTTCAGAAACAC
>TARA_R110001606_G_scaffold25488_5_pt1 | contig 16749 bp, 25 predicted proteins | sample TARA_R110001606 | Tara Oceans TARA_R110001606 (sample SAMEA4398315) | marine metagenome | biome: Polar Biome; feature: [SRF] surface water layer (ENVO:00010504); material: water (ENVO:00002006), including particulate matter (ENVO:01000060) such as... | depth 5 m | reverse complement strand
CGTCTAGCTTGTTGGGATTCTAGTTGTTGCTTTATTATTTTTCTTGTTGATGAGGATTGTGTAGTGATAATCTGTCCAGTCTCTCTATCCTTATACTGAATAACATTACTTCCTAAGCCCTCACTCAGCTCAATGATCTGAGTGTTAATGTCTTGCTGTTCTTGGGTGATATCTAATACTTGCTGTTTGTATCTATCACGTTTCTTGATTTGCACTTCAACCTGCTTATCAACAGCTTGCATCTTATATGCTGTTTCTTGATATGCTGATACTAAGAATCCATATATTCCTAACGATGTAATGCCCATTAAGACAACCATTGCTAATACAAAATAGATTTTACGAACCCAATGGATAGTCTTCCAAAAGCGTTCAAGATAAGCAGCTGTAATTACTTTGGAAGCTTCTAATATCCCAGCCATTATTATGACAGCAGTTGTCTGAGCTGAGAAGAGTTTGCTTATTCCAAATACACTATAATATGCTGCTGTTATAGCTAGCGATAGTGCAGCTACCAGTACCAGAAGTGGTAGTAGTTTATGTCTCATCTCATATAAATAGGGGGGAAAACACAATTAGACACGCTTAACGGTTTGTTAATTATCCTTTAAGCAGTTGCTTATTCGTAGGAAAAGCATTCTGCACTTTGTTATCTAATTTATCGAATCGAGAGTCAGTATGTGAAATTGCCTGCTCAACTCGCTCATCTAAAGCTTTACTCAACATCTCAACATCAGTGTTGTGTACGTTCATTAGAGTTTGCTCGATCATGGTTATGTCTCTGTGGGTACTTGCGAATCTCTCATCATAAGCTCTGAGTTTCGCGTTTAGCTTCGCCACCTTGATAGCAGCCCAAACAGCCATTCCAGCTACTGCCAGAACAACCACAAAAGCTATACCTAAAGTAAAATAAAGTGTTTCCATATTTTTCAGTTTTTAGTGGTCAAGCGTGTCATTGTGTTTATAAATCTAGGCTCCCACTTTCGGGATCTAGGTCGTCGGCATCTCCACCAAAGGATCTCAAGGCAGAGAGTAGAGTAAGCATGGCCGACATCTTACTTGTCTTTTTTGTTAGAAGGTAGTTTACATAAACTTTAACCCAATCATCAACTGGGAAGCCTAAATCATATAGATCATGAATAGCGTGTGATACTGTTTTGTCACTATATCTATTCATCAAGAACATAAACAACTCTCCGTTATTCTCTTGCCGATCTATGTCTAATCTATGATCCATAAATGCACCAAAACGAACTCTAAACGAAACATCTCCAGTCAAGTCTGTAGAAATCTCAAAACAACCCTTACCTGGATTGTCGTCAAAGTCATAGACTGGGGTTATTAATTTTATGTCGTCGGCATCAAATTTTAGTGGATCTTCCATTACATCATTCGGTTATGTTTTTCTAGCACTTCTTCTAATAAGCCTCTCACTGTTGGACGAGGCCATTTGTATTCTGTGTGTAGTGCTAATTCAATCGCATCATACATAATGCTAGCTATATCGCGTTTATCTTCAATATTATCTAACATCTCTCGGATGTATGTTCTAGTGAACGTCTGACGATATGCTTCATGTCTGTCATCTACTCCCATTACAATCTCAAATCTCTTAGACGATCAAATTCAGCTGCTGCTTTTGGGTCTTTGATTATTGCTATGTCTTGCATTGCATCGTCCGCTGATGTTCCGGTGTGTACTGGTCTTGCAGCATATGCTGATGTTGTTGAGTGTTCTACACATGTTCTTGTGTGAGGTAGTATCTTAATTCTACCTTCTGGAATAATGATGTCACAAATTATGCATTTTCTAGTTACCATTCTATGTTTTTATTTTGTTTACGATTATAAGCTTTTTTGTTTGTATGTACCTTGTGAGTGGGGATCGAGTACATCCCCAACTCTATCAAGGCTCGTCTGTATGCGCCACTCTCAAGCTTTGCTTTGTCCTTACTATTCATCTTATGTTTTTCAACTCGTTTCATATTTATAAATAGTCAAATAATCACAATTGTGGACATTCACAAAACTTCTTGGCAGATAACTCCTTTCGGACTTTCGTTATGTAAAGAACGAAATCCATTGCCTCTTCTTGGGCATGCTCCAGCCATTGATCCATTGTAAGATCATCGCGATCCATTGTAGCATTGTATTTCTTATACCCAACCTCTGCTCTATCAACAAACTTCTGGCACACTTCTTCTACGATGGTGTCTGGAGTGAAGTTATCTTTCATGCTATACAGACTTTTCTACAACTCCCACAATCCTAGATACCCCTGCTGCAACTATCTCAAAGTCGTGTGCTCCGTCTTTTGATAGATATTCGGTCATTCTAGCTTCTGCTTCGGTTACTGACATAGCATCTACTAGATACCTTTCTGTCAACTTTTTTACTCCACCTTTTCCGTTGTCGGTAAGGATTTTAACTGTTACTGTAAAATACATATATTTGGTTTTTGGTTTTTAATGTTAAAAAAAGGCAGAGGTGGGCTCCTTAGCAAAGTAAAATTAAACTAGCGTCTGCGTTTTCACGTGCCTTTTATTCTTTAGTGTACAATATAAATCATCTCTTGCCCTTTCCTATCTCCCTCAGTCCATGTGGCAATTCCATGAGCTTTACGAATTCTCTGCAGAATGTGTTTCGCATCTAAAGCTGTTACATTCTTAAATGACAAAGTGTTTTGAATACACTTTCTCTTCTTAGGCTTCATCCTTGGAGCCTCTTTTGTTCCAACATTCACTGGAGTCGTCTCTCTGAATATTGGTTGTTCTAAATGGACTGTTAGTCTAGTCATGTCTTATTATTGTTTTAATTTAGTTTAATATAAGGCTTTTATTTCGATATTGCAACACTGCAACCTCTTTTTTCTTACACTCGAACATAATATCTATATCATGTCCATAAGCATCAACACTCTCGTATATCATATCCGCATGAGCTTGAGCTTTAACAGAAGCGTCTTCATTAAGTTTCCTAGATGAAGAATAATGCACTACTGGAGTAATATCTTGCGGCCATGTACTTACAGCTAAGTCTAATGCCTGCTTATGAGTCATATCGCCTGAGTGGCATGTGTGGTGATGATAATCGAATACTAATGGTATGCCACACTCCTCGTGAGCTCTCATAAGATCAGCGATTGTGTACATAGATTCTTTGTCGTCATTCTCTAACGTAATACGCTTCTTTGTATTCTCACCTAACCTATGAAAGTTCTTGATCCATCTACCTAGCGTAATATCCTTCTCACCATACGTAGCACCTATATGTATATTGATCTTGTTATACGGACTAGGCTCAAATCCCATAAGATCGAATACTTCTGAGTGAGTGTTGAGATCGTAGATCGTACGTTCTACCACTTCTGGTTTTGTAGATCCTAGAATATTGAAAGGACCTGGATGAAAGGATAATCGGTGTCCATTCTTCTTAGCATAGTTACCTATAGCTTTTAACAACACACAAGCCTTATTGTATTGTGGTAATTCCCACAACGCATACTCACTGCTCCATGGAAAGATATCTGAACCTATCCTAAAGAACTTAAAGCCATTACGTTCGTTCCATTGTATGATCTTGAAAAGATCTCTAAGGTTTTGCAAGCCTAACTCGCCTACATAATCTAAGCCACCTTTCTGCCAAGTAGCTTTGCGACAAGTTCTACCTGAGTAGATTCCTTCCTTGCGCAACTCCGTATTGATACATGCATATCCGTATTCCATAACTAACTAATTTTACCTAAATATCAGCATTTAATATCGATAATGCAACTTTTTTACCAATTATTTCTTGGACAGTGATCTGCTACTGCACGCACCTTTGCACTCAGATTACATCCGCAATCCGTACATTTCATACCTTGAATGTTGGTGGTACGCTTATCCACAACTACTGAGTAGATCCCAGTTTTCTTAGCTGCTGGACATATTGCACATATTGCAGCTCGCTTCATAGCCATCTCTTCTACATCTTTGCTAGGAAAAGCTAAGTTTGCAAAACCAGAAACTATGTTGGCTAACACTATTGGTGGTCTATCCTCTTTTGGTGTTTTGTATTTTATTATAGCTCGTTCTATTACTCCTATAAGTACAGCAGGCCATAACAATAATAATTTCAACCAAAAGTACCACCTAGACTTTCTAGTCTTTTTACTGAGACGTTGTTTCTCCCATTTGTTTATATAGCCAAAGAACTTTTTCAAAAGGAATCTTTTAAGTCTTTTATCATCTGAAGTTTCTCTTCTTCGGAGAGGATATCCATAGTAGACAGAGCATCTAAACTATCTTTGTTTTCTAATAATGCTTCGGGTGCTTCTGGTGCTTCTGGTGCTTCATGTATGTCTGCTCTAAGCTCAACTTTACCCAAATTACCAACATTGACAAAGTAACAGTTATAGCATAACACCTCGAGGTTTTCTAACCTCAAATCTTTCTTGTTACCATTTACCATATTCAACACTAATGGCACTTTTAAGTCAGTAGGCCTTTTTTGACAAAAACCACAATTGCCACACTCTTCTGGAAAGTATCCATTTGCAATTAATCTTGAAAGTAGTTTTGGACGTGGGTAGTTGGGATGCTTTCCTAATAAGATTTCATCTAAATTAGTACGTTTGCTTGAAGACCCAATCTTAGAAATACCTACACCTGATTTGTTTAGGTGAGCATCAAACAATGTTACACCTTCTTTATTTTTGTATAGCTTTGCAAACTTACGATATAATGGATAGCTTACTCTGAGATATTCAGATGCTGCTTTGTTGGATCGAGTTACTCTCATTGCCTGTTCTATTTGGCTTTGGAGCAACATCGTAGTTCTCGCTTTTCGATTTTTTCTTTTTGACATAACTAATAAGTTTTCTATAACTTCTCAAGCAGTTGTTTTGTAGGTGTGCATTTTTCGAATGCTTCAACTGCTATGTAATATTCTAGAGCAGATTTAACTCCAGCTCTCCAGCCAGACTTCTCTGCTGTCATATATGTATTGCTGCCGTTCAACTCAAACAACCTAACATCACCACTCTTCGTAAACAATCCCTCAGTAACAGCTTGTACGATTCTATCGAAAACCCATTCAGTTTTATCTTCAAAGAAATCTACCGCTTCATCCTCATCTAATACTGGGATGGATGGTATTTCTGAGTACTTGAAAACTTTGGCTTGTTGTTTTGGAGTTTGGATGTTTATCTCAACAGTATCGTATAGATCAGCTAGATTCCAAATGATCGTATCTCTCTCCTTGATTGTGGTTGCAGTGGATGAATGAACAACATCCTTACCATCAATAACATTGATACAATGCTTAGTTCCTTTGCTTGACTCTACTACAGTTACAACTATCTTCATGTCTATAAATAGTTTAGTTATCGAGATACTCCGTAGATTTTGAGAAATTCTTTTAGTTTTAGTTTCTTTTGCTTAGCAAAGAATAATGCTGCTTGGTATCGTGTTGGAGCTCCTATCGTTGTAATCGACTCCTTCTTTTTATCTAGCTTTGTAAAAAAGTTATATTGTTTCATCCTCTTCTGACTTTTAGTTTACTTATAATCTCCAGAAACTCTGCTACGCCATGACTTTTACCATCATCGCTTTTAATTGTAACGCTCAACAAGGCTTCTGGATTGTCTTGTACAAGTGTCATTAATACCATTAATCCTGAACCTGGCCAAAAACTATCAAACGATTTAGTACCTAATAAGTTAGCTTCGTTTAATGCATCTTGCTCAGAGTCGTTAGGCAATAATAAATAGTATTCCATTCTATGCTGTATGGTCCTTTAGCGTAATTATTTTAATACTCATATTGCCTAATTCAAATTCAGCACCCTCTAAATCCTCATCTTTAGCTTGCGCATCAATGATTAGTGACAACTGCATTAGGTGTTGAAAATCATCTTGATTGAATTGTCTAGCATCTATCTCAACAAGCACACCATTTTGTTTTTCGTTATCGTATGGTAATACTCTTTCTTGAAGATTCATTATTGTATTAGGTTGTTCTAGAGTGATGTATTTCGATCTACTTTCATCTACATAAATATTACTACACCATGGCTCTAACGCTTCGATTAGCTGCACATCTTGAGAGTTTTTAAGCACTACCCCTATATCGTATTTAGGATCTACAATAGGTTTCATAAGTGGATCGTGCTTTACAACTGAGCCCCATTTTCTAATGAAGTTTCTCATATTCTTATTTGTAGTGTACAACCACTCTTCACTATTTTGGCCTGCTGCTCCACCAGCATGCTTGTTAAATCTACTACCTCTACTCGTAAAATGATATACTAACGCATCCCATGGTTGTTTGAATTTGTAGCCTGCTTGAAGGAAACGATTAAATAGATCTGAATCTTCTTTGGATTGAGGTGCAAATAGCTCATCATGACCACCTATAGCTAGGAAATCTTTTTTGTACATACACCATGGAGCAAATATTCCTTCTGTAACCTTGTCAGGATGCATCTTCTCTAACTGCTCTAAGTCAGTAAACATACGATCCATATTAACCTCCTCAACCTCCACTCCCCAATCTCTCATAATCTTTTCAGGACCTGGAGGATGTAGTGATGGTTCTACTCTGGTTGCAGTGACTACAGTTCCAGGTTCAAGATGTCTCAATATGTGTAGATCGAGATTGGGACTAGCAATCATATCAGCATGAAAAGCCATAATGATTTCTGTTCTAGCCATTTCTATCCCCTTATCAAACATGCCTACAATACCTATTCTATCTGGTCCTGGATTATGGTGTACGATTATGTTTGGATCTGTGAGTGAGTCTAACCACTCATCTGTTCCATCATTGCTAGCATCATTCAGCACTAGTATATCGTGTGGATTCTTTAGATTACGAATTGATTGATAGGCTAGTTGCAAAAACTCTAAATTGTTTCTGCTTGGTATTACAAATGTAATTTTAGGCATCTCATAACTATCTTTCCATATAGTTCTATCGATTGCTTTAGGAGCATTACCAACCATCTCCCATGTATGAAATGGTACATTATTTTGTTGAAACCAATTCATAATAGTTGGGATCAATTGCTTAACCTCATCCTTATCTATCTTTGTTGGATGCCATTCTCCATGAAACTCAGATACTTTATGCATCACGTCTTGCTTAATCATATGATTCAAGATCTCATACTCAGCCCCCTCGACATCCAGCTTTAGGATAATTTCATAATCCTCTAATGCATTTATGTATTCTGCAATGTCTCTACACTGGACTGTCTGGTATATATTCTCACTCACTCCACCCGATACCTTTTCCTTATATACACTCGATCCATCTGAGAATGCTGTAGATAAGTGAAACTTGATAGTGTCATTGTGTGTCCAAGCTGCTTTGTTGTGTATTGTCACATTTGGATCATCCTTAAAATGCTCAGCTAGTTTTGTATGTAAGTTAATGTTTGCTTCAAAAGATACAATCTTTATATCGTCTCCAAACCTTCTTTTTGCTTCTAGTATAGATTCACCGCAGTGAGCTCCACAATCTATGAAAATTCTTTTTGCCATTTATCTGATAGTTGTTTGATGTAATATACTAAATCTTTTTGTGGAATCCAACCTAAGTATTCTGTTGCTGATGTGTCTTCGCACAACGTATTACGAGCTTCTCCAGGTTTAGCTGGTTTGTATTCTGGCTTGATTCCAAACAGATCAGCTACTTCATTTACTGAATAGTTTTTACCTCTGCCTAACTCAAAAGTGTGACCATAGGCTTTATCTGAATGCATTGATAATAAGCCATCTACAATATCATCTACGTGTGTGAAGTCTCTGCGCTGCTCTCCATCTCCATATATTTCACAAGGCAATCCTTTTTCAATATTGTTAATCCATCTACCAATCAATGTTGTATATCCTCCTTCTGTTAATTGGTTAGGTCCATAAACATTGTAGAATCTAGCTGTGGCATACTTTAACCCATAATTTGCTTCACACAACTTCAAAGTCTCTTCACCTATTGACTTGCTGAATGTGTATGGGTTCTTGTATAGTCCTGAGTGGTGTGAAGATGATCCTGCATATATTAAAGGTATGTTTGCTTTTGCACATGCGTAAGCTATTGCGTATGTTGTTGTAGCGTTAGTTTCAAAATAATCTAGAGGTCTATCGAATGACGGTTGTATTCTAGCAATAGCAGCCATATGATACACTAGATCAAAATCACTCCAATATCTGTGATCTTTACTCTTAAATGCTGAAAGATCTGCTTCAACATACACAACTCTCTCATCATCTATATGGTTTTCCTTTTTGCCAGTTGAGTAATTATCAATCGATACCACTTCATGTCCTTCTTTGAGCAATCTTCTTATTAAATTGGTTCCTACAAAACCTGCTCCTCCAGTTACTAATACTTTCATAATTCTAATAATTGTTTAAATGTGTTTACGTTAAAATGCAGTTTAAATCTTTCGATAGCCCTTTGACTCGTGTCATTGTAGAAGATCTCATCCGCTTGTAGTAGTTTTATTAATTTAAGTGCTTCTTCATAATCCAAGTAGTCTACCGACAATTCTGGGAAGATTAACCTTTGAGTGTCAGCTCTATTATCACCAATACATGGTATGCCGAAGTATCCGCAATTTAGTGGAAAGGTAGCTGCACCGATTGCGTTTACCATGAACATTCCATACTTGTATTGAGATAAATGTTCCATCCACTCTTTCCACATTCTATATGGTAAATAGCTTGCTCCAATAGACTCAGCCATATCTTTAGAATCCTTAGGCATCCTCGACTCACCCATAGGTGGAATATCTACTGAGATGCCACACATTTGGAATAGTAGGTTACTGTTGAATCCTAAATACTCGTTAGTAAGTGGTCCAGCAATTATTGCCTTTTCATTAGATACTTCAGAGCGCTTAATTGTTCCTAACATCTCTGGATCCATTATAGGTCTTATGATGGGTATGTGTTTGTCAGGAAAGAGTCCTTTCAAGTATTTTTGATCGTATGAGTTTTGTGTGTATATTCGATCACTTTGAGAAAACTGATTATATATCCAAACTTGAGTCTGTACTGACTTTGAGCTCCACCAAGTAGTTTCACCTTCTTGTATGCAATACACTTTTTCAAACTTCGTTTTAAGATTTCCTACAACATCATGTACTGCTAATGGATGATCTGCTTTGTCGTGAAACCACTTTGGAATCACTAACCAACAAATACCTTCGTGAGTTGAGCTGGACTTCAATGTTTCGTATATGTTAAGATGTGTTGCATCTAAGACTTTGATCCAAGTTTCTAACGCTCTCAGGTTTGTAGCACTGTGTGGTAGTTTGCCAGTAAATCCTAATTCGGTACAAAAATAGTGTTTCATTTGTGTATATGTTGTAATGATGTGTAGTAGTTCTGTACATCTGGTTGAAAGTAATCTACATCGCAATCAAATACCGAAGTATCAAGATAGGCTTTTCCACCTGCACCGCTAATGTATTTTGTAGCTTTATAGTGTTTGCATATGTCTGCTAATCTTTGAGAGCTTTGTGATTGTATGTTTAGTGTTGAGCTTAACACCATTGGAACCTTTATGCCTAAACACTCTCTAATATATTCAATACTAGCTATGTTGATATCTACCAACTTATCGTGGTTGTATATTTCTGAGAAATCTGCTTTGAATGTGTTTTGCAGTTTAGTCAAAATTGTCTTTTTCCACTTAGGATGATTACTAACAAGAACATCTTTTATTAGCTTCTTATTAGGACTTGGTTCTAAACCAATAGTAAACCATTCTTCCACACCATTGTTGTTGATAAATTTGTTTCGATTCTGGAAGTTGTTCTTTGTGTATTGTGCATCGTCCAGTAATACGAATAGATCAGCTTGTTCCATTTTTTGGAAGAAGCCCATATATGGGAAGTGTTCGGGTTGGTGTATGGTTACTATCAACTTTGTAAACTTTTTAAGACAACAAATGCTTCTGCATATTGTTTATTGCATTGTAATCCTCTATACATTGCTAACACCTTTATGTTATGTACTATATCAATGCCAGCTGCTCCATACTTTTGAACCTGACTTGTGTGAGCTAATGAGCAATGTATCTTGGTCTGCATTGGCTCTCCAGAAATATCTACATAATAGTTTGCAACTGGGTAGTTAACACATACGCGAGGAAGTGGTACTTGTTCATAACAATACACATTGGATACTAACCTAGAAGCTGCGAGTGTGCTGTGTAATGTGTTGATATGGTCTTGATGAGTATCACCAGCCCAGTGAGTATATACAGTGTCTATATTGTTTTCGTTGATGATCTTCTCAATGTAAGATACTGATTTTGTGTCAAAAGGGATAGCTGTATCGATGAATGGAGCTATGAATAATTTAGCTCCTAACTCTTTCTCTATTGCTGTCTTGGCTTCCCTCAGAGATGTGTCCTTTGTTCTTGTTGGCTTTCCAGTTGTAGCGTCTGATACACCACTACATGACATCACTAATACAATTACTTTGTCACCATTGTCTATATGTTTTTTTAAGGTTCCGCTGCATCCAAACTCAACATCATCTGGATGCGCTCCTATTGCTAATACGTTCTTCATAGGTTAACTATACGAATTTTCTAACGAAATTCCTACTTTATATTTCTCTAACCAGTAATCACTCATCTCTTCCATCATCTGCTTAAAGGTGTATGTTGGTTCCCATCCTAACTCTTTTCTGATCTTACTCGAATCACCTTTAAGGTAGGGAAGTTCTTCTGGACGTAGAAATTTAGGGTTTTGTGTTACATACTTTTTGTAATCCAAATCTAAATGACTAAACACCACTTCACACATCTCTCTGACTGAGTGTGTCTCCATTGTCGATACTACCCAATCGCCTGGTTCGTCGTGTTGCATCATTAAGTGCATTGCTCTAACGTAATCATAAGAATGTCCCCAATCTCTAAACGAGTCCATGTTTCCTAACTCTAACTTATCTTGTAATCCTAACTTAATCTTGACAGCTGCTTTAACAACTTTGTTAGTTACGAAGTTACTACCTCTTCTTGGTGATTCGTGATTAAACAAAATACCATTGGTAGCATGTAGCTTGTAAGCTCTTCTATAGTTTCTAATAATATTGTATCCAAAAACCTTAGAACAACCATATGGAGATACTGGATTCATTGGAGTTGTTTCTCTTTGAAAATTATCCTTATCAACTGATAAGCCGAACATTTCAGAAGAAGATGCTTGGTAGAACTTAGCATTAGGACATGATCGTCTATAAGCTTCTAGCATGTTCAATACTCCCACTGCATTAGTCTGTACAGTAAATTGTGGGATATCAAAACTTATCCTCACATGTGATTGTGCAGCCATGTTATAAATTTCGTCAGGCTGAATATCGTCTAGTAATCTTTCTAAACCTCCTTGATCTAACAAATCACCATAATACACATGCACTCTATCATTTGGTCTTAGGTGTGCAATTCTTCCATCTTGAGTCTCAGGTGTAGAGTTTCTTCTCACTATCCCATGAACATCATATCCTAACTCTAATAAGTACTCTGCTAAGTAACTACCATCCTGACCTCCTATGCCAGTAATAAACGCTTTCTTCATATTTTATATTTTTGTACCGTAACCATTTTTGCCTGTATAGGGATCTGTTGTATATTCTTTTGCTGCATCTTTGTGTTCGTACCACTGATCTTTTCCATAACACTCACCACCGTTACGTGATATCTTGTTTGCAATAACAATACTATCATAGAAGTGAATACTATACAAACCTTTCTCATATTGATCAAGCTCTCCTTCCACTCTCAAATCCTCTGCCTCTTTGTGACGATATGCCCAACAGTTGCATTTGTCTGTTAATGCTTTAAGAAACTCCATTGATGTGTTCTCTTTATCAAATGGTTTGAGTACTGGATTCAATACCTCTCCATTAGTGCCTATCTCACGATCACAAGAATATCCAGGCCAGTAAGAAGCAAACGTATCTTCTACAACATACGTTCCTCCTTCCACTAGATGAGGGAATAAGAATTCAAAAGATGTTATGATTTGGTGATTTTCATGACCCGCATCATCTATTATTAAATCAAAAGGACCTTCTTCATCTACTATCTTTTGCAAGAAATCCTTATCACATTGATCTCCAATCTCTACACGTATGTTTTTATCTGGCTCCTCCCACCTCTTAGTGTATGGATCAATATCTATTCCTACAACTCTTGATCCAGGAAAGTAGTTGTTCCACATATATAAAGAGCCTCCATTGTATACTCCTATTTCTAGGATCTTCATATCTGGTTTTCCTTGTAGATGTCCTAGATGTGAGTCGTAGATGTCAAAAAAGTGATCGTGCTTAATCATTGCACCTCTGTGCCTATTATCAAAGGCTGTTTTTAATTCCATGTTAATTGTTTATCGGGTTTGTAAATAAGGATCAATATCATCTAAGAATCTTTTGTCAAGCTCAACTCCTAAGTAAGGTCCAGTTTTAAATTCATATATTATTGTGTCATCTTCTAATACTTCAAAAGTGTGACCTCCAGACAATGTTACAGAAACATCACCAGCATGTAGTTCTACAAAGTCGATTGGCAACTGATCTGTATCATAGTATCGAGCTTTGATTGAACCTTTGATGACTACCCAAGCCTCTTGAGCAATCACCTCTTTCAAATCAACTTGTTTTGGTATATGGTAATGAGGTCTAAAACTCTGTCCTTCGTGTAATTTTTTAGGTGAGAATTGAAGTTGATTCACTCTTGGTATAACTTCAAGTCTATCTTTTGAGATTGAGTCTCCTCTATATATGATGTGTAGTATCTCGTTACTACTCTTTCCAGTTATGTATTCCATGCTTTTCTGTTAGGTTTTTATATACATTATCAAATATCCAATCCTCATATATACGATACTGCTGTACAGTATTGTAATTCTCTTCTACATAAGGAAGTAGTTTGTTGTAGTATTCTGGATCAGCCATTGATTCAAAAATCTTAGCTAAATCCTCAAGGGTTTCAAAAGTAAGAATTCCTTTAGTGTTAAAGTAGTCTCCAATATTAGGACATCCCCAATAGATGGGCACAGTGCCAGTTGCAAAGCAGTCTAATATTTTTTCAGTAAAGTAGTGTTTTGTGTATGTGTTTTCTATAGCAATAGAGAATTGGTATGAAGATAAACCATCACACTTATCCTCTAGAAATGTTCCAGTGCCACTACCATATAAATCTACACCTTCTGCTATCTTAGCAATTTGATGTCTGAGTTGATGTCCTGGAGCCCATAACTTGTTGGAAAATATCATCGACATTGTTTTAGACTTGTCGTATAGCTTCACTTTTTCTAGTGGTAAGTATATGGCATTATCAATAACATAAATGGCTTTGTCTGGAAATTTTTCTAGTATATCTTTATCATACGTGAAGAAGCAATCAAACTTATCCATCACGCGTTCTGCATTCTGATGTCGTAGATCAGAACATCCATTAACTCCGTGTAACAATCGTGGTTCATGAAACCATCCAATCTTTACTTTACTTGTTACACGATCAATTATATGTATTGCGTCATCATCATAACACTCATCTGTGAATAAAGTAATACCATCCCATTCTGTATAAGGACCGACATACTCTACTTTGGTAGGTGTTGTGTTGTATTCTTGTCCGCAGTAGTTGAGAGGCTTCTCTAGCTTCGCATTACGTATGGTGTTTATTAGTAGCTTCTTCATATTATCGAATGTAAAAATATTTCATGTGCACACTCAACTTCACCATAATCAGTAGCATCAATCCAATAGTTTAGTACAGCATGTTCATGTCCTATTAAGTTAAGCTCATTTCCACAATCAAAGCCAGTTAAAGTTATAAATTGAGTTGCTGTTTCAATACAATATCTTGCAGCATTGCAAATGTTTTGAGAGTTACCTGATGATGATATCAGAATAACTAAAGTGTCTTCTGTAGCAAAGTGTTCTAAGAATTTAGCATATGCCTCATCTCTTCCATAGTCGTTTATGTAACAAGTTAGACGAGATGGATCTGAAAAGCTGTGAGCTCTCTTACCTAAGGCTTTTGTGTAGTCTTGAGATAAGTGAGAAGCGATTGCATTGCTTCCTCCATTACCGATTATGATTATGTCTTTGTGATTTTCCACTAAGATCTTCAATCTATCTGTATGGCCTTTCATATCTTGTATTATGCTACACAGCTTATCCAAGTTCATCTAACACTTCTTTTAAATTGTGAATAACAAACTCCTGCTCTTCCTTTGTAATCTCAGCATAGAATCCAAGCCATAGTCCGTGATTATGGTACTTCAATGTTTGAGGTAATGAGCTATCTATTGCATCTTGACCATAAGCTGGCTCTTTATGTATAGCTTGTATATCCCACTTACATCCTATGTTACGCTTTCTCAAAAGGTCAACTACCTGATCTCTGTTATATTTCTCAGGTAATATTAAATGAAAGTTTTGCCAATTGTAGCGTGTACAGTAATCTGGAACAACATTACCAATATCAACTCCATAAGTATATAGGTGTTGTGTGATAAGTTTATTGTAGTTTGCTCCAGCCTCTTGTCTCATTCCAATCTCTGTGTCAAAGGACTTCAATTGAGCTATTCCTAAAGCACATGGTATGTCAGCCATTTTGTGGTTATTACCAATTGACTTAAATTGTTCTTTTAGCAAAAACTGAGCCTTATCTCTTTCGAGAGGAGATACAGATGTACCGAATGCTCTGTAAGATCTTAACCATTCAGCTTGCTTTGCATCTCTAACAACAATCATACCACCTTCTCCAGTAGTCAAGCATTTACGTGCTTGGAAAGAGTATGTGACGATGTTATCGGTCTTACCAATCTTACGACCTTTATACTCGCTACCTAGTGCACATGCTGAATCCTCGATGATAGGTATGTTTATTTTTTCTTTAAAAGCATCCAAGTCACATGGTATTCCCATCTGGTGTACAAGAATAATTGCTTTTGTGTTTGGTGTAATCTTCTTCTGAACATCCTCAACAGATGGAACACCATATTCATTTACATCACACCACACTGGAGTACCTCCTGCATTGTTCACTGCAAATCCACTTGCCACCCAACTCCATGAAGGTACAATTACCTCGTCACCTGGTTGTAGTTTGTTTCCACCATTGATAGCATACAAGCCTAATTCAATAGCTACTGTTCCATTTGCCACTGCAATGTAGTGACCTTCTGGATCGTTATTATACTCTTGTATCTTACTTTCAAACTCTCCAATTCGTGGTCCTCCACTAATCCATTTCGAGTCTAACGCTTTCTTAATCTCTACTAATGCTTCATCAGTATCAATGTACGGTTTTCCTAAGGGTATTTTCATTGTCCTATTTTTGTTAAAAGTTGCCAAATATCTACACAATTCGTCTGTGTAGGTTTACCTAATATAAAGAATTTTAATTGTAATTCCAAATTTGAAAGCGGTGAAGTTTCAATTTTATTTCTTGAACCTTGTATTAATTTATCGTGATCGTAGTGAGTATCGTCAAAGTATAGGTCATCATTAACCCATACAAAGCTTCCCTTATCTCCATGTATAACAATCTTTCTCTCTTTATCAGGCCAACACCACGATGAATAAAATTGGCCTGGAATATTGTTTAGTGATAGTGTTATGTGAGCACTACTCTCTTTGATTGGCTCTTCAAACTCAGTAGATAGATGTTTATTCCAAACCCTAACCAACTTACCTGGTTCGTAAAACAAATCGTAATACATATACAAGTCATGTATCATGTAATCCTCTACAATGCTCACGTCAGAGCGTACTCTTGGTCCCATTGAAGCTCTAGTGCTTTTCCAATACTTAGGCGTTCCTATTTTATCGAGATTATTTTTGATGTATTGATATTCATCAGAGTATAAGAATAAGTAACCAGGGAAAGTTCCTTTCAACTCTTTGCTGTCGTTGATCGTAGTACCACAAGGCTTCTCTACTAGGATTTTACTCTTATCACTCACTTTAGCTTTTGCAGCTAACTCAACATGCAATGAAGCATTGACAGCAAGGATAACGTGAGTGTATTCGATATCCACCTCTTCAATTTTATCGTAAAGTGGAACATCTACCTTAATCACTGGATCAGGATCTACAACTCCTACAAGAGCGTGCTCTGACTTCTTTATGGTATTGTACCAGTTCTTACCCCAATAACCACATCCAACTAATAATATTTTTATATCTTCCATGTTTGTACTCCGTTATAGTTTATGTTTATATTTTTAGCGTTGCTATAAATTGTTGGGTGGTCTTTAGGTACAAATACTAAAAAGTACCCACCACCACCGGCACCACACAATTTTAACCCCTTTATGTTAGGGTACCACTCTCTTATCTTCTTCTCTCGATCTAATAATTCTTGTGATGTTATGTGTTTTGATGTTTGTTTTTTTACTTCCCATCCTTGATTGAATAAATCAAAAAAATCACTATCACTACTAATGTTATCGTAAAATTTATCAACTAAAGTAAGAAGAGGTAGTGACTTATCAATACTGATTGTATCTAAGATGTTTGTAGATATTCGTTCTATTTTAGTAGGGATTAAATACATATTGTGTTCTTTAATCACATTAGAAGTTAGTTGTTCAGTCACAACTCTACCAGATTTATGAAAGTCTAATTTTTTAAGTCCTCCCAATCCGCAACCATACGGATCTTGATATCCAGTTAATGGATTGAATCTTCTTTCTATAGTTAATGCCAATCTACACATCTCTGTTTGTGACATATGCT
>TARA_R110001606_G_scaffold329420_1_pt1 | contig 16826 bp, 18 predicted proteins | sample TARA_R110001606 | Tara Oceans TARA_R110001606 (sample SAMEA4398315) | marine metagenome | biome: Polar Biome; feature: [SRF] surface water layer (ENVO:00010504); material: water (ENVO:00002006), including particulate matter (ENVO:01000060) such as... | depth 5 m | reverse complement strand
TGAGACGAGGCACGAGGCGTGATCTGACGCTGAAAGCGAAGCTTTCACGTGGTCGTGCTTTTAGGTCGACACGGAGTTTAAGTTCGATTCAAACGCTTTGTATTCCTAATATTTGTTTTTCTCGAAGAATAAGAGGATGTAAAGTGTGGATGATTGGTTGGGTAAACTAAGATAAGTTGATGTAACGAAGGAGATATGAATGGACAGTTATGCCTTATTTTTAATCATTGCTATAGCAACAGTTTTAAGTCCTGGCCCAGGTGTGATTTTGACGCTTACTAATTCGATTCGCTATGGTATGTCTGGCGCTATTGGTGGGATTCTCGGGATTTCCTTTGGGACATTTATAGTCGCAGGTGTATCAGCCACTAGTTTAGGGCTTTTACTGGCAACATCGACACTTGCATTCAGTATCATGAAATTTGTAGGAGCTGCGTACCTTGTTTATCTTGGTATTAAATTATGGCGTTCACCTGCTAGAAAAATCGAAGGTAATGGTTCTGCTATAAGAAGCAAAAAGCGACAGTTTATTGAAGGCTTAACAATTCAACTGACAAATCCAAAAGCGGTGTTCTTCTTTATGTCAGTATTCCCACAATTTATCGACTTCACTTCGAACTACGTCGGGCAATTTACGCTCTTAGTCGTCACCTACAGCAGTCTCGTTGTCATCATTCATTTGCTCTATGCGTATCTAGCAAAAACGGCACGTGGCTGGCTTTCTTCTGAAAAAGGTGGACGTATTGTTAATCGTCTTGGCGGTGGAACATTTATCGGCTTTGGTGTGGCTCTTGCGGCTGCTGGTAAGTAGCAAACTCTTTAGGATGGCAAGGAATTTCCATTCAAATGCTTTGAACTTCCAACCTTTATTCCACTCAGCTGAGCTGAATTAGTGTGCATTTTAGAGTCATTGATAGGTAACAAATATACCAGAAGATCTAAAGAACAACCCATCCTGACCTTCCCCTTGGAAGGCAAAAGGGGAAGGGACTAAGCCCCGTTCAACAAAGCTGAATTAGTTGACCAATACATTGCGAATATAGAGCGTTTGAGAGAAGCTTAAGCTCCACATCGGCCTAAAGGTGCGACTTACAAAATGAAAGCTTCGCTTTCAGCGTCAGATTACGCCTCGCTCCTCGTCTTATCAGATCTACGTTTTTGGGTTCCACTATGAAGTCAGTTCGACGCGACGAAGTTGCGCGACTTTATGGAGTTTCAGAGTCAGTTAAAAATACCCTTCCTTGTCACATCAAAAACAATCCATGCCTTACGATATAACGAGCGTAGGTAGCAATCATGTTCCTACGCAAAAAATCAGGCATTAAAGATCTTAAACAGACCTTTTGGTAACTTTTGCGTCGTTTGGCAAAAGTTACACGCTCAGCAGAGCGGAATAAAGGTCGGGAATACAAAGCGTTTGAATGGAATCAAAGAAAACCAAATCGCCAACGGCGAAACCTCAATGTAATAACCCCTTAATACCTTTTCCCTTTCTCTAGCTGTTACAACATAGGACGTTTTAACCAAAACAGGAGAAAGTGTCATGTCTAATAAAAAGATCTTAATGATCACGGGTGATTTCACGGAAGACTACGAAACTATGGTGCCGTTTCAGGCGTTGATGAGTGTCGGTCATACGGTGCATGCGGTGTGTCCAGATAAGAAGTCTGGCGATACGGTGGCGACGGCGATTCATGATTTTGAGGGTGATCAAACGTACACAGAAAAGCCGGGGCACCGTTTTGCGTTGAATGCGACGTTTGCGGATATCAAGGTGGAAGATTACGACGCTTTGGTGATTCCAGGTGGTCGAGCGCCGGAGTATCTTCGTTTGAATAAAACCGTAGTTGCGATGGTGAAGCACTTTTTTGATACCAATAAACCTGTGGCGGCGGTTTGTCATGGCGCGCAGTTGCTTGCGGCAGCAGGTGTGTTGGAAGGCAGAAAATGTTCTGCGTATCCTGCTTGTCAGCCTGAAGTGGAGCTTGCGAAAGGTGAGTTTATGGATATTCCAGTAGATCAAGCTGTGACTGACGGTAATCTAGTAACAGCGCCAGCGTGGCCTGCGCATCCGGCGTGGCTTGCTCAGTTTTATGTGTTATTGGAAAGCTAAGTTAAATGTACTGAGTGAGTTCGGGTGAGTTTAGTAAGTGTAAAAGTATGAACTCATCCGACTTTTTCCCCGTATCTTGGGCTAGACTGTTTGCATTGAGCCATTCATTTCAATAATAAAAAAACGTCATTCAGTAGGGAAAATACAATGTGTAAGCTCTTTGTTAATTCAGATCCTAGCCTATGGCAAAATGTCACTCGTTCTTTGCGTATTGATGGCATGGTCACCAGTATTCGATTGGAAAGTTTCTTTTGGTTTACGCTGGAAGAGATAGCTCAGCGCGACAAGTTGTCTCTGTCGCAAATGATCGCCAAGCTCAATCATGAAGCCTTGGACGCTGGTCACGATTTAGATAATTTCACGTCTTTTTTACGAGTTTGTGCAATGCGCTATCTGCATTTGCAAACCATTGGTATGCTGCCTCACTCCCATGAAGTGAGCATAGCGTCTCTTAATTCAGATCGTATTCTTGAACAGGAGAGATACTATCTAGAGACGCATCAGTAACAATTTGAGACCTTTTTACGACTACTGTGCTCACCAAAACTTTGTTAAAAACAGACTCAAAATACTCATTTATAACCCATAAACTCCGCTTTTTCGTCTGTTTTTGCCTCGTCTTGGTTTCGCTCGTTACATCGTACAAAGGACTCAATATTTATTGGCGGTTATTTTTGCCCAAACATTTTTAGTAGTGTTCCATCTTTCAATACGTATTGATGAAACAATGCTGCAGCGGCGTGTAGCAAGACTAACGTCATCATGATGTTCATCGCTATTTCGTGTACATCTCCCATGATATGAATGCCTAAGTACCAAGCTGTTGCGCCAAATACTGGCACTAAAAACATCAGTAAATATAAGAATTCATGGACGATACGAGAGACGCGGTCGAGTAAACTCTTCGAGTCTGTTTTGGATTTTTTAGACATGAAGCGAACGATAATGCGGATCACAACCAGAGCAATTATGCCCAAGCCGACATATACATGCAGTGATGAAACTAAGTTATAACCAGTGTTGCTGTCGTCTAGATGTTGACGAAAAGCGCGTCCCATTCCTTCACTAACGAAGTAGTTGAAAATAATCAAAGCCGCAATGGCCCAGTGCAGTAAAATTTGCGCTGTGTTGTAAGATCGCTCTTGGTTTTGCATTTTAATCTCCATAGTTAACCGATTGAGGTGGTGCCACCGCTTTTGCTCATCAATTCTAGCGATGCAAGATTAAGACTTTCTTAACAGTTATACGATTATGGATATATTTCTAGGTTTCTGGCTTTCTCTCCTAAAATGCTCAATGCGTTTCCTATATAATGGGCGCCATCTCGTTGTTGACGATTCATTCAGTTTAGGCTCTTTTTTAATAAGAAAGGCTTTTTATTAGGTAAAAATGGCACTTTATGTTTAACGCTTCATCTACTCGTTTAAATAAATACATCAGCGAAAGCGGTATATGCTCTCGAAGAGACGCTGACCGCTTTATTGAACAAGGTAATGTGTTCATCAATGGCAAGCGTGCTTCGGTGGGCGATCAAGTTGTTGCCGGTGATACGGTGCGAGTTAATGGGCAGATCATTGAGCCGCAGGATGCGGATGACTTTGTTTTTATTGTGCTGAATAAGCCCGTTGGCATTGTGAGTACCACGGAAAGTTCTGAAAAAAATAATATTGTTGATTTTGTTAGCCATGGGGTTCGTATTTTCCCAATTGGTCGTTTGGACAAAGATTCCCAAGGTTTGATTTTTTTGACCAACAATGGCGACCTTGTTAATAAAGTATTGCGTGCTGGCAATAATCACGAGAAAGAATATTTGGTGACGGTAAATAAGCCAATCACTGATGATTTTATTGCAGGTTTGGCCGGTGGTGTGCCTATCTTGGGAACGATGACAAAGAAATGTCCTGTTACTAAGGTTGCTGCTAACGTGTTTAACATCACGTTAGTGCAAGGTTTGAATCGTCAAATTCGTCGCATGTGTGAGCATTTTGGCTATGAAGTTATTAAGCTTGAACGCACGCGGATTATGAACGTGAGTCTAAAAGGCGTTCCAGTGGGGGAGTGGCGAGATTTAACGCCCAAAGAATTGTCTGTGTTGCTGAAATCGATTGAAGATTCGTCTTCAGAAGCCAGTGCGCCAGCGAAGAAATCTCGCAATGCGCCGCGAAAGAATACTCGTACTGACGGCTCTTCAAAATCAAACTTGTCGTCAAAACCAATGAGCACAGCAAAAGGGAATACCAAACATCCTAAAGATGACGCTAGAAAACCAGCAGGTTCTAAGAGCAAAGACAGACGTCCTTTTGGTGATGGTAAAAAGCCCGCAGGTAATAGTGCTGGTGGTAAACGACCAACCGGTAAACCGGGTGGATCACCAAAAAGTAATGGCAAGCCGGCTACAAATGGTAAGCGTCCGTCAGTTGGTAGAGGCTCGCAGAAGTCTTCGCGCCCATAGTAATTGATTTGCGTTACAACGGTGGTTTTAATAAAAAAGCCCTAATCAAATTAGGGCTTAGATGACTCGAATTTAACGCCACCATGACAATATGGTGGCTAGCTGGAGGGATTAATTACCTAATACATTGGTCGGAGATTTTTTGGTCACCTTCGCTGCTTTCTTTTCTTTTGCCGTTAAAAGCGGTTTCTTTTTTGTCTCTTTTTTACTGTTTTGACCCTTGCTCATGATATTCACCATTAGTCATCACTGTATAACCTCAGTCGGTTCTCACCAACTTAAGGGCTGTTGCTGCGCACGGTTGTAATAGACGCCGTGAAATTTGTTACGTAGCAAACTGAGTATGTTCTTATTGTGGAGCAAGTAAAGGGATACTTTATTCAATAGTGCTAAGAAAGTTACTTAGTTCAATATGACTTATGCTTTGGTGCTCATTTTGTCAGTTTTTTGAGGCTTTTAAGGGGGAATTAAGAATACTTTTGTATAATGTTGTTTGATGGTTTGTGTAACGCCAAGCAAGTTTCTATGATGATTTTTCATCAATGGGGTTTATTATGAAAATCATCAAGCAAATGTTTCGATTTCTATCGGTTGGTATTGTTGTGGTGACGATGACAGCTTGTGTTATGGCGCCTCCTGGACCGCCTGGTCCTAGATATGTCGGTGGACTAGGGTATGGCGGCGCTCCTGCTATGCACCCATGAGAGTGATAAAATTATTGTCATAGAAGGAACGTTTTGACGTTCCTTTTTTTTCGGATGTGGAGCTTAATTTTGATTTAGAAATTGGGTTCTATTTGGTAATGTTCGCAAGTATTTTTGTTCTGCTGATGTTCCGTAGTTTATTTGTAAAAGTACTGTTTATTAGCCACCTATTTGTATTCTCTGGAAAGTATATGAATCCTATTGCCTTGAGTGTTTCTTTATTAATTTGTAGCAACATTTTCATGACGTTTGCTTGGTATGCTCATTTAAAAGAGTTGAATAATAAGCCTTGGATCATTGCTGCTTTGATCAGCTGGGGCATTGCCCTATTTGAGTATTTGTTGCAGGTGCCTGCTAATCGTATTGGCTACACTGCACTGAATGTTGGGCAGTTAAAAATTATGCAGGAAGTGATAACCTTGATGGTCTTTGTACCATTTTCGGTTTATTACTTAAAAGAGCCTTTAAAACTGGATTACCTATGGGCTGGGTTATGTTTAGTTGGCGCAGTTTATTTTGCCTTTCGCAGTAAGTTTAGCGTGTAACACAAATTGTATTGTTAAGGATGGTTATGTACACAGACGAAGATTTAAATTTAGCGGTCAAGAATGGTGTCTTTTCTGCTACGTCGGTAGAGGAGTTTCGCCAGCTTGTATCGTCCTCAAATGGCTCCTCGGCAGTAGATGAAGAGAACTTTCGTTTGGTAGGTGGTTTTAACGATATTTTTATTGTGATTGCTTGTGCTTTGCTGTTGTTTTCATCGCTTTGGGTGTTGATGTCGATTAATGAAAGCTTAGGCTATTTGGTGTTTGCTGCCTTATCTTGGGGGCTAGCAGAAGTATTTGTACTGCGCCGGAAAATGGCTTTGCCAGCGATTGTGTTATTGCTGGCATTTGTTGGTGGAGTGTTTGCTTTTACGGTGTCTTTATTTGGTATTCAATCTAGTTACGCGGTGATTTTCGCTACGGCTTTTTCAACTCTGGCTGCTTACTTTCATTGGCGCCGTTTTAATGTGCCTATTACGGTTGCTGTTGGGACAGGGACTGGGCTGGCTTTATTGGGCTCTACAGTGCTGAGTATTTTTCCTGACAGTGCAGGGTTTGTCATGGTGACCTTGTTTTTATGCGGTTGTGTGGCGTTTGTTTTAGCTATGTATTGGGATGCTGGCGATACAAGCCGTACAACACGCAAATCTGATGTGGCTTTTTGGTTGCATTTGTTGTCTGCACCTTTGATTATCCATCCTATTTTTTCAAGCCTTGGGGTGCTAGATGGTAATGAAAGTTTGAGTAATATGTTGCTGATTGTGCTTCTGTATTTATTGATGACGATGGTATCTATCTCTATTGATCGTCGCGCTTTCATGGTGTCGTCATTGATGTATGTGATTTACGCTTTGACGAGTCTAATTGAAAATTACGGCGGTGTTGGTTATAGCTTTGCGATTACTGGTATTGTGATGGGGGCATCTTTGTTGTTGCTATCTATTTATTGGCATGCGGTTCGGTCTGTATTTGTACAACGATTGCCTGAGCGTATACAAGGCTATCTTCCAGTGATTAAGAGAAGGTAGGGTAGTATGTTTTATCGTTTTATAGGAATGGCGCTCATTGTGCTTTTGTCTGGCTGTAGCGCTTTACAGAAGACGATGGATGTCCATAAGCCAACGGCATCGGTAACGGGTGTTTCGATTGAGAGTTTATCGACCGAGGCCGTGACTCTGTTGGTCGATGTGAAAGTTACTAACCCTAACTCTTTTGCACTTAAGACAGCAGGTTTTGATCTAGATCTGTTAGTCAATAAACACAATATAGCGACGATAAATCAGCCTGATAGCAGTTTATCTTTGCCTGCAAAAGGCAGTAATAGTGTGCGGTTGCCTATAACATTGATGTTTGATCAAGTCATTAAGAGCGTAGGCGATTTGGCAAACAAAACAGAATTGGATTACGCAGTTGAAGGCAAAGTGGCGATCAATTTACCTGTATTAGGTGATTTTGATATGTCAGTTGATTTTACAGGTGTTCTTCCTATCCCTAAGCAACCGGACATTACGTTTAAAAATTTAAATATAGATTCAATTGGTTTAAGTGGCGTTAAGCTTAGTGTCGACTTGGAGATTGTTAATCCTAACCGCTTTGATGTGAACTTGAGTAACGTTCGTTATCAGTTAAAGACAGAGGGTAAATCACTAGGCGAAGGCAGGATTCAAAACATCGACTTATTGGAAGGTAAGACTCAGCACCTTTCGATACCACTTTCTATCGCTATGAGTGGTATGGGTTCTAGTTTGTACCGCCTTTTGACAAGTTCTGATCCTATAGCGGTAGATGTGAGTGTTGGTGCCGATGTGGATACTAATATTGGCGGCTGGAAGTCCACCCCGTTGTCATTTGAAACTAAGCAGATATTGAATCGTTAGCGATGATTGATTTTTTGTTTTTTTGTGTTCGTAGAGTAGATATGACGTCTTTCTTTAAACAATGGAAACAAAAGTAAATAGATTAAAGGAAAGGGTTTAAAGGAATAAAAATATGAATAATCCCCCTCGAAAAGCTGCTATTTCGTTGATGACTGACAATGCGTATTTTATGGATTGCTTTGTTGGTTATGTCGTAAATAAAAATCAGACTGCCATGGAAATTTGGTTGTCTATGGCGAAAGAAGCCCCTGAGTGGTTTAACTTCTTAATGTCTATACGTAACAGAATTGTTAGCTGTCTGGGATTGAAGGACCTTGGGGCATTGGGAGATATTATTTCTTCAAAACAAGCTGATGATTATCTAGAAGGAGACCGAGTAGGCATTTTTTCTGTTTTTATGAATGAAGCAAACGAAGTTATTCTGGAAGACAATGATAAGCATCTTAATGTTAGGTTGTCTTTGTATCTAGAGTCGGAAGATGATGTTCAAAAAGTTTCTATCACGACGGTTGTACATGTTAATAACCGCTTAGGTAAGGCTTACATGCTGTTTGTTGGACCAGTCCATAAATTAATTGTGCCAGCGATTTTGTCTCGGCTACCGAAAGTTTAATGAGAGTATCTTTTACTTTTATAGAGCCTTGTGAGTGTGGATTTTTAACTAGGTAGGTTATCAATGCATGAATTGCTTTTGAACGTTATATCTTAGATAGCTTGATTCTTGTCTGTGTTCTCGTGTTAGATAGGTTCTTGGGCGTTTTATTAGGGTTCTTTATTGAGTCGTGGTTTTGGTATGAGTCATTACGTGTTTCACGAAAATATAACGACTTGTGAAGAGTGCGATTTCGTTAACAGTATACCGCCGCTGCAGAGTGGTGAGCGTTTTAGATGTCAACATTGTGGCCATGTTTTAGTGAGCATTCATAAACATGTTGCAGCACGAATTATGGGGGCAGGTTTGTCAGCTTTGTTGATGCTGGCGTTAGCCATGAGTTTTCCTTTTCTTGGTTTTTCTACCAACGGTATTGAGCGTAGTGTTACTTTGTTTAATACGTTGAGCGTCTTGCTTAGTCATGGCTATCTTGTGCTAGGGGCTATCATTAGCTTAGCGCTGTTTGTATTTCCTCTTGTTTACTTGTTTTCGGTTTTATTTCTAGTTTGGTCTTTTCAACATAAAGAAGTGCTGAATTTTGCTCAGCGCTATTGTATTCGATGGCTTGTGGTTGTTCAGCCTTGGTTGATGGTCGATGTTTTTTTAGTTGGCATTCTAGTGGCATTAGTCAAGATGAGCAGCTTGGCTGATATTTCATTGAAACTGTCTTTTTGGGCTTTTTGTGGTTACGTCATTTTGTTATTAAAAACCATCACTTTAGTTGATAAACGTTGGTTTTGGAATCAGGTCGCTGGTAAGGCGGCTGATCACCCTATGATTGATACGACGGCTAAGCAGCAAGGGTTAATTGGTTGCCATTTTTGCGGTGCAACTCAGCTTGGTAATGCGAAGCATTGCGATCGCTGCGGCCACTCTATTAACAGTAGGCGTCCGAAAAGCATCATGACAACTGTTGCCTTGTTAATTGCTTCTTTAGTTATGTATATACCTGCGAATGTATTTCATATTATGCAGACCACGTTTTTAGGTAGTACCGAACCCTCTACCATTATGGGAGGCGTGTTGTTGCTTTGGTCGTTGGGGTCCTATCCTGTTGCCTTGATTATCTTGTTTGCGAGTGTGGTGATTCCTCTAGCTAAAGTGTTGGCGTTGAGTTGGTTATGTTGGCAAAGTTATTTTCCAAGTCATAGGCAGACCGAACAAAAAATAAAACTGTATCGTATTACTGAGCTGGTGGGGCGTTGGTCAATGATTGATGTTTTTGTGGTGGCTATATTGACCAGTTTAGTTCAGATGGGAAATTTCATGTCAATTTTGCCGGGTCCTGCGGTGTTGTCCTTTACGGCCGTTATTGTTTTAACTATGTTGGCAGCAATGACATTTGATCCAAGATTACTATGGGATAAAGACGATGCACCTAGTGCCTCCTCTTTAGCAAGGAGAGAAGAGTGAGTGATCCGAACAAGCAAGTAGAAAATATGCGTCAAGTCCGATTTAACTCTATTTGGCTCGTGCCTTTAATCGCGCTTTTGGTTGCAGGTTGGATGCTCTATCAAAACTGGTCAAGCCAAGGGCCTGTTATTACTTTGTTGGCAGCCAATGCCGATGGATTAGAAATAGGTAAGACAAAACTTAAATCTCGTAACGTAGATGTAGGTAGGGTGATCGATATCCGTCTTAGTGAAGATTATGAGAACGCTATTATTAAAGTTCGCATGAACCACGGTACAGAACAAATGTTGCGTGATGACGCAAGGTTTTGGGTGGTAAAGCCTCGAATTGGTAAAGAAGGGGTGAGTGGCCTTGGTACTCTTCTATCTGGGGCTTATATTGATATGACTCCTGGTATGAAAGGGCGTTTACAAACGGATTTTACGCTTTTAAGTCAGCCGCCACTTTCGACTGAAAATGAAGGTGTACGTCTTGTTTTATCTAGCACTGAAGGTTCTAAACTGGACGTTGGTGCTTTGGTACATTTTCGTGGTTACGAAGTCGGCTATGTTGAAAAAGTCGGCTTTGACACAGAAAAAGGCGCCATCACTTATCGTGTTGTAATTCGCTCGCCTTATGATGCTTTGGTAAATAGTGATGTGCAGTTTTGGATGACGCCTGGTTTATCATTTAAGAGCTCTGCAAGTGGTTTTGAAATTCGACTCGATTCATTAGAGACATTTTTTGCGGGTGGTATTTCCTTTGGGTTACCTCCTGGTAGAACCGCAGGACAACCCGTTAAAGATATGGCTCCATTTCGCCTGTTCTCTTCTAGAGAAAGTGCCGCTAATAATATGTTTAGTGAATTTATTAACTATGTCTTTTTGTTTGAGAGCAATATTAGTGGTTTAACACCTGGTGCCGCGGTTGAGTTTCGCGGTGTACGAATTGGTACTGTGCTTGATGTGCCATTTAACGGCATCCCAATGGATTCGTTGACTTCCCTTGATACGCCTTTAATTCCTGTTCGTGCACGTATCGAGCCCCAGCGTTTGAATTCTTTAGATACCTCTGGTGCGATGTCATTGCAGAAATGGAATGAATTAATCGAAGACCGTATTAATAAAGGGGTTAGGGCCTCTTTAAAAATTGGTAACTACTTGAATGGCGCAAAAGTTATTAATATTGATTTTATGAAAAATCCACCACCAGTGACAATAAAGGAATTTGCCGGTTACCAGATCTTTCCGACGGCACCGGACGCGCTCGCTAATATTGAAACAAAAGTGGGTGCCATCTTAGATAATGTGTCTCAAGTGCCTCTTAATAAGACGTTTGAGCAGCTTGGTCAAACGATGAATGAGGCCAACGAAACATTACGCCAATTACAAGAACTGAGTAAAAGTGTCAAACAGCTGATTGATAAATCAGAGACTCAACAGCTTCCAGCAGATCTTGCTGCAACGATTAATGAGTTGAACCTAACACTGGAAACTTATCAGGCAAATGGTCAAATTGGTCGTCCTTTGAAAGAAAATATGGTGTCGTTAGGACGAGCGTTAAATGAATTGCAGCCATTGCTTCGTCAGCTGAGAGAGAATCCAAATACTTTGATTTTTGACAGTAAACCACGAGCAGATGTTGAGCCGAAAGCGGCGAAGTAGTTGAAAGGAATAAAATGAATATGATGATTTATGGGCGTACTTTTTTGCTGGTATTGCTAAGTTGGATGATGGCTGGTTGTGCTACACCAACACCACCTAGCAAAGAATATCTGTTAATGGATACAGGATTGAAAAATGCCCAAGCTCAAGCAACGCAAAAAATGTCTGTGCAGCTGATGCCAATCGTAGTTGCCAATTACTTAGCTGGTAACGAAATTGTATTAGTAACAAAACGGGGAGATGTTCATCGTTCCCAGAGTAATTTGTGGGCTGAGTCTTTGTCTCCTCAATTAACTCGTCTAACGCAACAGCGATTAGAGAAGACTTTGCCTAATATTACCTGGTTTGGTGGTCAGCGATTACCTTCTTATGCTATTGCTTTATTGAATATTGAAGTGGATGACTTTTACGCGGATTTAGAGGGAATGATACATATTTCTGGGCGCTGGCAGGTTATTGCTGCAACGGGTGAGTTGTCTGCTTCCAATACGTTTGAAGTTCAGCGTAAATTAAAATCAGATGGCTATTCAACTATGGTACAAACACTTTCCGCCAGTTGGTTTGATCAGGTGATTGATCCCATGGCAAAAGAAATAGCCCAGTCGTTTAAAAACTAAAAGTCATTAAAAAGCATAATCAAAAAGGGGCAACGAATAAATCCGTTGACCCTTTTTTGATTGAAGTATTTAATAGCGCTTATTAGTCAGCTTTGTTGAACTCGTTTATGGCTGCAATGTGTTCAGGCCCAATTCCGCAACACCCGCCAATCAAAGTCGCCCCGTCTTCTACCCATTGTTTAACCCAAGTTAGGTAGGCTGGTGGCGTTAGATCAGCACGTAGCTCATCAAGACCATCGTTTGCCGTGGCATTTTTAGGTTGTGGTGGAAAAGCATTGGCGTAAGCACCGATTTGGATACCGTTAGCATGTAAAGAAGACAATACTGTTTGAGTGACTTGAATGGCTTCACCGATAATTTCGGGCTGGCTACAATTAAATAGAATCGCATTTACACCGATGGCTTGCATGGCTTTTACGGCTTCAACAACGGTTTCGCCAGAACGCAATAAAGGCTCTGCAGTTGGCTCTGAATCTTCAAGAGTAAAAGACACCCAGAAAGGTTTGTGATCTGTATCAATTTTATCTACAAGGGCTTTTACACGAGTGACTTCATCGATCAAACTTTGTGTTTCTGATAACCAAAGATCCACATAAGGATTGAGCGATTCGATGAGCGGAACGGCCAATTCTTCCACACGGTCTGCTTGATAAAGATCTGCGCGATATGAACCAAACAATGGCGCAAGAGAACCTGCTACTTTTGTATCTGTGCCGCTTTCGTCAGCGGCCTCACGAGCGACTTTGCCTGAAAGTACGGCCAATATACGGCCTTGCTCTTTAAAGACCTCTTCGCCTATATGAAAGGGCACTAAAGCATAACTATTGGTAGTGATGACACGTGAGCCGCTTTGGATATAAGACTGATGCACTTCTTTCACAATGTTTGGTGCTTCCATCATCGCCAAGGCTGACCATTCTGGTTGTTTGAATGGTGCGCCGCGGCGTTCAAGTTCTCGGCCCATACCGCCATCAAGAATAGTGAATGAAGTCATATAAAATCCTATTGTATATTTGTGTATGCCGCGATTTTAGACAGATTTTTAAAGTATTCAATGGCAACACACATTATCCAAGTGAAACTAGAGGTCTTTTGTATAGCGTTTAAGCATATCCGCGTTAGTTTCAGGCTTCTCGTCACTGCCTAATTGATCATTAATCATGACACCCATAGAAGGTAGAGAAGATCGTTCGATTATTACCTCACTGGACCAGAGTTTTGAGCGCATTAAGGCTTTCGCACAATGCAGAAAAACCTCTGTAATTTGTACCTCAATACAGGCTCTTGGTGGGTTTTGCTCTTCCGAGAAGAGCGCTAAATAGTCAGGTGCTGTACTAATACGAGCAGTCCCATTAATGCGTAGAGTTTCATCCACTCCGGGGATTAGGAAAAGACAGCCAATGTTTTTGGTTTCTAATAAATTAACTAAGCTATCTAAACGATTATTGCCCTTTGATTCGGGAATAACGATACATTGCTCATTGATGATTTTTACAAAGCCTGGTTTTCCTCCTCGAGGTGAACAATCAGTATGACCTTCGGTGTTGTAGCTGGCTAGGGTGAAAAATGGGGATAAGTGGATAAATGCCATTGAATGTTTTTCTAATTTTTTCAATAGCTTGTCTTTTGCTCTGCCTTTTGGGAAACCAAATATGGTTCTTAGAGCCTCTTCAGATTCTATGTACATAACAATATCCTTATTTTTTTGATGCTATATTTTGACTATTTATAAGGTCGTCTTGTGTTTTATAGGGAATTAAAATTTAATGAATAACAGCAGACATCATATATAGGAAGTGGATATGTTGCCAATTTGGAAAGGGCAGGGTTGGATTACACCTGTTATTTTTATTGCTTTTTTTGTGGATGTTCAACTGGTCGTTGACTATTTCATGGGAGATGGTTTTTATAGTGATAACCGCTGGATAAAAGTTATCGCTTTAGTTGCGGTTGCATTCTTAGTCGGTGTTATTGGTTATTTATTAAATAGTCGAGACTGCATTATTCAGGTTGATTCCGAAACAGGAAAAAAGACTAAATCTCCTGCGCATACTTTGTTATTTTTGCCGATTGAAGTTTGGGCCATCATAGTTCCCTGCATTTTTTTAGCAGTAGATTATTTTAATGCCGAGCAAGAAAATAAGACACTCGCTTATCTGGCAAAACCAGAGGTAAATGATATCTACGCAGTAGATTTTACAAAGATATTTAAAAACGAAGATCCCGTTTACAAATACGGCAGCATGGTGGTGATTTCCGTTAATCTCAATGTTATAGAGGTACAAAGTAGTACTCATGCTTATGATGGCAAAAGCGGGGTGAGAAAAGACCTACATAACGGAAAAGCCAAAGAAGCGTTTTATTATGCGGATGAAGTGACGCCATTTAACATTCGGGAATTGCTTAAGTTCCACGAAAATGGCGCTATCTTTTCTGTACATCGAGAGTAGCTGTCCCTGCTATTCGTTTTCTCATAAGAAAGCCTTCATAGAATTAAAAACATGCATTGGATGAGTCATATGTAAGCAATGTCCATTGCCTTCTATTATTTCTAGCTTGGCATTTTGTAACTTATCCTTGATATATTCGCCTACGCTAACGGCAACCAAAGTATCGTTTGAGCTTTGTAATATTAAGCATGGGTGAGATATGTCAGGCAATAAAGATCGATAATCGGAGAAAAAAGTCGCTTCAGCGAAAGGCTTAGAATAAGTTACATCAGTAGCGCAAAAACTACTAAGTAACTCATGTACTAATGTATCGCTTTCTGACATTCCTGGGCCAATAGGAGATAAGTCGCTTCCCATAACAATGGGTGCTAAATAGTTCCCCCAGCCGATATAGTCTTTCTCCATTAACTGGATTAGTCCTTCCAAATCTTGTCTTTCAAAACCGCCTTGGTATTCTTCGTCCAAGTTTAAAAAACAAGGAGAAGGGCAAACTGCTACCATCTTAGAAAAAAGCTCAGGGCGTTGCTTAGAGGCTATCCAGCCTATGGTGCTACTCACTGAGTGGCCGACAAAGATGACGTTTTTAAGCTCTAGAGCATCACATATTTCAATGATATCTAAGGAGTAGCCTTCCAATTGTTGGTAGCGATTTTTTTCATACGCTGAAAAGTCTGAGTTGCCACTACCGACATAATCAAACAGTAGAACTTGGTATGTTTTTTCAAGAAAAGGCAGTATAAAACGCCACATGTTTTGATTGCAGCCGAAACCGTGAGCCAAAATAATAGTCTTTTCGCCTTTGCCTATTAGCTTGATATTATTACGAAGCATAATGTCTACTGACTTGGATTCTGCTTGTGGTGTTTTTAGCATTAAAGTGCTCCGTTCTTTATTCGTTTCAATCCTATCTATCATCTAGGTTTTAGATCACAGGTATAAGGCTATTTTATAATACCCGCTCGATCGTTTTTATGATCTACAGCAAGGTTTATTCAAGGAGTGAATGTCTGAATCGCACTGGAAGTAAAAAAAACGCCAACATGATGTTGGCGTTTTATACTCTAACAATGAAGCTTTCTATATAGGTTCTATAAAAGGCTGTTATAAAGGGATAGGGCGAATGGTTATTTCGCTTTGTCTTTTGCTGCTTGAATACTTTTTTGAATCAACGGCGAAATAGTTAGACCCTGCACTATGATGGAGAAGATAACAACAACATAGGTAATGATGACTATGATGTCGTGTAAATCTAAACCTTCAATCATCATTTTATTCGTTGGGATCGCCGCAGCCATAGCAAGTGCTAAACCGCCTCGTAAACCACCCCAAGTCAAGATTTTAACAGAGTGTTTATCGTACTCTCGGTAGCGTTTGAAAATTAGGTAAGGACTGCCAACACTGATAAAGCGAGCCAGTAGAACAACGGGAACCATGACCAAACCTAAACCAATAATTTCCCAACTTAATGGCATAGTCACAATCAGCATACCAATGATTAGGAAAAGCAAGGCGTTCAAGAAGCTATCAGTCGCATGCCAAAAATCTTTTACGTAACGAGTGCCATCTGGACCGCTTTTCTTGGAAGCTTTTGCTCGTGTGATGTTGCCAAGAAGAATACCACTGGTCACCATCGCAAGTGCACCGGAAATCTCCCAAATATTGGCTAAAGCAAAACCCGCTGACGGAATGGTTAGGGTAACCAATAGACGTGTATTGATATCTTTGCAATTGATGATAACAAAGTGACCAACCAGAGCAATAACAAGACCAAACACTATGCCACCAATAGCGTCGACTAAAAATAGCTCAGCGACGTCTTGGAAGTTGGCTTCAGTACCATAAAATGCGACCGCAAAGATTGTGGTAAAAATAACCAAACCAACACCATCATTAAACAAGGATTCGCCTTCTACTTGGATCGAAATACCCTGTGGTGCACTCATTTGCTTGATGATAGCCAATACTGCAATCGGGTCAGTAGGGCTTATCAAAGCGCCAAATAGTAGGCAGTAGATGAAAGGTATAGGGAAGTTGAGTAGAGCAAATACGTAGTAACTTAGGTAGCCGACAATAAAGGTCGACGCTAGCGTGGAAAACAGCACTAATATGGTGATTTCCCAACGCTGTCTTTTTAAGGCCGCAAGGTCGATCTCTAATGCACCAGCAAATAGTAAAAAGCCCAACATGCCTTTTAATAACAGCTGATTAAAGTCGATGCCGGAAACAACTTGAGTAATGAATACTGCTGTTTCATCGCCAAGCATTTTAACCGCAAGAATTAGGAGTAATGAAATTACGACTGATCCTGTGGTAATGGCGATCGTAGTTTGCATTTTTAGTATGTATTGGTTGGTAAAAGC
>TARA_R110001606_G_scaffold64551_3_pt1 | contig 16864 bp, 13 predicted proteins | sample TARA_R110001606 | Tara Oceans TARA_R110001606 (sample SAMEA4398315) | marine metagenome | biome: Polar Biome; feature: [SRF] surface water layer (ENVO:00010504); material: water (ENVO:00002006), including particulate matter (ENVO:01000060) such as... | depth 5 m | reverse complement strand
TATTTAGCGCGCTAGAATGGTTAAATATTTAAGTCGATTGGTATTAGATACTAACAACGCAAAAAAGGGTTCTCTCGAACCCTTTTTTTTTGCCTACAGCAAACAATTAAACTTTAAAGCGCTGCACTAGGCGGCTTAATTCATCGGTTAATTGGTTCATTCTTACCGCAACTTCTTCAGTTGAACGTGCCAGCTCGCCACCTTGCATGGTTTGATCGTTCAATGATGATAAATTATGACTGATTTCTTCAGCTACTGCTGTTTGCTCATCGGTAGCTTGGGCTGTTTGCATAGCCATATCATTCACTTTTACTGATGACTCTTGCATCGCATTAAGTACATCATTGGTTTGCGTAAACGAGGCTACGGCTTCATCTGCAAAGCGTTTGCCACCATTAATTGCCGTTAAAGACTGCTCGACACTATTGGCAAACTGCTCAACCATTTTTTGAATATCGTTGGTACTTTCTTGAGTGCGCGTTGCCAAGGTGCGTACTTCATCGGCGACCACCGCAAACCCCCGCCCTTGTTCGCCAGCACGCGCCGCTTCGATAGCAGCATTTAGCGCAAGTAGATTAGTTTGCTCTGCAATCGCGCGGATCACTTCCAGCACTTTAGCTATATTATCAGAGCTTTGTTGCAGTTCGGTTGATTTGTTACTGGCATGTTCCATATTTTCAGATAGCGCGACTATTTTATCACTCGAATTAGCCACAGCCGTTAAACCTTGCTTAGCCAGTTGCTGTGAGTTATCAGCTTCTTTTGAAGACTGCTGCGCCACATTAGCCACTTCGCGACTAGCAACACTCATTTGATGAACCGCACTGACAATTGATTCTGATGCTTGGCTGAGTTTTTGAGTGATCTGATTATTTTGATTTGCGAACTGACTTAAATCAGTACCTAAATGGTTAAGCTCATTAGCTTGGCCTAAAATATCACGGATCAGTTGCTGCAAATTATCTAAAAAACGATTAAATGCCGTTGCCAGCTCGGCAAATTCATCTTGGCTTTCTATCGCTATACGTCCTGTTAAATTACCATCACCAGAGGCAATATCATTAATTCTCGCAGTCACGTAATGCATTTGCTTCGTTAACTGACGTGGGATCACATAACTGAACCAAGCTGAAATGGCTAACAGCACCACCACCATAGTCAGTAAAAACAATTTCGTTGTAGTTATCTTCTCAAGCAATTTTTGTTTTTCTTGTTTCGACGTCAACTCAGCTTGTTCACCTGCTTTATCTAAAATATCGCGCAGCGCTGCAAACTCTGTATTGGCCTGCTGATTTTTTTGCTTGTTTTGCGGGTCGTTGATAAACGCGTTTGATGCTGATAACCATTTTTCAAAGGCACTATCAAAGCCAGTAAACTGCGTCGTTACTTGCGGGTAGGCTGATAAGAAATGTAAATATTGATTAAAACGATCGGTCACTTGCTGTGCGTTTTCTTGATGATCTTGCAGTTCTTCGGCATTACCTATCTTATTGGTTACTAAGTGTAATTCAGCTACTTTAGCTTGGTAGAGATCACGATCACTATTAACCACTACTGAAATAGCATTTAAAAATCGCTCAGATTGTGCTTCTAACGCATCTTTTTGTAAGTTAATTAAGTGCGTGTAGCCTGCTATCAGTACTATTATCGCAATCCCAAGTAACACAATTGGCAGCGAGCTCTTGATTCGAATACTCTGTAAGTTCATTTTTCACCTTTGCATAAAATACAACATCAGCCACACCTTAATATAGTTCAAACTATCTGAATTACCATTAAAAGCGCCACTGAACATTTAAGCTAATTTGTTGCTGTGATAGGTTTTTGGGATTATTCATCGCCATGCGATTATCTGCTTGGCTGTGTAATGCAGAACCTTCAATCCCTAGTTGCCACTGCGGCGTTAATTGATAACGCCAGGTCGCGGTTATACCTTCACCTTCACTGGCATTAGGATCAAATTGCCAGTCGTCATGATCGGTTACCTCAAAATAATCATAACGCATTGAAATACGATGCTTGGCCATTTTATGACTTACTAATACAAAGTGACTATAGAAGCTATTATTTACACCGCGTTTAGCACCCATAGCGGTAGTGCCCGACATCATTTGCGCAATTAAGCGCGTATTCGCAGTAAATTTATATAGCCACGCGACGCTGCTAAAACGAGTATCCCATGCATATTGCCCAGTACTTCTATTTAGTGCTGCAGGATCGCCATTATTATCGTAATAATAAAAACGAAATTGTGATTTTTTTAAATAATCCCAGTGAATTCCTGCATAATAACCAAAGCGCCCATCAACCTCTTCAAAGGGCAATACCTGATTTGCCTGATACTGAAGTGCGGTGGTATTAAATGAAGCGATTGGTGCAAACGCAATACTTTCATTAAAGGTCGTTTGGCGGTCATGCATTGCAAAGCCACGCCAAGCTAATAATGTTCCTGCAGGATCATTACCTTTAAATGTCGCGCCAACCAATGCAAAGCTATGGGTACTGTTAAAGCTGCGCCCTGGCCGCTTGATAGTGGCCTCAACCCCAACGGTACGTACCTCTTCACCTATCCATGAGTTTATTGCTGAGTTAGTGTAATTATATGGTGAAAGCCAGCCCATATCTGGATTTTCTAATGATAATAACGGGTAAAAACCACCTACCCGCAGATGCCATTTATAGTTACTCGCTGTTAGCGGCTTATATTGCAAATATGCTTGGCTAAAACCTAAAGTCGGCTGCGGATCTTGATAAGCATTAATAACCCCATGTGCTGACCAAGCGGTGGTTAAATCAGTTCTAAAATCAACGACTCCCTGAGAGAGAACAATGCCATCATTGTCACTATCGTACCGGTATAGCCCTACGCCACCTTGTTGCCAACTTACGTATTGATCACCCTGAACTGCACTTAGTTGCACTAAGCCCTTTACTTGTGCAAAAGCATTGCACGTTAATGTTAGCCCCACTACACCTAGGTAAAAGCAAGCTTTATTCATAATCGTCAAATTCATCAACGCCCACCGCAACACGAGAAATAATCGCCTGTTTTATTTGATAAACAACCGGCGCACTAGTTAGTGAAATGGCTTTGCTTTCAGTTTTGCTGATGTCACTAAATTCGGAGTGCCAAATATTGAGTGTAAAATCTCCGGCCTCAAGCGTCAGCTCAATTTGTCCTTTGTCATTGGTCATTGCGTAATACGGACTATCAACCACCACAATATACCCCAACATCCAATCATGAATATTACAGCCTAATTCAACTACGCCCGTTTGCTCAAAACTGATCGGATCCTGTGGTTGCTCTCGGTATAGCTTTAGCTCAAACGATTTAGCTTTGGAAAAAGAATACACGTGGTGCATGATTGAATCTGCATTTGGAAACTCAACTTGAGCATTTTGCGGTACCACCAACACATGGGGAATAAACTGCCGGTCTTTTTGAGTCATTATAAAGGGTGTAGTTGGCGCGGGGAATTCAACACTTTTATCCGCAGGCGTTAACCAGACGACGGCATTAGCGAGCGGTTTTTGCTGTTGATCATTAATGGTGATAGTACCAGCGTAACTATTAAAAACCATTAAACACAATGAAAGAATGAAGGTCTGCTTTAACATTTTAATATCTTCTTATTTAACTTCATTCATTATAAACCAATTAGATTAATCTTTTGTTAATTATATTCTGTTAAAAATATCTCGTTAATTATTTTTCAATATTTAACCTAAGCTAACTAATGAGCTGAATACGTATGCAGTCATCTCGTAATCTAGGCCCTTGCGCTTTATGCTAAATGCTTCAATTAGGTTACACCTCAAGGAACAGCTATGCGATTACCTTTGCTACTTCTGCTTGGACTTTCAAGTGCTTGTTTTGCTAAAGACGCGACGATTCAATCCCCAAACGGAAATATAACAATAACCATTTCGGATCAGCAAGCTACACCAAGTTATAAAATCAGCTTTAACGGCAAAGATGTTATTGAAAATTCAGCTCTTGGCTTCGAATTTAAACAACAAGCCGCCTTTGCTGAAGGTTTTACAATAACCGACGTCAACAACTCCCAACATAACAGCCAATGGCAGCAACCTTGGGGTGAACGCCAAACTATTATAGATAAACATAATGAGCTCGCGGTTACGTTTAAAAAGCCAGCGCCACAAGGCGGCACTTACACGGTTCGTTTTCGAGCTTTTAATGATGGCGTCGGTTTTCGTTACGAAGTACCTAAACAAGCTGGATTTGAAAATATTGAAATCACTAAGGAGCTAACCGAATTTGCAATTAGTGGTGCGGATAAAGCCACCGCATGGTGGATCCCAGCTCGTGGTTGGAACCGTTATGAATATGTTTATAACACCACTCCACTGCAACAAGCTGCTCTTGCGCATACTCCATTTACCTTTAAAAACGCTGATGGCGTCCATGTGAGCATTCACGAAGCTGCATTAGTTGATTATGCAGGGATGGTGCTCAATCAACGTCGTCCAGGGACTTTACAAGCCGACTTAACGCCTTGGTCTGATGGTGTTGCGGTTAAAAAAAACGGCGCATTTAATACTCCGTGGCGCACCATTCAAATTGGTGACAAAGCCGTTGATTTGATCAACTCAGATATTATTTTAAACCTCAACGAACCAAATAAACTCGGTGATGTATCGTGGGTTAAACCAGGTAAATATGTCGGTATTTGGTGGGGCATGCATATCAATGAGAACACTTGGGGCAGCGGTGAAAAGCACGGTGCGACCACCAAAGAAACCAAGCGTTACATGGATTTTGCAGCTAAATACGGTTTTGATGGGGTACTTGTCGAGGGCTGGAATATTGGCTGGGATGGCGACTGGTTCTTCAATGGTGATGTTTTTAGTTTTACCAAACCTTACGCTGACTTTGATATTGCAGAGCTAACTCGCTATGGCAAAGAAAAAGGCGTACAGCTGATTGGCCACCACGAAACGTCTGGCAACGTAACCAACTACCGCAACCAGATGGAAGACGCCTACGCACTGTACGAAAAATCTAACGTTAGCCAAGTAAAAACAGGTTACGTAGCAGATGGCGGCAACATCAAACGCATTGATGAAAACGGCATTGCTCGCCATGAGTGGCACGATGGCCAATTTATGGTTAATGAATACCTACACAGCGTGCAACTGGCTGCAAAACATAAAATCAGTATTAACACCCATGAACCGATAAAAGACACAGGTCTGCGCCGTACTTATCCGAACTGGATAGCCCGCGAAGGTGCTCGCGGCCAAGAGTTTAATGCATGGGGCACACCGCCAAATCCACCAGAGCATATTCCAATGCTCGCCTTTACACGTATGTTAGCTGGGCCAATGGACTTTACACCGGGCATTTTTGATATGAGTTTTAATGGATTAGGTGGTGATACAAATCGTCCACAAACCACACTTGCGAAACAACTCGCGTTATATGTCGTAATGTATAGTCCAATCCAAATGGCCGCTGATCTTCCGCGTAACTATTTAGCCAAACCGGACGCATTTAAATTTATTCAAGACGTACCAACAGATTGGCAACAAAGTATCGCACTAGCGGGTGAGGTTGGCGATTACGTGGTGTTTGCTCGCAAAGAGAGTAAGCGTGATAACTACTCTGGTAACGACTGGTTTTTAGGAGCAGTAACCGATGAGCAAGCTCGCAGCATAGAGATAAAACTCGACTTCTTAGAGCAAGGTAAAAAGTTTGAGGCACAAATTTATCGTGATGGTAATAATGCTGAATGGAAAAACAACCCATACGATTTAAAAATCGAAAAGCGCATAGTCACAGCTGCTGATAAGTTAACGCTTAAACTTGCCACCAGCGGCGGCACAGCAATTAGATTTAAAGCTTTATAATAGCGCGAAGTCGATAGTGAAAATAGGAGGCGTGAGTTTCTCTCGCGTCTTCTTTTTAATAAACAACCGGCAAATAAAGAGCTTCCAATTTATACTGTTAACGTATGAGTTAACCCTTAAAATAATTGTTCAATGCTACAGTTCATGACTTCATTAAACTGTTGGCATCATCATTACTGCGACCAAAAGCAACTATGCTTATATTGATGGCTCTGTTGTATCACCCCCTGAAAATACCTAACACATCCTATAAATAGCACGTGAAATACCGTGTAATAGTTTTATTTCCATTATTGCTCTACTTTTACAGATTAAAAAGTTAGTTAATTAGTAATAGTAGGAATACCAAGCATGGCTGTGAGCCATATATTTAATAATTTTGAAAAATTACGCAGCACTAATAAACAACTAAATGGCAGTCAGCTCAATAATAGTGAACTTGCTTAAAAGGACTTTTAGAGCTAATACCTCTAGAGCCGCTTCAATACTATAAGGAATATAATAATGGCTAAGAAACCCAAAAATCTCAGTATTAAAACGCTAGCAACTGCTAACAATGTGCCATGTTGGTCAAATGACAAAGATGTTGAACTAGCCTGCCAGCGGTTAACTGAAATGTTTGTTGGCCTTGGTCAAGTGCCGCGTATAGACAAAGGTCAACAGCCAGCACAACGAGCTGTATTTAGAAAGCAACATGGCATCGCTTACGGCCACTTTATTATCAATCCAGATATAGACCCACAATTTAAAATTGGCATTTTTGCAGGCAAAGAATACGAATGTGCAGTGCGCTTTTCAAGTGATACGTTACCATCATCACCAGATTTACACAGCACATTAGGATTGGCAGTGAAGCTCTTTGGAGTAGATGGGCCAAAGCTGATTGGCGAAGGTGATACCGCAGATTTTATTTTTCAAAACATGGATCGATTTTTTACCAAAAATGCGCAACAGATGTGCCAATTCACCACTGCAGGCGTGATCGATAAAAACTATGATGCCTATTTAAATAATCCAAAACACATACAAACAGCCAATATTTTACAGGCTATGCAAAAAGTTGAAGCAAGCTGTTTAAGCGCTAATTATTGGGCAATATTACCGTTCAAATTAGGCGAACAACAGATTGTAAAATATCGCTTAGTGCCTGAAGGCAGTGAACTTGGTGCACCCAGTGTCGATAATAATTACCTCGCTTTAGATTTGCAGCGACGTTTACGTCAAGGCAGTGCAACATTTCGCTTTGAAGTACAATTAAGAACAAACCCAAAAACAATGCCACTTGATGATGCACAAGCCGTGTGGAGCTGTGAAGAAAGCCCATACGTATGTATTGCGCGGCTGCATTTAGCACAACAAAATATTACCGCGATTGGTCAAGCTGAGCTTGGTAATAACTTAGCGTTTAATATTTGGCGTACTTTAACCGCCCATGAGCCTCTAGGTAGCATTGCATTGGCTCGAAAGTCAGCCTATGCGGCCAGTGCTCATGCCCGACATACAGCCAACGGTCAGCAGCTACAAGAGCCTAAACAGTTAAGTGAATTTAAGCCACAGCAAGATCAAGATACTGACTCTGAGTGTATTGTTTATGCCGGTATTTATCCGCCTATTGGTGTAATGCGCGTGGGTAATAGTAAAAAAGGCTACTTTATTGGCCCGCAACAACCGCAGCCCATAGCTCATACTGATGAATACAGTTACCGAGATAAAACAGGTGCATTAAAGCGCCAAGCAGCTGAGTTTAGAATTTACGGTTTTAATGCCGCTGGTAAAGCGATAAAAGAACTAACCCTCGATAATGCAGACATTACTTGGCATGCTGAATTAGCAAATCAAAAAGCCTGCTGGTACGAATTTCAAATTGCTTTAGATATTCCAGAAGCCGCAGATGCGCCGCCATCGTTACTGCGTAATAACAATGTAGCCGATCGTAGCAAGCTGTTAATCAAAGGGGGCAAACACAGTGTAAGCGGCAAAAACGTAAAATCTAAGCATGAGTTTATTGGCCAATTTATGGATCAGGATGTGTACTTAGGCGAAATGCGCAGTGATCAATACGGTCGCTTACTAATGCTCGGTGGTCATGGCGTGTCACGCAACGTAAACGGCGATATAGCCATTACCTTTGCAAATAATGAAGGCTGGTATGATGACACCTCAGATGGCCCAATTACAGCAGAGGTTGTATATCAGGGGGTATCGCTAAGAGTAGAACCCGCTTGGGTTATTTGCGCGCCCCCGGATTATGCACCGATGCAAAAATCAGTACGCACCATGTGGGATTTAATGCGCGACGTTGCTGTAGATGCTGGTATGCTGGCAAGACCACAGCGACCTTCCTTTAGTAACGACATTCAACCCATATTTGCCCGAATGACGGATTTACAATGGGTTAATGACGGATTTGCTGGCGCATTTGGCTGGGGGGGTCAGTTTAATTACACCACCAATGAATGGCTAGAAAAGCTTAGCGATCCCTCTCCTGCCTATCAGGAATTACGCCGTACACTGTCTAATAACTTTCGTCGTTTTGATGTTCCCGGTGCGCAAGCTCCACAACTATGGCCTTGGCTGTATGGCGATGCGATTAGCATTCCTCCCACGGGCTCAGTGCGCCAGCATGCAACGCTATCAAATTTGCAGTTAAGCTTTTTAGAGCAATGGGTTAAAGGTGATTTTATTAATGATTACACCCCTCAATCAGCTTGTCCGGCACATGTAAATGTAACCGCGTTAGATGATTATCCAATTGCTGAGCAGCCAGAACTACTTACTCGCGGCGCGATGGAGTTTTGCCTTGCTGATGCATTTCACCCGGGCTGTGAAATGACTTGGCCAATGCGAACTGCAGGCATGTATATGTCGGCATTTCGACTCAAACACGCCCAAGCCGACTTACAAAGTGACCGTTACTATTATGGTCCTGTGATGAATAGCGACGTTTATACCCTCGCGCAAGGACCTTTATTTGGTGGTCAAGTAGCAGGCGGGATAACACGCTGGATGGCTATTCCTTGGCAAACTGATACCGCGAGCTGTAGAGATGGCTACAGCTCTGAGTACGATCCATTTTTACCGACATTTTGGCCTGCTCGAGTGCCAAATCAAATAATGAATCAGTTCCGCTATCAACAAGTGCTTGATACCTCATTACCTGACAGTACTCGTCAACAGGCTTTTGCTTATCGTACTGATTGGCTTGATGATTTACCTCTGCACGGTAATCCTGCCACATATACAAACCAAATCAATAGTATGATAGACAACTTTGCTGAACTTGCGATTGTACAACCGCATATCGGCGTAATAGGCGATGCACAATTTCCTAGCGCAATGCAGGTTGGTATATTGCCCAACAATCCACAAGATGAGGCACAAGTTAACTTAGCGAGTAAAACGATAAAGCATACAAAAGCGACTCTCTCGGCTGAGCATGCTTCACATCGTAGTCAAACCAACTTAGGTGTTACTGAAAAAGCGAGCCGCTTTCATCGCAACAAAGGACGCTAAAGCAATGCTGCAAGAGACCGAATTACAAACGGATGTTGTGATCATTGGTGCAGGTGTGGCAGGCTGTATCGCCGCACTTGCTTTATGTGATTCATATCAAGTTACTTTGATTGATAAGTCTGAGATGCCCGAAGAGCGAATTGGTGAATGCTTAGCACCTGCCGCACGGCGTATTTTACAACAGTTAGATTTGTTAACTGAATTTGAAAACCAACTGGTGGCCAACGTACTTACCCCACAGCATTTACACAATGCAGGATTGCAAATAAGTTGGGGCCAATCAACACCCTATGTTACTGATAATCTCAGTAACCCGGATGGTTTAGGTTGGCGCTTGGATCGTCAAGTATTTGAGAGCTTTTTACGCGAAAAAGCGCTGCAACGGGGTGTCCGCTGTATTTGGCCTGCCAAATTAGCACACAGCGAATACCAAGGGCAACGCTGGCAAATAACACTAACACAGTTACAACAAGAGCAAACAATCAACATTGCGAGTCAATTCGTAATTGATGCCACTGGCCGAGAGGCTCATTTTGCAAAAAAATACACCGCTCGCAAACAACATGACCGTCTAATATCTTGCTGGGCAACCGTGGCTAATACTATTGAAAATCAACTAGGCAGCATTTGTGCCACGCAAAACGGCTGGTGGTACAGTGCACCAATACCAAACCAACGTCGTGTTTTAGCATTTCAAACGGATCCGGATTTGCTGACCAAAGGCTTACAACGTGATACAAAGTTATTTACTCAACATGCGCAATGTTATGCCAATCAAGCGAAGATTCTCGATGTATGCCAACAGCCAATAACACTGCACGGTATCGTCAGCGCGAACTCCACTCGCTTAGAGTGTTTTGCAGGCCAACAATGGGCCGCTTTAGGTGATGCAGCACTGAGCTTTGATCCAATCTCATCGCAAGGAATTTTTAATGCTATGGCAAGTGCGATGCAACTTGCCGATCTGATGAAAAAACTCGAGATAGTCAATAAAATAGAACACGATAGCCAGCTACAATTTAAAAAACTATACCAGCAACAAATAGAACAGATTTGGCATCGTTATTTAGATCACAAACGCTATTTTTACGCTCAAGAGCAACGCTGGTCAAACAGTCCTTTTTGGCAGCGCAGACAGCAGCCGAGTAGTATAAAAGTATATAATAGTATATACGGCTAACTCACTTTGACTGGTAAATAAACCTCAGCATTTAAACCGCCTTCAGGGCGATTAACCAGTTTTACTTTACCACCATGCATATCAACTATGCGCTTAATGATCGCAAGCCCTAACCCACTACCTTCACTGCCTCGCGCAGCATCGCCTTGTTTAAAAGGTTCAAATACCGTTTCAAGTTCACTTTCAGGAATACCTGGGCCATGATCTTTTACAATCACCATAGCGTATTTTTTATCACGACTTAGCGCAGTTTCAACATCAATATCACCATCCGAATAACGGATCGCATTTTCAATCATGTTGGTAATAACTCGCTTGATTGCCACCATACTTAAAGGAATGTTACTAATACTAGGATTTTCGCTAAAAGTGATAGTGCGTTGATGTTTTTGTTCTGAATGCACCACTTCTGACACTATCGCGTTGAGATCTTCAAGCGCTAACTCCTCACGTTTGTGATGACGCAAATACTCAATAAACTGATCAATAATGGCATTCATGTCTTCAATATCGTAGATGATCCCTTCACGCAGATAATCTTCTTCATCCGACATCATTTCGGTAGCAAGGCGAATGCGCGTCAGCGGCGTACGTAAATCATGAGACACCCCAGCCATAAGTAGACGGCGATCGTTCTCAAGCGCTGCTATACCACGTGACATTTGATTAAATGCGCGGGTTACTTCGATGACTTCAGTTGAGCCGTGTTCCTCTAATTTTGTAGAAAAATCTCCAACCCCTACTTTTACCGCCGCTTGTTGTAGCGCTTTTAAAGGTCGATTCAAATGACGTGCGAACAGCCAACCACCGAGTACACTTAAAAAGCCGATACTAGATAAATAAAAGGTTAGAAATTCGAGATTATTTTCTTTAAAACCAGTTAGCGGTACTTTAACCCAGTAACCCGGTGCTTGCGGCGCTTCTACCCAATAAACAAGCGGATCTGTTTGGCTAATACGCACTCGGGCTGAACCATGCAGTTGCTCAGACATACTACGCGACAACATCGAATATTCACGAGTTTGCGCCAAACCTTCGCTCATCGCTTGGCGCTGGGTCATAACTTCGATACCGGTTATTTCAAAAAACTTTTCAGACACCTCATCACTTATTTCAACGCCATCTTCCCAGTCTATAAACACAGTTTTGATTTGTTTTGCGAGAATAAGGTTAACTTGCTCAATAGTAGGCTTAACTACGTAAAGGCTAACCGTGATGTAAGACACTACTTGGTTGATCAACAATAGTGCCGCAACTAAAAACACCGTTTGTCCAAATGCACTTTTGGGAAACATACTCATTATGGCTATTTTTCACCATCTGGAACAAATACGTAACCTAAGCCCCATACAGTTTGAATATAACGTGGATTAGCGGCATCGACTTCGATCATGCGACGCAAACGTGAGACTTGTACATCGATACTACGCTCTAATGCACTGTAATCTCGACCACGCGCTAAGTTCATTAACTTATCACGACTAAGCGGCTCTCGTGGATGTGTAACAAGCGCTTTCAATACCGCAAACTCACCACTGGTCAACGACATGGTTTTGTCGCCTTGGCTCATTTCACGGGTGGCTAAATTAAGCGAAAACTCACCAAACGAAATATGATTTTCTTCTGCTGACGGTGCACCTGGCACTTCTTTTGAACGACGACGCAAAATAGCTTTAATACGCGCTAATAATTCACGCGGGTTAAATGGTTTCGGGATGTAATCATCAGCACCAAGCTCTAAACCGATAATACGATCAACCTCATCACCTTTAGCCGTTAACATGACAATTGGAATTTCATTTTCTTTTTGGCGTAACCGCTGACAGATAGATAAGCCATCTTCACCGGGTAGCATTAAATCAAGTACCATCAAGTGAAAGTTTTCACGTTCTAACAGCCGATCCATTTGTTCTGAATTAGCAGCTGTACGCACAATAAATCCTTGTTCTACCAAGTAGCGCTCTAACAAGCTGCGTAAACGCATATCATCATCAACGACTAATACTTTTGTGGTTTCATGTCCCATTACTTTCATTCTTATTTTTCTGTACTGTTATGATTAATATAAATGAAAAACATGATAATAAAAAACTAATTAGGTCACTAGATTGTTACTGAACATTTCAAGCCCACAAAAATGCTGGCGAGAACAAAAATCAGCTCGACAAGCCAACAAGATTTTTATACCTTGCCTAGGTGTTTCTCAAGGTAATAATTTAAACGTGAAAACTAATTTAATCACCCGCGAAGGGTATTTACAGCTGCAACAAGAACACGACCACTTATGGAATGTTAAACGCCCTGAAGTCACCAAAATAGTGAGCTGGGCTGCTAGCCTTGGTGACCGTTCAGAAAATGCTGATTACCAGTACAATAAACGTTTGTTAAGACAAATAGATCGTCGCGTGCGGTATTTACGCAAACGCATGCCAGATCTAAAAATAATTGATTACTCGCCGCAGCAAGCTGGTAAAGTGTTTTTTGGTGCATGGGTCGAAATAGAAAATGAACAAGGTGAAGTGCTGAAGTTTCGCATTGTTGGCCCTGATGAGATTTATGACCGCAAAGATTATATCTCGATTGATTCGCCGATGGCGCGCGCATTATTGAAAAAACAAGTGGATGATGAGTTTTATGTTACAACTCCGCAGGGCAAAAAAGAGTGGTACGTTAACAGTATCAATTACCCTGGGGCTTCATAAATCCTCAGTAAAACGATAGTTCCTCGCTTCTCATTATTCAGATAAGGTTAATTATTGATTGTCTAAAGTGAATTTGTAGACTATAAATAAAAGTACTCAAGTAAAGCATTTCGCGCTTGAGTTGAATATTAGAAGGTAGTAGTTATGTCAAACGTAATACATCGCATAGTAAGTAATGCCGTGTTATTTACACTTTTAATGAGTGTGAGTTTGACTGTAATTGCTCAAGGTTTTGACGACCACGACCATTTATCCCCAACCGCAAACTATGTTGCTTGTGACATTCCTGACCAAGCTAATCTTGACGTTGACTTAGACACACACGTTGACGGGATCTCTATCAGGGTGCTTCAACCACTCCCTGAAAACATTTTATCACTTTATGTGAGTACCACTTTCGTACAACCTTTTAGCTATGCGTATCAGCGTGGACCACCGGCTTATTTTATTTAATTTATCGCTTAAAAACTTGATTAAATTTAATAACATAATTGGTGATTACTATGGCTAACTTTAAAGAACTTCGTACTCAAGACATTTCTAAAGGCGTTTTATCTCACACTTACCGTGACACTCAGCCGTTAATTGATTTAACGTCTCCGGCTTTGAAAATGGTCAATAATTTTACTCAAAAAGACCCGCTACGTGCTCATTTTGAAACCAGCATTGTTGATGCATTAAAACAGATCACTAGCCAACATACAGACTTTATTTTAGTAGTAGATGACAAAGAAAAATTACTTGGTATAGCATCTAGTGCGGATCTACAAAGCTCAAAAATTATGATTTTAGCACAGCGCTTAAATGTACCTCGCAACGAAGTTAACTTACTTCATGTAATGACACCACTTAGCCACTTAACTGGCGTAAGTATGCAAAGCTTAAGCTATGCTTGTATTGGTGATGCACTACAAACAATGGAACAAAATGGTATTATGTTTTTACTGGTTACTACCGCACATAATGAAATTTGTGGTTTAATTTCAGCTCGAGAAATTGCTAAAACATTACAAATTCCGTTACATATCACACCTATCGCGCACAGTTTTAGTGAAGTAATGCAACATATTGAACACCCCCATTAAGCACTGATACATGTTTAATTGAACCACCTCTTTAAAAGGCCTTAAAGTATATAAATAGCATACTTTAAGGCCTTTTTATTAAGCCCTGCTGTGATATTATTCAAGCAATTAATTACGCCAAAACTATCGTTCTGGTCTTCAAATTGTTTAATAAGGTTTTTGCATGAGCAATATCTCTGCACGTTTAGCCACTGAGCTGAATGCTCAAGAGCAACAAGTTATAGCTGCTACAAAATTACTCGATGAAGGTTCAACAGTGCCTTTTATTGCCCGCTATCGTAAAGAAGTAACGGGTGGTTTAGACGATACCCAATTACGATTGTTAGAGCAGCGTTTATCGTATTTAAGAGAGCTGGAAGAACGTAGAGCCTTCATTCTTTCGACGATTAAAGCGCAAGATAAACTCACCACCAGCTTAGCTGCCGATATTAATAATGCGGACAGCAAGACTGAACTTGAAGATTTATATTTACCTTACAAAGCTAAGCGCCGCACTAAGGGACAAATTGCTATTGAAGCTGGTCTTGAGCCGTTAGCGAATGCTTTATTTAATGATGCTTCTTTAGATCCTGAGCAACAAGCCGCTGGCTACCTAAATGCAGAAGCCGGCTTTGCTGATGAAAAAGCAGTTCTGGATGGCGCTAAATTTATTTTAATGGAACGCTTTGCTGAAGATGCCAAGCTGCTCGCCAAATTTCGTAGTCACATCAGTCAGCACGGTCAAATCGAAGCAAGCTTAATCAAAGGCCAAGAACAAGCTGGCGCTAAATACCGCGATTATTTTGAGCATCAAGAAGCGCTTAAAAAAGTGCCTTCGCACCGCGCTTTAGCTATGTTGCGCGCGCGCAACGAGGGTATTCTACAGTTAACAATCAACCCTGAGCCAAGTTCAGAAAACCCGGCCCATATGTGTGCCGTGATGATTGCCGATCATTACCGCCTTGATATTAACAACCAAGTAGCCAGCCCTTGGTTACTCACTGTCGTGCAGTGGGCCTGGAAAATTAAGCTAGGCTTACATTTAGAAAACGAATTTTTAGCAGCCATGCGTGAAAAAGCCGAAACAGGCGCTATCGATGTGTTCGCTAAAAACTTAAAAGACTTACTTATGGCTGCCCCTGCTGGGCCTCGCATAACATTGGGCCTAGATCCTGGTCTGCGCACTGGCTGTAAAATTGCCGTTGTTGATAGCACTGGTAAGTTATTAGCCACACAAACTATCTTCCCACATGCACCACAAAATCATTGGGATAAATCAGTACGAACGCTAGAGCAGTTATGCCGCCAACATAAAGTCGAACTAATCGCTATTGGTAACGGCACCGCTTCACGCGAATCAGACAAACTGGTTGCTGAATTAATCAAAGCAAATAGCGAGCTAAAACTCAATAAAATTATGGTCAGTGAAGCTGGCGCATCGGTGTATTCAGCATCAGAATTTGCTGCTAATGAGTTTCCTGATTTAGATGTGTCGTTACGTGGTGCGGTTTCAATTGCGCGTCGCTTACAAGATCCACTGGCTGAACTTGTGAAAGTGGAGCCTAAGTCAATTGGTGTAGGTCAATATCAGCACGATGTATCACAAAGCCAACTAGGGCAAACTCTGACTTCTGTTGTTGAAGATTGTGTGAACTCGGTAGGTGTAGATTTAAATATGGCCTCAGTGCCATTGCTTGCGCGTGTTTCAGGGTTAAATAAAACCTTAGCGCAAAATATTGTTAATTATCGCGATGCTAACGGTTCATTCACTAAACGCTCAGAGCTAAAGAAAGTAGAGCGTTTAGGGCCAAAAGCATTTGAACAAGCCGCCGGTTTCTTAAAAATTAGTAATGGCAGCGACCCACTTGATAAATCATCAGTTCACCCGGAAGCTTACCCTATCGTTAAACGCATTTGTGAACAAAATAGTCTCGATGTAAATAACCTAATTGGTAACTCAGAGCTGCTGAATAAGTTAGTTGCCAATGACTACATTGATGATAAATTTGGCTTACCAACGGTTACCGACATCATCAGTGAACTTGATAAACCTGGACGCGACCCTCGTCCTGATTTTAAAACAGCAGAGTTTAAAGCAGGTGTTGAAAAAATCAGTGACTTAAAGCCAGGGATGATTTTAGAAGGCGTGGTTTCAAACGTAGCTAACTTTGGTGCTTTTGTTGATGTGGGTGTGCACCAAGATGGTTTAGTACATATTTCAGCGATTACTAATAAGTTTATCTCTGATCCGCGTGAAGTAGTTAAAGCAGGTGATATTGTAAAAGTAAAAGTAGTGGAAGTTGACGCTGCCCGTAAACGTATTAGTTTTACCATGCGTTTAGACGATGACATTGATACCAGCAATAAACCTGCTCCATCAGTCAGTCAAAAGCCGCAAGCCAATAATCGTAACAATGCTCAGCAACCTCGCGCTGCAAAACCAACACGCGATACCGGTAATGCAATGATGGGTAATGCATTTGCAGACGCCTTCGCAAATGCAAAAGTGAAAAAATAACGTTTAAGCAAAA
>TARA_R110001606_G_scaffold138331_2_pt1 | contig 16912 bp, 10 predicted proteins | sample TARA_R110001606 | Tara Oceans TARA_R110001606 (sample SAMEA4398315) | marine metagenome | biome: Polar Biome; feature: [SRF] surface water layer (ENVO:00010504); material: water (ENVO:00002006), including particulate matter (ENVO:01000060) such as... | depth 5 m | reverse complement strand
GAAAGAGCAGTATGTACTTTAGGTGCTAACAACTTCTTCTTATTTAACCAATAAGAGAATAACTATTAAGGGGAGGCTAATCCCTCCCCTTTTTTTTAAATTTAAATTTTAATTTTATTGTAATGAAAAATACCAAAAAAATATTCGTAACTAAGCAGTATCGCTTAACCCAACAGGTAGCTCCTCTTGCTTTTATGTTACCAACAAGAAATAGTAAAAGATTTCCTTTAATGCATTTTGATGAAGAGACAGGTATAAACCGTTCACTTCGATATGCAAGTAACCAAAAGAGTCCGTTTGAAGATGAGCAAGATGGCAACGCTTTGTTGAGTCCTATTATCTTTGAGGATGGATTTTTAAATGTTCCAAAAGAAAATCAAATACTTCAAGAATTTTTACACTATCACCCGTTGCTTAACAAGCTGTTTGTTGAAGTGAATAAAGCTAAGGAAGCGGAACAAGAGGTAGAAGATTTAATGATAGAGGCAGATGCGTTATCTGAGGCTAAGAGCTTATCTCTAGAACAATTAGAGACTATATGCAGAGTTCTATTTAACAAAGACACCTCTAAGGTGTCAACTGCAGAGTTAAAAAGAGATATACTAATATACGCTAAGACAAACCCTCAAGACTTTCTAGAGGTTATAAACGACCCTGAATTAAAAATTATGGGTACTGTACAACAGTTCTTTGATAAAGGGCTTCTTTCATTCAGAAAAAGCAACAAAGAGGTTTGGTATAGTACACCAACAAATAAAACCAAAATGCTTAATGTTCCTTATGGGCAAGATGGCTTAGACTTAGTAGTTTCTTACTTTAAATCTGATGATGGATTAGAGTCGCTTATGCACTTAGAATCACTATTAAAATAGTTGTATATTTGTAAAATAGTCACCGTCACGAAGGCGGTGTTTTTACTAATTTTTAAAAATTAACAATTATGAACAAGTATTTACAATTTGCAGTAGCGGACCTTGAGCCTATACAGGTTGCAATTGGGAGCGGTTTAGTAGTAGGAGCAATAAATACAACAACTGTTGTTATCCATTCTGTAGACAACGAATCAGTCTATACATTAACAGGAACAGAAATTACAGTTGCTATGGGCGATGCTATCAATGCAGCACTTATTATTGCAGCACAAACTAATTGGATGAAAGCAGTTTCAACTGTACAAATACCAATTGGACAAGCAGTAGCCTCAATTGCTATTACTTAATTAAAAAAAGCTACATAGATTTATTAAGACCTCTTTAGAAATGAAGGGGTCTTTTTATTTTAATTATCTTTGTATAAAAGAAATATAGATGATAAACTCAGTTAGACAAACAGTAATGTCAGTACTGAATAAGAATAATTACGGATACATCTCTCCATCTGATTTTAACTTATTTGCAAAGCAGGCTCAGTTAGATATTTTCGAGGATTATTTTTACTCATACAACTATCAGATAACAAAAGAAAATGCTAGGCAGTCAGGGACAGGGTATGCCGATTTAGCAAAGGGTCTAGAGGAGGTTATAGATGAATTTTCTGTTACTGGTCCACTTATGAATATTGGTACAAGCAACCTATATAACCTGCCAAGCTTAACCACTACAAGTAATGACTGGTATCTTTTGAATAAAATATTGGTGTATACATCTCAACTTTCGTTAGGGACAACTGATTCCACATCGGTAGCTAATACTACTCTTGAAGATTCAGGGGCAGACTTTATAGCTGCTGGGGTTTCAATAGGAGACATAGCATCTACCGTTATAGGTGGAGTAGCGTACAACACAACAATAACAGGAGTTACTACAACAGTAATTACAACAAACCAAGCTATATGGACAACTACTGTAAATTATTGGATATACGAGTCAGAGAAGATTAAGGAGGCAGAGAAGGTGTCACATAGTAAAATAACTATGCTACAGAACTCTCTCTTAACAAAACCAAACCTTACATATCCTGCGTATACTCAGGAAGCTAATCTAGCATCAATATATCCACTAACGGTAGGTAGTCAGGGACAAGTTATATCTCAATACATTAGGTATCCATTTACTCCTAAGTGGACATTTGTGTCTCTAGCAGGTGGAGAACCTGCTTTTGATGCAACCGCTAATGACTATCAAGACTTTGAGCTACCAATAGATGACGAGGTAGGCTTAGTTAATAAAATACTTCAATATGCAGGTATGTCAATAAGAGAAATTAGTGTTGCTCAGTTTGGTCAAGCAAACGAAGCGATGGATAACCAAGAAGAGAAATAATTATGGGATATATAAGTGAGTATCAGTACTATGAAAATGGTGGAGTAACCCCTACTGACGATAATTGGGGTTCGTATCAATACGTTTCTTTAGAGGATATAGTTAACAATTTTATGTTAATGTACTCTGGAAACCATAGCCTTGTTAATAACGAGGAAAGGTTTAAGGTATTGTTCCACGCTAAGAGAGCAATTCAAGAATTAAACTACGATGCGTTTAAGGAGATAAAAATACTTGAGCTTGATGTATGTAGCACCCTTAGGTTTGTGCTGCCACCTGACTATGTTAGTTGGGTTAGAGTGTCTCAGTATAGAAATGGTATATTATACCCACTAAGCGAAAATATTCAAACAAATTGGAGTAGTGCTTATCTGCAAGACAATGAGTGCAGGATACTATTTGACCAAGATGGTAACGCATTAAAGCCTGAGTTCTCTAATATTGATACAGAAAGAATCTTTGGAGGAAAGCAGTCTATCTATCTAAATGAAAACTCAGCTATGAATGGCGAGAAGGGATGGAACTTTAATGGAAACTGGTACTTTCAAAGAGATATAGGTGCTAGGTTTGGTTTAAATACAGAGACCGCAAATGTTAATCCTACCTTTAAGATTAATCCTAAAGGAGGAGTTATTAATTTTAGTTCGGGAATGTCTGGAGCATCTTGTGTTCTTGAGTACGTTTCTGATGGAATGGAGAATGGTAATGACAGTTTAATTACTGTAAATAAATTATTTGAGGATTTTATATATTCTTACATAGAGTTTGCTATACTAAGCTCTAAGGTAGGTGTGCAAGAGTACATCGTAACAAGGACAAGGAAGCGTAAATCAGCACTTCTAAGGAACGCAAAGATTAGAATTAGCAATATACACCCCGGTAGACTTTTGATGAATCTAAGAGGTAGAGACAAGTGGATTAAATAATATGGCAAATATAACTAGAAACTTTACTGCAGGTAAGATGAATAAAATGGTCGATGACAGACTCGTTCCTAACGGAGAGTACATTGACGCATTAAATGTTAGGATGGGGTCCTCAGAAGGTTCTGATATAGGAACGATAGAGAACTCTAAAGGTAACACACCGTTAACTGCATTGGCTTACGAGGGAACTAGCTTAAGTAGTTCCGCAAGATGTATTGGTGCATTTGAGGATGGAGCTAGTGAAACTTTGTACTGGTTTGTTCACGACGGAAGTTTTCCTGTTAGTTCTAAGGCTCCTCTAGGTATAGTGGATATGGTAGTATCATATAACACTACCAACAGCATACTAATCTATCTTGCTATTAGTGTATATAACACATTAGATACAACAAAGACTACATTAAACTTTAACTCAAAGTATTTAATTACAGGAATAAACAAGATTGAAAACTTACTTTTCTTTACAGATAACTATAACGCACCTAGACAAATAAACGTATCAAAAAATTACGAAAACCCTGTAGCAGGTGTAGATAAGATATCGGGAGAATCTTTGTTGGTTATTAAAAAACCGCCACTAGACTCTCCTGTTATTAATCCTATTTCAACATCAAGTCAGGATAATTTTTTAGAAAATAGATTTATATGTTTTGCTTATAGGTATAGGTATGAAGATGGTGAGTACTCAGCAACATCTCAGTTTTCTAATCCTTCATTTATACCAAACGTATTTGAATACAATCCTAACACAGCATTAAACTCTGGTATGTTAAATACCACGAATATGTGCGACATAACATACAACTCAGGTGGACCTCTTGTTAAATCTATAGATTTATTATTTAAGGATATGAACTCCTCTATAATTAAGGTTATAGAAAAATTAGATAAAGAGAAGGATGGTCTTGCTGACGACGCAGACTACACATACACATTTAATAATAGTAAGATTTTTACTATACTACCTACTTCAGAGATACTAAGGTTTTTCGATAACGTACCTTTACTCTCTCAAGCTCAAACTATGATTGGTAATAGGCTTATATACGGAAATTACCTAGAGGGATTTAATTTAGTTAGGGACAATGTTCCAACAAAGCTAGAGTACTTTGTTACCGCTACAAATGAAGATGTTGGTCGTAATACAATAGAAGAGCTAACCGAAAGCGGAACGTATACTTTTGATACAAATCAAACTATTTCTAATAGTGTACTAGATATTAATCTAGGAGGACAAAATTTAGCGAAAGGGGCTTTGTTAAATATATTCCTCAGGTTCGAGCATTCAGCTTGGAGCGGAGACGCTCCAAATCCTACTATGGATACGCAAGAGACATCAATAAGCTTTACATACATACTTCCACAAAACTTTTCAAGTGTATACGAGTTAGCTACCTCTATAGACTTTGCGGAAAAGATAGGTAACACATCAAATATATCATCAGTTGTCAACTCCTGTACAGGAACAACATTTACTGACTTATTTAACTGCATTGTACCCAACGAGTTATTAGGTATGTTTAAGTATCAAAGTGGTATTAGTGGTCCAAATCAACCTATATCTATAATCGCATCTACGGGGTCTCAGTCTATAAAGCTTCAGCTTCCTGCAATGAAATTTGTTGATGACCAAACAGGAGCAAGTATAACTAAGACTAACTACGAGTATTATAAAATAAATGTAGCAGATGTAGTATATCAAGAGGTAGGGAACCCGTCAAGCTTACATAGCAATAGAGGGTATGAGATTGGCATCTTGTATATGGATGAATTTAATCGGTCAACCACAGCGTTAGTAAGTCCAAACAACACGGTACATATACCTTGTTCTAACTCAGAGACTAAGAACGTAATAAACGTTAATATACCGACAACTCAAATAGCTCCAGAATGGGCTACTAGGTATAAGTTTGTTATTAAGCCTGACAAGGAAGGTTATGATGTTATATACTCTAATTTATTTTTTAATGACCCAACGTCAGGTGCTGATTTTTTCTTGCTTGACGGTCAAAACTCTCAAAAAATACAAGAGGGGGATGAGATGATTGTTAAGACAGATACTGAGGGACCTAGAGATACTTGTACTTGGACTACAGTACTTGAAAAAAAAGCACAGCTAGTAGACTTTCTTGACCCACCACCTTCAGATTCAAACGGAAATGACATATCTTTACCTGCAGGAGTATATATGAAGCTAAGGGCAAATAACTTTAGCACAGTTACAGGAGATTATCCTGTAATTACTTCTGGTGAAGTAACAGGAGGAAACGGAACAGGATGTAGGATAGTGAATTATCCATTAGTAATACCGGGCGCATCAGCCGGAACCTTTATTGATTTTGATGTCCCTGCAGGTTCTCGTATAACTATTAAAATAACAAATGACAGAAGAGGTAACGAAGAGGGACTTTTTGGTAATGTGGGTAAAAAATATTGGAAGGTAGATAATACATTTACTGCATCTCAAGACTACGCTAGTTTTCAAGAGTGGTTTGAACAAGATAATATTTCAGCAGCATTGAATAGTGCAGCCTTTACTGATGGTACAGATGTTACAGGTCCAAACTACTCATCTACAGTTCAGCCAGTAAACAATAGACCTTGTGAAAGTAATGCTATATATACAAATTTTCAAGCACTGACAGGAGGAGGACATAGTTTTGGTGTAAAAAGTAGTGAGGGGTATAGTGGTAAGAAGAAAAGGACAAGGCTCTCTGTAGAGATTATAGTTATTCGTTCATCTTCCTTATTGGTATTTGAATCAGACCCTAAAGATTCTGCACCTGACTTATGGTATGAATCTTCAAAGTCTTATCCTGTTGACTCAATAGGGCAGCACACAGGAACTGTTCAGAATCAAGTTTTCTCAAGTAACACACCTGCTATTGTTGCGACGCAATTTTTCAATTGCTATGCTTTTGGTAATGGTGTCGAGAGTTATAAGATACAAGACTCAACTATAGGAAAAGAGATAGTGTTAGGTAATCGTGCCACAACAACTAACGCTAAAGATTTTCGTGCAGAGCGTAGACTATCTGACTTAACCTATAGCGGGGTATACAACGCAGAGTCTAATATAAATAAGCTTAATGAATTCAATCAAGGGCTACTAAACTTTAAGCCATTAGAGCAATCTTTTGGTCCTATTATGAAGCTCTTTGGAAGGGAGACAGATATACTTACGCTTCAGGAGGATAAGATATCTTATGTGCTTCAAGGAAAAAATATTCTTTCCGACGCAGGTGGTGGAAACGTTTTAACGGCAGTACCTGAGGTTCTAGGATTACAAGTAGCTAGAATAGAGGAGTTTGGAATTAGCCATAATCCTGAAAGTTTTGCACAATGGGGACCTGACAAGTTCTTTACTGATGCCAAAAGAGGTGTTGCGCTAAAGCTTACTGGTGCAGGAGAGAGTAATGATAGTTTAAAGGTTATTTCCGCAATGGGGATGAGACCTTGGTTTAGAGACTTATTTAACGTAGCATTTAAAACCCAAAAATTAGGTGGGTTTGACCCATATATGAACGAGTTTGTTTTATCTACTAACACAATAAAAATACCAGTTGATACAGAGTGTATTGACTGCGGTATCACAGCTTCTTCTGCGGTATCTATAACAATTCCATACGAGGCTTGCTATAAATTAGGGGTTTTTGTTGGAGATGTAGACATAGACTACTCATTTGGTGTTATTGAGGCAGGTAAGACTGTTACAGTAAGTGGTGTATATAATGGGGTTACTTATACTACAGGTGATGTAATAGTTGGAGGTCAATTAGTTATAAATAAGAGTCTTGTTCAAAATGAAAACTTAGACCTAACTATATCTACAACATCAATACAGCCTATAACAATAACGTTTACCGTTAAGTGTCCTGATGCTGATATTATTAAGATTGTATTAGTTCATTTATCAAGTATAAACGACGGAGGCTTGCAGATACACGATGAGTATAGATGGAAGGATGGAGCTTTTGTTTCACCTCTTCATACAGAGCAAGTTGTTTTTTCATCAGGCACTGCTCCTATAGTTTCGTTATACGAGACTATAATTGGTCAGCAAGGTGGAGGGGTAATTCCTACCAACAATTCTGTTGTTACTATGATGTCAAATAAGATAGGCTCAGATACATATAACTTTGATACCACCCAAGATGACTTTAAGTACATAAGAACAAACACTGTATATCCAAACACTTCAGCAGGAATAGCTGATTTGCTTGCGGCAGCAAGTACAGCAACACCAATTGTGTTGCCTATAAATGGAAATACTGCGTATAGTGCAGATTTTTCTATGCCGAGTTCAGGAGAAAATTTATACCTACTTTGGGACTATAGAAATAGTACCCCACTTGACCTATGCTTTGGTGCTAGTTCAACTCTTGCTTGCTGTGCTTGTATTGGTCCTGCTCCTGTAACTTACTATGACTTAGTTGACTGCGATACTGGACTTTATTGGTCGGTTGAGGATATCTTTGGAGTAGCTAAAATTGGAGATGTTGTGCAGTACAAACAAGGAATAGGTGCAAACCAAAGTACTATGGTCTATTGTGGAGAGATAGTTAGCTTAGGAACGATAGCAAACGCCACCCAATATTCTGAAGTAAGTTATTTCTGTGGAGACACTGTTCATTGTGGGATTATACCTTAAAATTAAATTATGGCAATATATTATTTAGACGGAACTACACTACTAAACTCATCAGCCGCATTTACTGATGCAGGACTAACAACCTGCGCAGCAGATGGTTTTTATTCTGATGGAGTAAGCTCAAGAGAGCTTTCAGGGTGTGTTTTTTTACCTGCACAGACTTGTGGGTCTTGTGCTACTGCTTGTGGAACTACTGTTATTCCTAATCCATTCACTGATGTATCTGGAGTATATAAGATTGATGTAGACAGTGGAACAGGTACAGGAGCGGTTATATTAAAGTTTAACCCTGCGCAAGTACCTGATGGTATTAGGGTAACTTACAATAGTCAAGTTTATAACAAATTAAGCTCACCTGTTGACGGATATCACGCAAGTACAAATGGAGCTAATGCCACATATATAGGAGCAACTGCTTTTGATTGCGGTTTAGTTTCAGGAAGCCCCTACACTATTAATGAGTACTTCTACGGTGGTGGAGCATTCGCAGCAACAGGAGCAACTGAGTCAGTTACGATAGCATCAGGAGATGTTTCTACTAGCTCATCTGCACCCGGAAACTGTATTATGGTTATTCCTAAATCAAACGCCTCTCCATCAACTATGAACATAGAAATTATTGGTGCTTGCACAACGTCAGATTGGGGAATAGAGGTTAACTGCCCATCACCACTAACTGGATTGTTATCTAGTGCTAACTCTCAAGGGTCAAGTGCAGCAGCTTGCTCTCAGCCTTTGGTGTCTACTTACTATCACGCTCCTGTAAACGCATCATCTACACCGGGTAATATTAATGTACACGACTGGATGTTTAACGATGCAAACGGAGCAACTACCATAGGAAGTGGGTGGTATTCTTTGTCTAATGGAACAACCTTTCAGGTAGCAAATGGTGTCATTGTGGCAACAGGAACTTGTCCTACTTATGAGTTAGTCGACTGCATAACAGGAGTTACAGTAACGGTATCTGCAAGCGGTTCATTTTCACCGGGCGATGTTCTTTCGTATAGACTACTAGACCCATCAACGGGACAACCTACAGGGGACGAATTATGTGGTACATTATTAGGTTCAGGTTCAACGAGTCCTAATGCAGTTATTATTTTTCAACAAGTTCGTACAGGTTGTGATGCAGTACAATGCCCACAACCTTAAAAAATAAAATATGGCAGAACAAGTAATACTACAAAACTACACGCTATCCTACGACTCATTGAGTCAAGGGTTTCCGTCTTTTTATTCCTACCATCCTGATTGGATGATAGGTATGAATAACTTTTTCTATACCTTTAATGGGGGTAACCTTTACCGTCATAACACAAACGAGAGTAGAAACCAATACTATGGGACAAACTATTCGTCTACTATGACCTCTGTATTTAACGAAATTCCTCTTAAGAACAAGCTATTCAAGACTATAAATCTAGAGACAGACTCTCCTTGGTCAGCAACCTTAACAAGCGACCAACAGAACACAGGATACATCGAGACGGATTGGTTTAAGAAGAAGGAGGGAGCGTATTTTGCGTTTGTTAGAAACTCAGGGACAGTTCCTGCTGAATTAAATGAATATGCATTGCGTTCTTTAAATGGTATAGGAACAAGTACTAACAGAGTTGTTAATGCTAATTCCACAACAATATCATTTACTAATACGCTGTATATAGGTAACATAATTAGTGTTGGTGATATGGTGTATTTTGGCTCTCCAACCCCACAGTTAGCGGGTAAGGTTACTGAGGTTAATCAAAATCTTCCATCAGGAATAAATGATATCGTGATAGACAACAGCATAGCAGGAGCAGTACCCTTACCTACTACACAGGAGTATATTCTATACATTAAGAATGCAGTCTCTGAGTCTCACGGAATTTTGGGTCACTTTGGTATATTTAAGTTAGTAAACTCTGATATATTTAAGGTGGAGTTGTTTGCCGTAGAGAGCGAAATAATGAAATCCTTTCCTTAAAAATAGTATATTTGTAGTTAATATGGATAACCCTGAAGCTATTTTAGAGTCTATAAATAAAAACAGAGGGATACTATGGGAAAGAATAAACGACTTTAAGTTGGATATGGTTTCCGTTGAAGATTCTGTATTGCACCATACAAAAGAGATGGAAGAGGTAATGCCTCTAAAGCATCACATACAGGATGGTATATATACTAGGGAAATATTTATGCCTAAGGGGATGTTGGTGTTGAGTTTTATACATAAGACCAATCATCCTTCATTCTTTATGAGCGGAGATATGTCTGTAATAACAGACACAGGTGAGGTTAATAGAATAAAAGCACCAATGGTTATACAAACTAAAATAGGTACGCAAAGAATAGCTTATATGCACGAAGATTGTGTGTGGGTATGTACCTATAGAACAGACGCAACTACGGTTGAGGATGCAGAAAAAGAAGTGTACACGGAAGACTTTAAAGAGCTTCCAATGTATGTAATAGAAAAAAATAAAAGATTATGTCAGGAGCAATAGCGGGTTTAGCAATAGGAGTCGTGTCTACAGGTTTATCATTTGCACAGGCGGGTAAACAAAGAAAATTACAACAAAAAGCAGAGCGAGAAGCTGATGCAGCTATGCAGGCTGCTAGAGGGAAACTAGAAGTTAACTTCGCAGAGCAGCAGGCTATAAAGAAAGAGGCTTACGAGCTTGAGAGAGATGCAAACTTATCAGCAGGTGCTCAGGCTATGGCTGCTGGTGTAGAAGGAGGAGCTAGAGGAGGTGCTGCTACGGCAGGTAGAGTGTTAGGACAACAAAACTTAGCTCAGTCAAATACTCGTGTTGCAATGGCTGATGAATTAACAAATATCGAGGGAGCGATTATAGAGGAGGACTCTAGGCTTAGAGATTTAGGTGTCGCCTTAGACCTAGAAGAGGTAGCGGGTAATCAACAGAAAGCTTCTGATGCTCAAGCCGCTGCTGATGCAGCTAAACAACAGGGGGTTGAGGGTGTGGTTTCTGTTGCTGGTGAAGCAGCAGCTATGGCTCCGTTATATAGACAAAATATGAATCAACAAAAAGCAGCGTTATCAGGCGTAACAGGTTTAGATGGCGTAGCAGGTTCATTAGCTTTTTCTGGAGCAGCAGGAACAGGTAAAAATGCTGTTCAAAGTTTTGATTCCACAGCGTTTAATACTATGAATAATTCGGAGTTAAGAAAGTATAAAAGAAATCTTACGCCTCTGCAACGACAGCAACTTTTTCAAAATGAAGGTTATCTTAAAGGTATGCAATCAAAGCCATTAAATTGGTATGATACCTTTAATCAAGGTAAATAAAATAAGAAACAAACAATATGGCAACAGCATATAAGTACGTCGAAAGAGCAGCAGACTCTCAAGTAAATTGGGCAGAGGTTGGGAAAAACTTAACCGATACACTAAAGGAAGAGAATAGAATAAGAGAGGAAACGAAGGGGGCTATTGACGCTCAAGCTCGTGATTACTATAAGATTACAAATGAGGTTCCTCAAGGAGAGAACACAGAGCTTAATAAGTTTGCCTTAACAGGCGCAGCAGACTTGCAAGAGCAAATGTTGCTACAAAACACACTTCTTAAATCAGGTCAATTATCTCCTAGGCAGTATACCATTATGATGCAGAACTTGACTGATGGAACAGACCAAGCGTTTAGTCTATTTGAAAATTACAACGCAGAGTACGAAAGGAAAATGGCTATGAATAATTCTAATCTACCTGTAGGCGAACAGGCTTCTGAGATACAGAATTGGACTATGGAGAGCTTAGAGGGATTCGGAAATTTTAATGAAAGCAAGTTAGTTATAGACCCACAGACAGGTATTATGTCTATGGCTAAAATGTCTGATGGGAGTATACAAACTTTAGAGACAGTGCAGACTTTAGAGAATAGAATTAAAGGGACGTACACTAAGTTTGATGTTATGGCTGCCGCTGAAACTTTTGAAGAAGCAGCAGGTGTTGATAAGAGAGTTATTCAAGAACTAGGAAATAAATATAAAGCAGGAGTATTTCAAAGTATTTCAGATATAACCCAAAAAACAGAGGGTGGCTATAACAATATGACTGACGCAGAAAGACAAGAAGCTGCCGACAAAATAGGAGTTAGCCCCGACGATTTAAAATCAATTAGCTTATTTCAAGAGGCACAAAGCAATTATGTTAGGAGCAAGCTTGATATAGGTACTACTTCTGGGGCTTCGGTTCTATTGGATTTTGTAAATATTAATCCTGAGACACAAAAGCCTTACAGGATACTAAGTAGTAATACTGAAAATAAATTATTAGCAAAAGCAGACTCGGACATTATCATTATGGAAAATGTAAATGGGCGTATGGTCCCTGATTTGTCTGATAAGCAAAGAGAAGTAGCTGAAAGAGCGTTAACAACTCAAATCAACTATGGCTTAGACTACGAAGAAGTAGTTAATGTTCAGCAGGTTTACAAGGAACCTAGACCAAAAACATATGCACCTAGAGATGTTAGAGAGGAAAATAGAGGTATTGAAGAATTAGATTCTAAAATTTCTAAAATAGCTGACCTTTACAATGGTGACAATACGCAACTCAAAGGTTCTACTAATTATTTCAGAGACCAAGAGGGCGTTATACAAGAAGTTTCTAGAAACAAAGATGGTATTGTTGTTACATATACAAACGAGGCAGGCGAAAAAGAGTCAAGAGATGTTTCATTCTATGTGATGGAAGCTAACCCTGCATATGATAACACAAAAGAAGATAGTGAAACTAATCGAAAAGAAATCAGAGCGAAGAGAGAAGCTACTCAAGCAGATGTAGATTCTGGTTTAGCAACCGCAGTAGGTGAGATGATTGACCAAAGATTATCTCAAGAAGAGTTTATTGAATCTGCAGGTCCATTACTTACGGGTGAGGATGATGTTAGCAAGGCTCTTGAAAGAGGTGGGTATAATACGGATAGACCGTTCAACGTTGATGGAGAGTCTACATCTTCAGTAACATCGTATAAAGAAGAGGAAGTGCCTTTAATGGATTACACTGTAGAGAGTACTAATTTTGTAAAAAAACAACTTAAAGAAGCTGGAGTAACCCTTAAAGGAGGGATTAGTAATGAAGCTGGTGATGACGTTTATGTGGCAGAGCAACTGAACAGTTTGTATGCTAAAGATTATGGATTAAGTGCTATACCTATAGATGCAACTGATAATGAAGTTAAAATATCAGTACCGGGATTCGAATCTGTAATCATCGACACTAATAACTATACTGATGAAAGTAGAAGTGGCGAAATGGATAAGCTTGAAGGTCTTATTTTATCAATGATTAAGAAAAATGAAGGACAATTAGCTAAAGAAAATAATTGGAAGGGTGAAGAAAAAAGAGACAGGTTCGGAGTTATATTAAAAAAGCCTAAAAAATAAATAATATATGAGAAAGTTTAAGACACCTAATGGAAGTATTGTTGATGAGGATATTTTACGTCAAGAGTATGGAGAAAGCTTTGAGTCTTATGTAACAGACGGAACCTTTCAGTTAGCATCTGATGACTTATACGTTACACCTAACGGTAGTGAAGTTGACTCCGTTGAGTTAATATCAGAGTATGGTCAAGAAAGATTTAATGAGTTAATCGAAGAAGGTTCATTTAAAAAAAAAAGCCAAGGAGCAGATGGTGGTGGAAATACATTTCAGTCAGAGTTGGGAGATACCAACTCATTGGACCCTGCGGCTGCTGAAGAATTTGTTGAAAAAGATTACTTTACAGGAGCATTTGGTGCTATATTAAAAGGCATCGACATAGTAAACCCACTTGGTATCGGAGATTTGGTTGATGATATGGGGCGTAGCATAGAGGCTGGGTTTCAAAATGGTCAGTTAGCCGAGAATGGAAACGACCTATTGACAGGTGGAGCTGCTGCCTCTTACGAAGACATAAAGTCCTTTATATCTAACACAGAAAAAGGTAGAAGCTTAGGACCATCTGTAGAGATGCAAGACTACCAAAGAATTTACGATGAGGAAAAAGAAAAAGGACAAGGTGCTTGGGGTGTAATTAAAGGATTGATTCTGAATCCAACCGTAATCCCTGAGGTTCTTGCAAGTTCTTTCGCTGCTATGGTTAATGAGGACTCTCTTGCAGCGGGTGGAACTGTTTTGGCAGGAGGAACAGCGATAGGAGCTGCAGTAGGAGGAGTTGGTGCGGTTGCAGGACTTGGAGCGGCAGTACCATATGCATTCGCAGCAGCAGGAACAGTTTTAGAGACAGGATTAACATTTGGCGAGCTCCTTCAAGAAAAACTTAATGAGGAAGGAAAAGATTTAACAATTGAAAATGTACAGTTAATACTAAATGACCCTGAGAAATTATCTGAATTAAGATTTGACTCAATAGCTAGAGGTCTAGCTATAGGAACAATTGATGCTATAACAGGTAGGATTGGTGGTAAATTAGCTAAGCCTTTTTTAACTAAGGCAGGTAGCGCAGGTAGAGCAGCAGGTAAAGCATTGAAAGGAAAAGCAATAGGTACAGCAGCAGCAACAGAAACTATTGGAGGTTCGTTAGGAGAAACCGCAGGTATTGCGGCAACTAATATTGTTGGTGAAACAGGTCAAGAATACGACACAAGCCAGATAATGTTAGAGGGAATAGCTGAAGGTCCCGGTGCGATTAAAGATATATTTTCTGTTATGGTACAAAAGCCTAATTATAAGGTTAACGGAAGAAAAGCAACTGCTGAACAGATAGATGTTATGCTTGACGGTATGAGCTATAAGCAATTAACTGCACCTAACTTTAAGATATCTATTGATAATGACTTTGATGGTAGAGCCGATAAGTTGCAAGATATAATACTAAATGGCAGAACAAAAGAAGCCGTTTCCGCTGCAAACCCTGAATTAAATAATACAACTTTAGATGCGATTGTAAAACTTGAAAGAGAAGTAGCAACGCAAGAAGGTAAAGTATTAGGAACAGTTACGGGTAAGAAAAAAATATCCGACTTAAAGTCAAAGATAGTTGAGTTACAAGAGAACCAATTAGAGGAAGAGGTTGTTGAGGAGGTAGTTAAGACTGAGCAAGAAATATTAGAGCAATACAACCAACTTTCTCCTGAAGAGAAAATATCTTACTTAGAGAGAGCGGGTGAAGAGTTAGCATCTGAAGCTGAGGGTGAAGGTCTAATGCCAAAAGACTATAATATATCTGAAGAACAAACAAATATAAGAGCTGCGACTTTATTAGATGAGGACCTAAACGCTAAGCCTAGGTTTAGATTAGACGGACTTGACTCTCAAGACCAGAAAACATCTTCTATTACTGGGGAGATGAATGAATCTGATAAAAACGAAATTGATTTTGAAGCTACAGGAGCCTCTAGAGATTACGAGGTAAGTCCAATAGAAGAGAGTAACTCAACTAAAAGTATTAGTCAAAAAGTTTTAGACTTTATAGGCGTTAAGACTTCGAGTGATTTACTTAAACCTATAGAATTCTTTAATAACATCCCTATGCTTGTAGGTATGTCAGATATACTTGCTTCAGGAATCGTTAAGGATTCTGAAGGCAATGATATGGATGTTGATGGAGGTATAATGTTTAACATATTAGGGAAAAATATAAAATCAGCTTGGGCAGGTGTAGACAAAAAAGGTGCTCAAACTCAATTTAATAACGCTGTAAAATTATATAAAGACAACAAGGTGTTGTTTGATAAGCTATGGGCAGAAGGTAAGCTACCTCAAGGTCACGTTCCTATGAGTATAGCTAGAATGTCTGATAGTGCTATCAATTCTAATGAAGCTATATTTAGATATATAAACCCTACAATAAAAACTGCATCAGAAAAAAATCAAGTGAAGGCTTTAGGTGACCTAAATGACAGCTTAGATAAAGCAAAGAATGGTTCTCAAAACTCTACAGCAGGTAAAAATAAAGTTGCTGCAGCTATTAAGCTACAGGATTTTATTGAAAAAAATAACATTAAAAATCTAGGACAATTAACTGACTTAGTTATTGAGCAAGCAAAGCAAAGAGCTCAAGGAAATGAAAATACTCTTACACTTGATGATAGGAAGTTGTTATTTGAATCAATCATCTACCCTCTAGGTGCTAAGAAAAATAATAGAAATATCATACAATCTTTAGGTGAAGGCAATCCAAACTTTAATTCAGACGCTTTTTATGCTGACAATATATACAAGGCAATAGGAGAACCTTCAATGATGAAGGGAGCCCACGGAGATATTGTCGCAGTTGTTGGTATAGATGTAACAGATAAAGGTGGTGTCACTGAAGTTTCTCACAACAACTATGGCTTTGGACCTAAAGGTAAAGCGATAGCCTTAATATCTAAACCAAAACACGGTATTGATGTGTTCTCAACTTGGAGAGCTAAAGCTAGTAGGGTGTTCAAGAAAGATGTGAGTGGCAAGTTCCCTACTAAAGAGTCCGCAACACAGCAAGTTGGTGGTGCTTTCTTTAACGATAGTGTTTTTCAATCTGACTCAGCTAATACTATTCAGTCAAATCTTGATATACTAATTGGTAAGTTAAAGTTTGCATTCCCATCAGTTAATGTAGCTACAAGCCAAGTTGAGTTTGACGCTATACTAGACCAACCCGGTGTTAGAACTCAAGAGTCTAACGGAAATACTATTCTTGGTTTAACTACGGACGGTAAGATATTTATAAACCCTGCGTTTGATTCTTTAGCTACGCCAATACACGAATTCGGACATATATGGATTGACTATTTGCGTTCAAAAGCTTCAGGTAAAAAAGGAGCAGCTCTTTTAGCTCGTGGCTTAGAATTAGTTGAAGGAACTAAAGCACTAAAGACTGCTATAAAAAAATATGGTGACAATAAGTTAGCTAGAGAAGAAGCGTTGGTAGAGCTGATGGCAACCAAAGGTGAGACTATTGTTAAAGCTGCTCAGCAATCTAAGTTTAAGGAGTGGATGAATGCTACCTTTAAGTATATTCAAGAGAAGTTTACTACGTCTGAAGATTTATTTGGTACTCAAGAGAGAAAAGCGTTAAACGAAAAGTTTAATAAAATAAGAAGTGAAGAGATAAAGAATAACAATCACGACCCTATTGCTT
>TARA_R110001606_G_scaffold202570_1_pt1 | contig 16933 bp, 8 predicted proteins | sample TARA_R110001606 | Tara Oceans TARA_R110001606 (sample SAMEA4398315) | marine metagenome | biome: Polar Biome; feature: [SRF] surface water layer (ENVO:00010504); material: water (ENVO:00002006), including particulate matter (ENVO:01000060) such as... | depth 5 m | reverse complement strand
CTCAGCGCCCTCTGGCGTGTTGAAAATGGAGGTAACACGTACAATCCTATCCGACCTTTCATGGTAGCTATCGTAAGTAAGCTCGCTATGGACATAGAGCAATATCAGCACACAGGTCGCCAGCGAAACCGCCAATCCAAAAATATTGATCAGCGAAAAAGTCTTGTTTTTCAGCAAATTGCGCCAGGCTATCAAAAAGTAGTTTTGTAACATGCTAACAGTCTTTTTCTTTCTGGAATTTAACTTATTCTGTTCTCAAAGCCTCCACTGGGTTCACTCTTACTGTTTTAAGCGTGTGATAAAGCAAAGTGATCATGGCTATGCCCAAAAGTATTCCGAGCGGCAGTGCAAATTCCCTCCAGCCCAGCTCCATTCGGTAGGCATAGCCATTGAGCCATTCTTCCATCAGGAAATAGCACACAGGAAGGGCTACCGCTGCGCTTATCAGCAGCAACGCAAGAAAGCGACTTGAAAACAGCACCGCAAGCCCAGAAAACGAAGCGCCCAGCACCTTCCGAATACCTATTTCTTTCGTGCGCTGAATGGCTTCAAATGAAGCCAGGCCAAATAGTCCCAAACAGGCGATAACGATGGCAATGAAAGAAAAACCGCTGAAAGCCTTCTGAATTTGCTGGTCGGCGGCATACTGCTGCTCGAACGACTCATCAAGAAAATAGTAGTCGAAAGGATTGCCAGGAAAAAACTCCTGATAGGCTTCCCGGATTTCCGCCACTGCCTGCTGTGTTGTGCCTGGGGCTATTTTAAAGAGGAAGTACGAAGGTGCCTGCTGTTCCAGGTAGTAAATCATTGCCTCAATCTCGCTACCCAACCCATACTGATGGTGGTCTTTCACCACACCCACAATAGTCCAGGCACCAAAGTCGTCATCCATGTAACGAATCGTTTCGCCCAATGCCTCTTCTGCATCGGCATACTGAAGCAGCTTCAGCGCCGATTCGTTGACAACCACGGCCCGCTTGTCAGTCTCAAGGTCAGGATTAAAATCACGCCCGGCTACAAACTCTATATCCACCAGCGAAAGGAAATAAGGATCAATAGCGCCCTGCCCATATTTGTCGCTGGCACCCTTTCTCTCCTTTAGCTGCCTGGCATAGTTGTAAAACACCGGCTCTCCCGGCACCACTACACTCCTGGAAGCGTTCACAATACTCCTGCCCGCCATCAGCTCGTTGCGAAACAATCGAAATTTCTCCTCCTGATCGCCCGATACAGCGTCGGGTGCAAGTGCCACCACTACCTGATCCAGGTTGATACCCAAGTCCTGCGAAAACATAAAGTCGACTTGGTTCCTGACGGTAAAGGTGGTTACCAAAAGTGACAACGACAGACCAAACTGCACGGCCACCATGGTCCTGCGAAGAAGTACCCCACCTGTAGAATGCGCTACCCGGCCCTTTAGAATAGCCACTGGCTGGTAGGATGAGATGACCCTGGCAGGATAATAGCCCGCAAGAAACGAGCCCAGGGCAACGATAGCTGCCATGGGAAGCAGCAGGTCGCTTTCCAGCATCACCCCCCAGCCGCCAGCGGTGGGCATCACCGACTGAAGCAGTGGCAGGGCAAACTGAAACAGGGTAACTGCAAGAGTAAGCCCCATCAGGTTGATAAGCAGTGCCTCTAACAAAAACTGACCCATGAGCTGGTACTTACCGGCCCCAACCACCTTCTTAATGCCAACTTCACGGGCCCGTTCCAGGCCTTTGGCAGTGCTCAGGTTGATATAGTTGAGCCAGGCGATGACCAATATTACCAGCGCAGCCACCATGAGTATGGAAACCACCAGGTAGCTGCCGTTGGGCTTCATTTCCTGTGTATAGTGCGAGTGCAGGTGGATATCTTGTAGCGGCATCACACTTGCGGTCGGTTTGTCTCCTTCGCTCCAGTCGTTGAAGGCCTCATTGGCAGCCAGCCATGGGTTCAGTTTGGCATTCAGTTGCTCTTTTGTAGTGCCGGGGGCGGTGAGCAGGTAGGTGTAAAAGTTCACCCAGTAAAAACTCCCGTCGGCATAAGAGCCTGGGTGGATGTAGGTGTCAAAGGAAATAACCAGGTCTCCCTCCATATGGGTGTTGGCCGGCATATCTTCCATCACGCCCGTCACCTGCAGGCTCATGTCCCAATCGTCGCCCTCCTTGAGGCGGAGAATTTTGCCGAGCGGATCGGTGCCCGGAAAGTAGCGATCGGCAGCCGACTGGGTCAGCACTACCTTGTTGGGGCCGTCCAGCGCCCCTTCCCTTTCCCCAGACTTCAATGAAAAGGAAAACACAGTAAAGAAGTCCTGGCTGGCGAACAAGATTTTCGCCTCATTAAAAACCTTGTCCTGATAGCTGACATTCACAGGGCTAAAGGTTTTGTAAATCCTGGTCATTGTTTCAACCTCCGGAAAATCAGCAACGAGCTTAGGGCCCGCACCCGATGCTGCCTTGGGGAGTGCCAACGCCGTCTCACCTTCCTGATTGAAGCTCCAGTCTACCCTGAATATGCGCTCCTTGTTGTCTAAAAACTGGTCGTAGCTTTGCTCAAAAGCAACATATTGCATAATCAGCAGACTGGTGGCGATGCCTACAGCCAGCCCGCCCACATTGATAAAGGTGAGGAGCTTGTTTCTGGTGATGTTGCGCCAGGCTATTTTGAAGTAGTTGAAAAGCATGGGACTTCTTTTAGTGTTTTGGTCCGATGATTCTTACATGCCATAAGATGTGCCAAACATCAAAATACTAAAAATCAGGTAATTACAACGAAAACCAGCAGCAAAGTGCACCAAAATGAAACACTTCATTGTTTCATTTTGGAACGATTAGTCATAATTGTTCAATGATTTCAGCGGGTTCCTGGAGACTTCAGTCAGTCTGTCTCTTTTCCTAATACTATTATGTTATTTATTTGTATATTTATCAATTAATTAATACAATAATGTTACTTATATCGATTCCAAAAGCACAACAAAAGCTTGCAGCGAACATCAAGGCGCTGCGGTTGGCCCAGGGACTTACGCAGGAGGGCCTAGCGGAAAGGGCAGACGTAAGTTTGCCAACGCTGCGAAAGTTTGAGCAAAAGGGTGTACTATCCCTCCTTTCATTCATTAAGCTTTGCATGGCCCTTGGCTGTCTGGAGAAAGTATTAGAAGCAACAACCGGCAGTCAGCCTCAATTTTCTTCCATTGACGATGTGCTGAAAGGCCAAAAGGATACAACACCCAAACGAGGCTGGAAAAAATGAGTAGCTACACGCCAGTGAAGGAAATCAAAGTTGGCCTTCAGTTTGCCAGCGACACGATTCCGGTAGGGCGACTGGCCATCCGGGACCATCGAATTTACTTCGAGTACGACCAGTCGTTTCTTGCACTCGACTTGCACATTTCTCCTTTCAAACTACCACTTCATACTGGGCTGCACAGCTTCGACCCATTTCTTTTTGAGGGATTGCCCGGCGTGTTTGACGACAGCCTGCCTGACGGCTGGGGGCGCCTGCTCGTGGATCGCTTTTTAAAAAGCCAGGGTATACTGCCGGCTGAATTTTCACCTTTAGACCGACTGGCCCTGGTTGGCACGACCGGCCCCGGCGCTTTGGTGTATGCCCCCGATCACAGCAGCCAGGCTTCCGATGGCCTGCTTGACCTGAATAAACTGGCCAGCCAGACCCAGGACGTGCTGAATGGAGAAGCCAGTGAGGTGTTAAAGGAATTGATTGACTTAGGTGGCTCCTCAGCAGGTGCACGGCCAAAAGTATTGGTGGGCATAGATGGAGAGAAAAAAAATATTATTCATGGAAAACACCAGCTGCCCGATGGCTATGAGCACTGGATGGTAAAATTTCCCAACGCCAATGATGGTGATAATGCCGGAGCCATTGAGTTTGTCTACTCCCTGATGGCACGACGGGCAGGACTAGTCATTCCCGCCACTTACCTCTTTCCTGCTGCTAAAGGCCCGGGATATTTTGCTGTCAAACGTTTCGACTGCTCGGCAGGCCGGCGCCGGCATATGCACACCGCCGGCGGACTGCTGCATGCCAATTTCAGGGTGCCGGCGCTGGATTATGAAAACCTGCTTGAGCTCACGCTGGCCCTCACAAAGGACGCCAGAGAAGTGGAGAAAATGTTCAGGCTGGCTGTTTTCAATGTGCTGGCCCACAATAGAGATGACCATGGAAAAAACTTCTCGTTTTTGATGGATCAACATGGAGACTGGTCGCTCGCCCCTGCCTATGACCTGACCTTCTCTTCCGGCCCTGGGGGGCAGCAAAGCACAATGGTGATGGGTGAAGGTCAGGCCCCCACCATGGCCCATTTGATCCAGCTTGGGAAACAAACCCACCTTTCCGGCACTGACGTAACGGCCATCATCGATCAGACCGCTGAAGCACTTTCTCATTGGCAAGAGTGGGCAGGAACCTTCGGTGTAAAGGGAAATGATATAAAGTTTATTAAATTCAGAATGGTTATTTAAGCGTTGCTTCACTTCCCTCGTCGAACTAACTCAGGGCCGATACCAGACGCTTGCACCATATTCACAAGATCAATGTCACATGTAATTTACAAGAAAGTCAGTCCAATTCTTCTGTTCAATCCTTGCTCAAAAATTCTGATCAATGTTGAGAGTTGAATATTTACTTTGCCGTTTTCAAGCTTAGAAATGTAACTCTTCTTTGTTCCTGATCTTTCGGCCAGTTGCTCCTGTGTCAGTTTTGCTTCTTTGCGGGCTGCTTTTAGCATTTCACTCACAATGAACATCTGCGCCCCCTCTTCATATTTGTTTCGGCTTTCGGTTCCGATTTTTCCGTGTTCGAGTTCAATCAACTCATCAAATGTCCTGATGTTCTTATAGTCTTTCATTACTTCCTCTTTTGCTGTCAAAATACTCTTTCATCAACCGAACTGCTTTATCTATTTCCTTTGGCGGTGTTCTTTGTGTCTTTTTCTGAAAGCCATTGAAAAGCACCACAAGCTGGCCTTCGTCAAAACAGCAAAAAATCCGATAAATGTTTGACTGATGTTCAATTCGGATTTCGTAAAGGCCACCTATTCCCGTTAAATGCTTTAAGAATTTCTCCGGAACACGGTCAACTTGCTTAATCAACTCGAAAACGTACTGGATTTTTCCCTTTACCTTTTGATCCTGTGCTTGATAAAATTCAATAAAGTAATTTTCGTAGAAGATTATTTTTCTATTCACTCAGCAAAGTTATCTCTAAAGATAACTTTTTCAAAATTTAGGCGGATTTTCTCAATAGCCATTGCCCATTTGATCCAGCTTGGGAAACAAACCCATCTTTCCGGTAAAGACGTAACAGCCATCATCGATCAGACAGCTGAAGCTCTTTCTCATTGGGAAGAGTTGGCAGAAACCTTCGGTGTAGAGGAAAATAATATAAAGCTTATTAAAGATAGAATGGTAATCTGAGAGTGATTCGTTATTCAGTCTGACCCTTAACGTCTATGTATGAATCTGTAGCTTTGGTTTGCGTGTTGGTTTTGTACGGCTTTGAATTCATACATTTTGTTAAGCGCTATTTTACTTGTTCATCAATTTTACTTAAAATCATAGCTGCCCTTCTATCTAAAAAGTCACCATAGGCATCCTTTTTGTACAAATCTTTATTTAAGGGCAAAATGTTTGAATCTAGTATTTTCTCTAATTTATCTTGAGGTATTAGATTGAAAACATAGTCAGAGGGGGCTTTTCTAGAGATTTTTTTATTTGAATCAGATGGTAGGAAGCAAAAGTTTACAACACTAAAAATCTTATCGTGATTTATTCCTTGTTTTTTTAAAAAGGCATTTGGAAAGAAATGATGATACTGCTTCCTATTGTACTCCGATAATGCTTTATCAATATCTACTTTAGTCGACTTAATTAGGTCAAGTGGTTTGCTTTGTGCCATCAATAGCAGAAATGCTCTGGTGATGGGGTTTCGCTTTGAAAATTTCGAGTTGATCAATTGGGTTTGAGTAATGGTATAATTGTAATCACCAATACTAGAAAAATCATCTACAATAAACTTATTTATTGTTCTGATATCTAAATTCATTTTTGTAGTCGTCTGACCCGTTGAATATCTATCTGAAAAAGATGTTAGCCAGAACCAACGTTTGAGATTTGAGAAATGACCGGAGTTTGGCGACTTTATTTTAGAAAAAAACTTAATTACCACCACCAGTTGTTGCGGAAAAGGTAAGAAATCCGAATTTAAACAGCTTAGTTCCGTTGATAAAAAGTCTATAGCTTTCTTAATCGATTCACAAAAATCTTCCCAAGAATCTCGTACTTCCTCGCCGGAAAGGTTTAGTATGGCACCAGTGGTAGTATCGTCTTTAATCAGGCCTGAAATTGCTTGAAGCAGAATATTTCTGGGGATGTCACCAAAACCTTTCTCATCAAGTTCATCAAGTAAGTCATTTATCGACTCTAATAAATGAAAATCATCTGTCCATGTCCAGGCAGTCATTAAATCTAGCATTGACAACCTGGTGCCTGTATTGTTTATCCTTTCAAATATGATTCCCACCTCTTCCTTGCTTCTGTTTTTGATGGTTACGATTGGAATCTCATAATTGATGAATTTAGAATATAAGGTTTTAGTGGCTTCGTGATGTTTTGAGTCTAATGATTGAAGGGCTTCAATAAGCCGTGAACCATCAACAAAATTCCTTAAATATATTATTGAATCTGATTCTTGGTCAACATCGGCTTTTGCCTTGAAGGTTTCATTTTCAAAGTCATAGTAGATTTCAAAAATATCTTTGTCAGGATTATATTGTGCTGATTTTGGATCTTGCTTCGTCTCTTTACTAAACACTCCGTAAATAGATGACAACCTCTGTTGTCCGTCCAACACATAATTTACGGGGTAGTCCGGGTCAGACTCGGGTAGTTCATAACCAGCAATATTTCTCGTATGCTTTAGCTTTTCATGGGTACTCCATAAAAGGACACTACCCAAGGGATAATTCCTTATAATGCTATCAAGTAAATCTAAAATCTGATTTTGCTTCCAAACATATGCTCTTTGAAATGCGGGAATTCTAATATCTCCAGAATTAATTCTGCTGATGATTTTATCTATCTTACTTGCTGAAGGATCTAATTCTGGTTTTTTCATAGTTCTCTCTTATTGCACTTAATGGTACCATAAACTACTGTTACCGCCCTTCTAGCATCCATATTCCATTTAGCCACAATGGTTTGCAACACCAATCCCTGGATCATTACTCCCCTATAAACATATATTTTCTGCGTGATATTTACAACACCCAAAGGAAATGGATATCAAAGGCCTTCCGTCTACTCCGCAACCCAATCGAGACAGCCGTGCAGCTACTCATCCCTCAGCGATTCCACCGGGTTGATCCTGATCACTTTGAGGATGTGCCAGCCGCTCACCAGCAGGGCGAATACAACAATGCCCAGCACCGGCAGCCCGAAAGCCCAGGCAGGCACGCTGATCCGGTAAGGATAGCTTTGCAGCCACTTCTCCATGCCATAATATACAGTAGGAATGCACAAGCAGGCTGCGATGAGCAGCATCGCTACCACCCCTTTCGACAGCATCACAAACAAGCGAAGTCCTTCGGCCCCCAGCACTTTTCTGATGCCGATTTCTTTGGTGCGTTGGTGGGTGACAAATGCCGAAATGGCAAAAAGCCCCATGCCGGACAAGACAATGGCCAGCACTGTGAATACTTCAAAGAGGCTGCTTATTTTTTTCTCCTCTTCAAAGTTCCTGACAAAATACTCATTGAGGTAGGATTGGCCCATGGGCTCCTGGGAGAACTCACTCCAAAGCTTCGGTAGCTCATCATTGAGCAGGGCCAACTTGTCGCTGTCGAACCGAACAGCCGCCATAAAACCGTTGGAGGAATACCTGAAAAAGAACGGACTGATGGCTTCATTCATATTGAAAATGTGGAAGTCGTCGACAATGCCTATTACCGTAAAGTTCTCATTGTGGTCCACTTCCGTCACTGTCTTCCCAAGCGCTTCCCCTGACGCTACGTCCCATCCAAAGCTGCGGCTCATTGAGGCATTTATGATGACATTGGAAGCCTCGTTTCCATACTCCCTGGAAAAGTTGCGACCTGCCAGCAACTTCATGTTCATCACGTTAAGGAAATGCTCGTCGACGCCGACATGCGTTACCCGGTGCGTTTCAGGGTTTTCGAGGGTCAGATCCTGCATAGCGTTCCGCTCAAATTCCCTTGGGCCAGAGGGCACATAGCCGGTAATCGAGACTGCCTCCACTCCCGGCAGCTTTTCCAACTCCTGGCGCAGTGAATTTCGGCCTTCTCCCAGTAAATCAACATCCTCAATCAGCATGATCTGGTCCTTTTCGTAACCTAAGGGCTTGGTTTGCAGGTAATGTACCTGTGCCATTATCACCAGCACCGACGAGAGCAAACCGATAGTGATGCTGAACTGCAACACCATGAGCACATTTCTCATTCGGCCTTTTGAACTGGTCGTCGATGTTTGGCCTTTGAGGGCACTCATCGTTTTTGTGGTTGACAGCAGCAGCGCCGGATACAGGCCAGCCGCCATCCCGATCAGGAGACTACCACCACAGGCAACAGCGATGTACCACACCAGACTCGTGCCTTCCTGTCCCATATTCACCCCGAAATATTGACTGATCAACGGTGTGGCCACCTGTTGCAACGTGAAGCCCAGGCCGAAAGCCACCGAAGTAATGAGCACAGCTTCAGTCATGAATTGCATGACCAGGGCAGCTCGCCGGGCTCCCATTACCTTCCTCACTCCCACTTCCTTGAGGCGTTGTATATTGGACGCCGCCGACAGGTTGATGAAATTGATCACAGCCAGCAACACGATGAGCAGTCCAATGCCAAGAAACACATTGATGTAGGTGCCGTTGACATTAATGCCCAGCTCATTTTCAGCATGCGACCAGAGATGAATGTCCTCCAACGGCATGGTATTGAACTCAAAACTACCGCCTGAGGCCAAAAACTCCGAAAAGCTCACCCCCAGAAATTCCTGCACTTCCGGGCCAATGTATTTGTCGGTAAATGTGGGGAATTTGTCATAGAGGCTCTCTACCGAACCTCCTTTGGCCAGCTTTACAAAAGTGTAGAATCCGTCGGCCATCCAGTAGCGGCTTTCACTCAATGGGTTCATTTCCATTGATAGCAAAATATCGAAATCGAAATGGGTTTGCGCCGGCACGTTGGCACATACGCCTGTCACCCGCACAGTGCCTTTGTCTTTCACCTCCAGCATACTGCCAACTACCGATGCAGGGGTGGCATTTGTGCCAAAGTACTTCAGCACCGTGCTTTCGGTAAGTACCACCGACTTCTGCGCAGATAGAATCGTTGCAGGGTCGCCTGCAATGACCGGGATGGAAAAGAAACTGAAAAAATCAGCGTCGGCGTACATCCCCTGCTCGCCCGGGAAGTTCTTGTCACCGTGGGCGATGTCAAATTTGAAGTAAGGCCGCCCGTAAATCCTCGTGGCTGCCTCCACTTCAGGGATTTCCTGTTCAAAAACAGTGGCAGCTGGCGCCCCCACCGATGGCATCGTGATCAGCTCTCCGCCGAGCTTCACTTTCATGCCCAGCCGCACAATCCTATCGGCGTCGGCATGATACTGGTCGAATCCCTTGTGGAAGGAAACGAAAATAAAAATAACGAGGAAGGTCGCCAGGCCGATGGAAAGGCCTACCAGGTTGATAAGCGAGAAAACTTTGTTTCTGCTCAGGTGGCGAAGGGCGATGATGAAGTAGTTTCTTAGCATTGGTATTTCTTTGTTCCTATTCTGATCTAAGGGAATCGACCGGATTCCTGGTGGCCGCTCTGTAAGCATTTGACGCCATAGTGGCCAGCATCACTATCACCGAAATCAACGCTGCCAGTACAAAAAACAGTGGACTGAGCTGGATTCGATAGGGGAAAGCATCAAGCCAATTGCTCAGCAAATACACAGATACCGGTATGGCCACCACCGAAGCGATCAGCACCGTTTTCAGCATTTGAGAGGAGATAAGCATAACAATATGCCTGATGGTAGCGCCCAGCGTTTTCCTTATCGCAAACTCCTTACGACGCTGCTCTACCACAAATGCCACCAGGCCATACAGCCCCATACAGCAGATAAACACTGCCAGCAATGTAAACCACGAGATAAGCTTTCCGAGTTGCTCTTCTTTCAGGTATTGCTCCGCAATGTCCTGATCGAGGTAGGAATACTGGAACGGCTTGTCAGGAAACATGTCATTCCACGCAGCCTGCACTTCCGACAGGCCGGAGCCGTAGCTGTCGCCGGAGAGCTTGACAGCTATACCACCCCAGTTAGCCATTACCACAAGCAGGGAGCCTATCGGGCGGTGAAGGGAATTGTAGTGGAAATCATCTATCACGCCAACGACCAGCCCTTTTTGCAATGTCTTGTTGTCAGAGCCTCCCAGCCAGTGAATTTCCCTGCCCACAGCAGCACTCTCCCAACCAAGCTTTTTTGCCAGTGTTTTGTTTATCAAAAACGACTGCCCGGTGCCATCCTCAACCTGGTCCACCTCGTCGAGAAACCCCCTTCCCTGCTCAATACCCACGCCAAAGAAGTCGGCAAAGTTGGCCGTGCCATACATCATAGAGACATTCACGCCCTGATTTTCATCGAAGCCCTCCGGAACGACCGTATTGCCCCAAACACCCATGCCAGGAATCGTGCCCATGTACACATCACTGACCTCCGGCTTAGAAGCCAGCGTCTGGCGAAACAACTGGTATTGCGACGGACTGAGAGAACGATTGTTAATGAGAATTGTGCGTTCCTTTGCAAAGCCCAACTCCTTGCCTCTTAGATAATTGAGCTGAGTGTTGACCACCAGCACGCCCACGATGAATACCGTTGAAACAGCGAACTGAAGGGTGACCAATGCTGAGCGAAGCAGGTGGCTTTTCCCCGGATTGAAGTCCTTTTTCATAGCCTGAACGGGCGTGAATGCAGATATATAGAAGGCTGGATAAATACCTGAGGCAATACCTGTCAAAACGGTGATGGCCAGGGCTGCACCCATCACAAGTGGATTACTTGTGAAATCGGAGAACTGGTAGTTGCGGTCCGTGAAGGTATTAAAAACCGGTAAGGCCAGGTTGACCAGCACCAGCGCATGCACCAAACCCAGTCCGGCAATCACCACTGCTTCGCTTAAGAACTGTGTAACAACCTGCCTGCGATAAGCCCCCATCACCTTTCGAATGCCGGCCTCTTTGGTTCGTTTAGCTGAGCGGGCCGTGGCGAGGTTCATGAAGTTAATCACCGCCACCAGCAAAATAACCCCGGCAATGATCATGAACAGGTATAGCTGCGTCATGCTGCTGCCAGGCTTCATTTCCGACCTGAAACCGGACCTTAAATGAATGTCGGTCAGCGGAAGAAACACCGGAGTAAAGGTGGCGGGGTCAACCTCCTGAAAATACTGCTCCACGAGCCCGGGCATTTTTGCGTTGACGGTAGCGATTTGAGCATTGTCTTTGAGCAAAATATAAGTGTAGCTTCCAAGCCATTTCCAGTCCTGGTCTACATCATACTGATAGTTCTCAGTCCAGCGGGCATCCAGGAGCGCCATGGGCACAAAAATCTCTGCCGTCATGTGCGTGTTCCGTGGCAGATCATCCACGACGCCCGTCACCACAAGATGTGGCCCCTTATTGTAAACGATGGTTTCACCCAGGCACCCGGTGGTGCCAAAATACTTGATAGCGATGGATCTGGTGAGCACCACGCTGTTCAGTTCTTTGAAAGCACTACCAGCATCACCAGCTATCCAGTCAAAATCCAGTATCGAAAATAGCTCCGGATCAGTAACAAAAAGGTTGGTTTCTGCGTAGGTTTCAGACCCAACCTCCATTTCGTCGGGTCCACCCACAGCCACATTGTTCATCATACGAGCAGCTTTTTCTACCTCAGGAAGCTGGCTAATGAGGACATTTTTGTATGGAAAAGGAACCCTTGCATCTCTGAGCAAATCATCCTGACGCTGCTCCTGGTAGGAAAGCCTGAAAATGCGGTCTTTCTTTTCATGATACTGGTCGTAGCTGAGCTCGTCAATGGAATATACCAACACGATGATGGCCGATGCCAAACCAACTGCGAGACCCAGTACATTAATGAAAGAATACAGCTTATTCCTCCACAGGTTCCGAAAAGCGATGGTCAGATAGTTAAACAGCATAGTTCATTTGTTTGTGAGGTGTTCTTCATTACTCATATCTCAATGCCTTCACCGGATTATCGGTGGCTGCTTTGAATGCCTGCTGCGCCACGGTGAGGAAGGCGATCAGCAGCGCAAATGCACCGGTGAGCAGAAATAACAAAACTCCGGGCTCAATGCTATAAGCAAAGTCTTCCAGCCACTTCATTCCCAGCCAATAAGCGACAGGTGCAGCCACAATTGAGGCGATAACCACCAACGCCAGAAAGTCCTTTGACATCAGTGTCACAATACTTCCCACCGAGGCTCCCAGCACTTTCCTGATCCCTATCTCCTTGGTGCGCTGAATGGTGCTAAAAGAAACCAGACCAAATAAACCAAGGCAGGAAATAAGGATGGCAATGATAGTAGCGGTGGACGCCAGCTTCACAGTTTTGCGATCAGATTCATAGAAGCTGTTGATCGACTCATCAAGAAACTGATACCTAATGGGCTGATCAGGGTATACCTCATCCCATGCAGCCTTCACTTTGTCAACCACTGCGTCGGCACTGGCATGGCTGCCGCCTTCCAGGTTCAGCTTCACCCCGATATCGCTGCCTTCTTCATCGTATACAAGAACCAGCGGGTCAATTTCACTATGCAGAGACCTGTTGTGAAAGTCGCTGACAACACCCACAATCGTGTGCTTTTCTGTTCCCCAATTTACCTGTTCGCTGATGGCGTCATTGGGGGCAGCAAAGCCCAATTCCCTGGCAAATTTTTCATTAATCACTACTTCCTTCAGCGAATCGTTAGGCAGAAAAGGCCGGCCAGCCAGAAAATCAATCTCATAGAAGGAGAAATAATCCACCTTGCCCCTTTTTATGTGCACATCATGGATTACCTCATTCCCACTTTCGTCATACGACTTCAGCAAATCTGAGCTCCAGTTGTTACTGGACGGTGGATTGTCGTGCACGGAAATTTCGGAAATTTCAGGTATTGCGGCCAATTCGGCAGCCAGCCTCTCTTTCTTTTGGGCAGTTTCCCGCCAGGGAGTGCCCACCACCAGTATCTCGTCTTTCTTAAAACCCAGTTCTCTTTTCGTTAAATAATCGATCTGCCAAATCATCAGGAGGCAGCAAGCAATAAGTATTTGAGAAAATGTAAACTGAAAAATGGTCAAACCTCTGCGGAGAAGTGCTGAGAAATTCTTTCCCTTTTCAGTATAAATCTGACTCTTCAGCGCCTTTACTGGCAAAAACTTACTCAGCACCAATGCCGGGTACATGCCTGCCAGCGTTCCCACGAAAAGCACCAGCGCAATCAAATACCCAATTGTGGCAGGATCGCCCAGGTTTAGCGACATGTCAGGAGACAGGAATTCATCGAAATAGATCAGCGCAAACTGACACAGGGGCAAGGCAAATGCAGTAGCTATCGATGTGAGCAAGATGCTTTCTGCCAGAAATTGAAAGACCAGCGTCGACCTTGAGCTGCCGAGCACCTTTCTGATGCCTATTTCCTTGGCCCTTCGGGTGGCCTGTGCAGTTTCAAGATTTATATAGTTAATGGCAGCAATAAGAAGAATCAAAACAGCCACAAGGGTCAAAATCTTCAGGGTGGATCTGTTAGCCACCTTCCAAACAGAATTAAATATCCCCAGTTCCGGATTAAAATGAAGCTCAGACAAAGGTTGGAGCATAAAATCCGCCACGAAGTCGCCGTCCGTATGCTCTTCGATGTATTTCTCCTTCAGCAGTGCCACCTGGCTTTCGAAGTCTTCAACCCTGGTGCCTGGCGTCAGCACCACAAATGTTTGGGAGCCGCTGTTTGTACTCCTCCAGTCGTTGAGTTTCACGCCAAACCGCTTTGCAGTCGCTACCGACACAAATTCAGTAAACCGAAAATCGGTTCTAAAGGGAATTTCATTGACAACGCCCGTTAACGTGGTCTGTATTGAATCACGGTAGGTGATTGTTGTCCCGAGCATGTCCTGGGGCGAGGCCTCGTCTCCAAAGTATTTTCTGAAAGTGCCTTCCGTCAAAACAACTTGATTGATGCCGGAAAGGGCAAAGGAAGGATCTCCGGCGATCCATTTGTAGGCGGGAAACATTTGAAAGTAGGAACTGTCCGTCAATATGGCGTTCAACCCCTCTCTGAACACAGCGGGGTCGGCACCTGATTGCGGCACTGCCACTTTGTTGCCCCCAACTTCAAAAAATTGAGCCACTGTTTCTACATTGGTAAAGCTCTCTCTGATGGCTGGACCAGCGCCACTCGCTACCCCTCTGTTGGAGCCGGTAAAGGCACCATTGAAGGTGGTATACAGCCGGTAGATCCTGTCGCCATTGCTGTGCTGTGTATCAAAACCATTTTCGAACTCAATCATCAGCAGCATAACGAAACAAGTGCTGATGCCTATGGCCAGACCGAGCACGTTGATAAAAGCGAACATCTTTTTGCGAAGAATGTTGCGCCAGGCGATTTTGATATAGTTAAAAAACATAGTTGCTCGTTTGATCAGTTAACTTAAATGCTACTCATTGCGAAGACTTTCTACCGGATTCAGCCTCACTGCCTTCAATACCTGAAACAGGATAGTCAAAAAGGTCAGCACCAGCAGGCTTGCTACCGGGATGGCAACGAACCACCAGCCGATCTCAATTCTGTAGGCATATCCCTCCAGCCAATTGCTCACCAGCCACCAGCCCGCAGGAATGGCAACCAGATTTCCCATAAGAACCAGCATTAGAAACTCTTTTGATACCAGCACCATGATGTCAGTGTACCTGGCACCCAACACTTTGCGAATACCAATCTCCTTGGTTTTTTGATAAAGCGTGTAGGAAGCCAGGCCAAACAGGCCCATGCAGCCTATGAAGATTGCAAAGGCGGAGAAAAGAGTAAACAATGCGCCGAATTGCTGGTCGGCTTTGTATTGTTGGTTGAACTGCTCATCCAGAAACGAATAGTCGAAGGTGCTCTCGGGAAACGCTTCCTTCCAGGACGACTCCAGGCTGGACAGGACTGGTGCGAGCGCAGCCGTTTTTTTATCAACAGTTCCCTCAAGGTTCAGTTTTACCAGGTAATAGTTGCTCCAGTTGGAGAGCGCATAGATCACCGGCTCGATGGAAGACTGCAAAGCCTGGTGGTGGTAATCGTCGGTCACGCCAATAATCCTTAGGTCGGCCCCTCCGAACGTAGGGCAAACAAGATGTTGATACAATGCTTCCTCAGGTGACTCGAAGCCCAACACTTCGGCTGCCCGTTTATTGATCACAATTTCTCCGGTAACCCATGGTTGCTCATGCCCCTGAAAGAACGTTCCGGCTACCATGTTAATCGACAGTGCAGTAGGGTAATCTTTGTCGCAAGCAATCAAACTGAACGACGCCCCCTCGCCTTCGGCCTCGCCCTTTCTCCTCACTTTTGTTGATGTCCAGCCAATTTTATGTCCCGGCATGGTGCTGGCTGTTGTCATCGCCGCAAACTGAGGATTTCTCAGCAGCTCCGTTTTAAAATAGTTGACCTTCTTGTTGAACTCTACACTGCTCAAGGCAGAAGGAGGTGACTTCAACACCACCACATCGTTGATATTGATCCCCAAATCCTGGCTGCGCATATAGCTGATCTGCCTGTACACTGTGATAGTGCCCGCTATGAGCAAAGCGGATACAGCAAATTGAAAAATCACCAGCGACCTGCGCAGAAAAACACCTTTGCTATCGCTTTTAAACCTGCCGCCGAGCACTCTTGAAGGCCTGTAGCCTGACAATATAAAGGCAGGATAAAACCCCGCAAAAAATGAGGCGGTTAGCCAAAACAACACGACGCAGACCCAAAACAGCGGCTCCGCAATCAGAGTCGAGTGGATTTCTATGCCCGTCCAGTTGCCAATCCGCCCCAGCAGGCTTTGGGCCAACGTAAGTGCCAGCACAATGCTGACGGCATTGATCAACATCGACTCAAATAGGAATTGGCTGATTAGCTGCCTCTTTAATGAACCAAACACCTTTCTGATACCCACTTCCCTGGCCCGCTCCACCGACTGCGCAGTGGCAAGGTTTACGTAGTTGACCCAGGAAATGATCAGCACCAGCGCACCAACGATACTTATAAACACCACATAGGTATAGTTGCCTGTTTTGGCCGATTCAAATTCAAAAGAAGAGTGAAGATATACGTCAGCCATTGGCTGAAGCGAATACTCGTAATTTACGCCCTGATTCTTCTGGCTCTCCGGCCGGTGCTCCTGATAAATGGAGTTGTATGCGCTTGTAACACGCTCTATGGACTGTGGGCTATTAAGTACCACATAGCTACCCAGGTAGCTATTCTCCCAGTCGTTGATCCTCACATTGATCTTGTCATAAAACGTAAGCGGGATAAGTACCTGGGGCGAGAGGTGGCTATTGAAAGGTGGGTCTTTCATCACTCCTGCCACCAGAAAGGGGTATTTACCCCAATTGTTTCCCATTTCAATCTCCCGGCCCATAGGATCCTGGTTTCCAAAAAGCTTTTTTGCCACGCTCTCGGTGATAACCATGTTTTCCGGCTTTGTAAGAGCAGAGCGCTCGTCGCCACTTACCAGCTCGAAGCTTAGCACCTCGAAAAAAGTAGAATCTACAATATAGAAGTTACCCTGAAATACCTGGCGGGGAGTAGCTTCGGACTTGTTGGTCAGGGAAACATTGGTATAATCAATTCGGTCAAACCTGACGTAAGTCTCAATCTCAGGCACTTGCGCTGCCACAGCCACCGA
>TARA_R110001606_G_scaffold3775_3_pt1 | contig 16957 bp, 17 predicted proteins | sample TARA_R110001606 | Tara Oceans TARA_R110001606 (sample SAMEA4398315) | marine metagenome | biome: Polar Biome; feature: [SRF] surface water layer (ENVO:00010504); material: water (ENVO:00002006), including particulate matter (ENVO:01000060) such as... | depth 5 m | reverse complement strand
CCCGCCACGGTAGACGGCGTTTCCCAGACCACCGAGAACTGGCCGTTATCCTGAATCTCGCCAATCAGCACGGGCTTGGTGATGTGATGGTTAGGCATCATGGTGGCGTAACCACCGGTGAGGTTGGGAACGGCTACGCCGATGATGGCGTCTTTCACTGCGTCTACGTCGGCCGTGCCGGCCTTCTTGACCGCCTCAATGTACATATTGAAGCCGATGTAGTGCGCTTCCATCGGATCGTTGGTGACGGCATCTTCGTTACCGGAATAGGCAACCCAGGCATCGATGAAATCGTAGTTGGCGTCACTCTCCACACTCATGAAGTAGTTCCAGGCCGCCAGATGCCCCACCAGAGGGCCGGTGTCTATGCCGGACAATTCCTGCTCGCCCACGGAAAAGGCAACCACTGGAATATCTGCAGCGTCGATACCCTGATTGCCAAGCTCACGGTAGAACGGAACGTTGGCGTCGCCGTTAATGGTTGAAACCACAGCGGTCTTCTTGCCAGCGCTGCCAAACGTCTTGATGTCAGAAACAATGGCCTGCCAGTTGGAATGACCAAACGGCGTGTAGTTGATCATGATGTCAGCAGCGGCCACGCCCTTATCCTTGAGGTAGGTCTCGAGGATCTTGTTGGTGGTGCGCGGGTAGACGTAGTCGGTACCGGCCAGCACCCAGCGCTCAACGCCGATGTCGTTCATCAGGTAGTCAACTGCCGGGATCGCCTGCTGGTTGGGCGCTGCACCGGTATAGAACACGTTCTCGGAGGATTCTTCACCCTCGTACTGAACCGGATAAAACAACAAGCCGTTGAGTTCTTCTATCACCGGCAGTACGGATTTACGGGAAACCGAGGTCCAGTTGCCGAAGATCACGTCGACTTTTTCTTTTGCCAGAAGCTCACGGGCCTTTTCGGCAAACAGCGGCCAGTTGGAGGCAGGATCCACAACAACCGGTTCAAGCTGACGACCCAGCACACCGCCGGCTTCGTTCTGCTTTTCGATCAGCATCAACATGGTGTCTTTCAGGGTGGACTCACTGATCGCCATGGTGCCGGAGAGGGAGTGCAGAATGCCGACCCTGATAGGATCTTCCGCTGCAACGGAGTTGAAAGAGATGGAAAGTGCCAGTGTAGAGAGGCCCAGCTTCACGTATTGTTTGATGCTCATTTCATCATCCTTTGCATTCTAGTGGGTTGCGCAGTTCGTCAGTAACGCAACCCTTCACTGCACGGGCCGTTCCAGACTTAAAAAACTCCTTTATAATTCATGTTGTTGCTATATAAAATCAGGGCATTTAGGGGCACACACCTGGCAGCGGCGGACCCAAAACCGTGCAGCCGAAAGAGCGACGCTCATCTTTGGTGCAAAATGGCTGGAGAGATGCAGTGAGGTGGGCTGTATTGAAGTAACTGAGTGTGAGACCCTTTCACACATTCGTGGCTCTTGGCTCAAGAGCCTTGTTCATCTTCAGGGAATCCCGACACCATGCAAACACTGCCAACCTACACAACCCTGCGCTCGGTGCGGCAACTGACTGCGCTGCTCATGCTGGCGTTTCTTCTGACCGGTTGCGGCATTAACAACATTCCCACCTACGACGAAAACGTGAAAGCCGCTTGGTCGCAGGTTGAAAATCAGTATCAGCGCCGCGCTGATCTGGTGCCTAACCTGGTTGAAACCGTAAAAGGCTTTGCTGCCCAGGAAAAAGAGACACTGACGGCCGTTATCGAGGCGCGCTCCAAGGCGACTTCCATTCAAGTCGACGAGAGCATTCTGAACAACCCCCAGAAGCTCCAACAATTTCAGCAGGCTCAGGGAGAACTCAGCAGTGCATTGAGCCGATTGATGGCGGTTTCCGAACGTTACCCGGATTTGAAATCGAACCAGAACTTCCTTGCGCTGCAATCACAGCTCGAAGGTACTGAAAACCGGATATCCGTGGCCCGGCGCGATTTTATTCAGGCGGTAGAACGCTACAACACTGAAATCCGCACCTTCCCCGGTAAAATCTGGCACAGCATTCTGTACAGCGATATGGAGCTGCGTGAGAACTTCGAGGCCACCGCAGAAAACGCCGACGAAGCTCCAAAGGTGACGTTTTAAATGCAGCGTCCTTCGCGCCAATCGTTGTTCCGCCCCATTGTGGCCCTCCTTGCCCTGATCGTGTTGCCGGTATCAGCGGCCCTGGCTCAGTCCACTCCGGAGTTCCCGGAACTGAGTGGCCGCGTGGTGGACAAGGCCGAGATGCTGAGCCCAGCCACCGAATCCCGGATTACCCAGATGCTCCAGGCCCACGAACAGGCAACCACGGAACAGGTTGTCGTGGTTACAGTGCCTGATCTCCAGGGCTACGCCATAGAAGATTACGGGTATCAGCTAGGCCGGCATTGGGGCATTGGCCAGAAAGGCGAGGACAACGGCGCTCTGCTGATCGTTGCCCAGCAAGAACGCAAAATCCGGATTGAAGTGGGCTATGGCCTGGAGGGCCGTCTCACCGATGCGACATCAGCCACTATTATCAATCAGATTATGACGCCTGCATTCAAGCAGGGGCAGTTTGAAGAGGGTATTGGAAACGGTGTCGCCGCCATGGTGCAAGTTTTGGGTGGCGAACCTTTGGCCGTGCCGAGTCGAACTGCTGGCGGGCCCCAGGAAAAGCCGAATCTCTCACTGGTGTCGCTGTTTTTCCTGATCATAATGGCCGTGATTTACTTCATTGGTGGTGGCCGGGGTCGTGGCGGGCGCACTGGCGCTGCGTTACTGGGTGGCGCGTTGCTTGGCGCAAGCATGGGTGGCCGTGGCGGCGGCTTCGGTGGTGGTGGTTTTGGCGGCGGAGGCGGTGGCTTCGGCGGCGGAGGTGCCTCCGGTGGCTGGTAACGACGCGACTTTCATCGGTAGAACAGCCCTCAACCCATCAAAAAGCGATACCCCATGACATTATTGAACAAGCAAGATCAGGAACAGGTCGCGGCCGCCATCAGTGCGGTTGAGCGGGAAACAGACGCTGAGATGGTCACCGTGCTGACGGCGCAGGCCGACAATTACGCCTATATTCCCCTACTCTGGGCCGGGCTCATTGCGCTTTTGGTTCCCGGCATCATCAATTACTTTACCGGCTGGCTGGCCGCAGACATGTTGCTGCTCGGCCAGTGGGGTGTGTTTATCCTGCTCAGCCTTGTGTTCCGGATACCCGGTATCAATACGCGGTTAATCCCTCGCTCCGTGCGCTACTGGCGCGCCTCCAACCTGGCCCGGCGTCAGTTTCTGGAGCAGAACCTGCACCACACGGCCGGTGCCACTGGCATGTTGATCTTCGTTTCTGAGGCCGAGCGTTACGTCGAGATTCTGGTGGATCGGGGCATATCCAGCCAAATAGACAATGACGTCTGGGAAGCCATCATTGCGGCTTTCACCGAGCAGGTGAAACGGGGTGAGACGCTACAGGGCTTTATTACCTGCATCGAAGCTTGTGGCACGCACCTGAAAACCCATGTGCCGGCGACTCGTCAGAAAGATGAATTGCCAAACCATCTGGTTATATTGTCCTGAGGGCCCCTGAAGTTGCGCATCGGGAGCCGGGACAATTGCCCCAGGTTAGGCGCCCGGCAAACCGTTACAAAATAGCCATCGGCCAATCGATTTTCTGTTTGAAATCAACTAAGCTCGACGTCCCTCTCCTTTTTTAGCGGGAGTGCATTTTTCGACTGGGTTATCGCCTGATTCATCAAGGAAAATTACAATGAAAAAAATCACTTTGAATACGCTGACACTCGGCATTTCACTGGCTTTGGCCAGCACAGTTTTTGCGTCTGACTTTACCGATATGGACCCGGTCACTCTGCGTTTGGCACACGTGGTCAACGAGCAGGATGGCTTTCATATTGCCGCCGTCAAATTTCAGGATTTGGTCGCAGAGCGTACCGAAGGTGTGGTGAGCATTGAGCTTTATCCCAACGCCTCACTGGGTGACGAGCGCACGTTGCTGGAAGGTATGCAGATCGGCACCGTCGATATGGGCGTGATCACCAACGGCCCGGTGGCCAACTTTGTCGAAGAAATGGCGGTTTTCGAGCTGCCGTTTTTGTTTCCTTCACCGCAAGCAGCTTACGCCGTGCTCGACGGGCCTATCGGCCAGGAACTGCTCGACAAGCTCTCCGAGGTTAACCTGAAAGGCCTGGCTTATGCAGAACGCGGCTTTCGCAACCTGACCAACAGCGAGCGCCCGGTCAACACTCCCGAAGATCTGGATGGCCTGCGCATTCGTGTGATGGAAAACCCGGTGTATGTGGACACCTTCCGGGCATTGGGTGCCAACGCCATTCCAATGGCGTGGACGGAAGCCCTGACAGCCATGCAGCAAGGCACCATTGACGGGCAAGAAAATCCGGTCAACGTGGTCCACTCCTTCAAGCTCAATGAAACTCAGAATTATATGACTCTCTCGCGGCATACTTATGCCCCGGCAATCTTCGTGATGGGCATGCCCGCCTGGAACAAGCTTCCGGAAGCTGCTCAGGAAGTGTTGCAGCAAGCCGCCCAGGAAGCCGCTGAGCATGAGCGCCAGGTAAACGCCGAAATGGAATCCAAGCAACTGGCGGAACTGCGGGCAGCTGGCATGCAGATCAACGATGACCCGAATATGGAAGCCTTCCAGTCTGCAGTAGAGCCGGTGTACGAACAGTACGGCAAACAGTTCGGCGATTACCTGCCACGCATTCAGGAGGCGCTCAAGTAAGTGACGACAGCAACTCAATCGCTGCTGAAACCGCTAAAGCAAATTGAGCGCGGGCTGGATGCAATCCTCCAGCCCGTGGTCTTCGCTGCCATGGCGGCGCTGATTGGGGTGATTACCCTGCAGATTGCCTCCCGGGTGCTATTCAGCGCGGTCGGCTGGACCGAAGAGGTCAGCCGCTTTCTGTTGGTATGGATCACCTTTTTGGCAGGCACCCTGGCTTTTCAGCGTGGCCGGCATATCGCTGTGACCTTTGCCGTGGATGCCCTACCCGTGCGTGTGCGACAAGCCGCGCGTATTGCCGCCACGCTGGCAGTACTGGCCTTTCTGGTGGCACTGGTGGTGATCGGCTATCGCTATATGCAAGTCCAGAGCTTTCAGAAATCCGCCTCATTGCGACTTTCCATGACCTACGTTTATGCCGTGATTCCGCTTACAGCAGCCTTGATGAGCTGGTATACCTTGGTCGATTTATTGGAGCTACTGGTGGATGGCGAACGTGTTGAGGATTCTGCTCCATGACACTGCTTCTGTTCGGGCTGTTCTTCGGGCTCATGCTGCTGGGCGTACCCATTGCTCTGGCGATAGGTGCCAGCACCATGGTCGCGCTGAGCCAGGCAGGGGTGCCGTTGATGGTGGTCACCCAGCAAATGTTTCAGGGCATCAATTCGTTTGCCCTGGTGGCTATTCCCATGTTCATTCTGGCCGGCGACTTGATGGCGCAGGGCAAGGTGAGCGAAAGGCTGGTCAACTTCGCAGACTCCCTGTTCGGCTTTCTACGCGGTGGCTTGTCGTTAGTATCGGTGATGGCGGGAATGTTCTTTGCCGCAATCTCAGGCTCCGGAGCGGCAACTACCGCCGCGGTGGGATCAAGCCTGGTGCCGGAATTACGCAAAAAGGGCTATGACCCGGCGTCCGCCGCCAGCCTGATTGCCGCAAGCGGCACCCTCGGTGTGGTGATCCCGCCTTCCGTGCCCATGATCATCTATGCAGTGATTGCCCAGCAATCGGTAACCGAGCTGTTCCTGAACGGCTTTTTGCCGGGGCTGGCCATGGGGTTGGGCTTGATGGCGATTGCCATTACCCAGGCCTACAAGCGCCAGTACCCCAAAGGCACACCGCTCTCCCTGGCCACCATCTGGCGTACGCTGAAAAGCGCCAGTTGGGGATTGATGACCCCGGTAATCATTCTGGGGGGTATATTTTCGGGCATCTTCACACCCAGCGAGGCGGCTGTGGTAGCGGTCAACTACGCGCTGCTGGTGTCGCTATTCATCTACCGGGATCTCAAGCTGGGCGATGTGTATCGCATCCTGATTCGCTCGGCAATTACCACTTCAGTCATCATGCTGGTAATCGCCACCTCGGCGGTGCTGAGCTGGACACTCTCCAGTTGGCAGGTGCCTGGCGCCATTGCTCAAGCCGTGCTGTCCATGTCTAGCAACCCCTACGTCATCATGCTGCTGGTGGTCGGAATAATCCTGCTGACTGGCGTGTTCATCGAAACCGCCAGCGCCTTGATCATCCTGACACCCGTTTTGCTGCCACTGGTACTCCAGTTGGGAATCGACCCGATTCATTTCGGCATCGTCATCGTTGTGGGATTGGCAATCGGCATGATCACCCCGCCAGTGGCAATTAACCTTTACGTGGCTTCCTCAATCACGCAACTGCCTCTGGAAAGGATCACACGGGCAATCGTTCCGTACTTGCTGACCTTGATCAGTGTCCTTTTATTGGTCGTATATGTTCCGATTCTCGTCGGTTGGTCCGGGAATTAGATACCGAACCCTTGAGTCTGAATATCGTAAACCAACCTGTTCCGGTCTTTTACACAAAGGTTGAGATATACAGAGCTTCAACCTTGTCCCGGGCCCACTGTGTCTTGCGTAGAAACTTCAACGAAGACTTGATTGACGGGTCGTTTTTAAAACATTTTATGTCGATTCGTTGGGCCAACCCTTCCCAGCCATAGTGTTCCTGAAGGCTTGTCACAACTCTCTCAAGCGTAAGCCCGTGTAAGGGGTTATTCGGTTGTTCGTTACTCATACGTTTAATACACCACAATTAATCTGCCACATAATACCGGATCGCATTTCGCCCCGCTGCTTTTGCTTGATACATGGCCTTATCGGCGCACTTCAAAACGCCATCCGCGTTGGTTTCATGACCCAGGAATACAAATACACCGATACTCGCCGAACAAGGGTGTAAAACCAGTCGCACCACTTTAATTATTCGTTCCTTTCGCCAACTTCAGCTGTGCTTTCCTCTGGCACAGAGGGTGCCGATCCATCAAGTATACGAAGTACTCTATCTATATCCGTCAAATTGAAGCTTGACGCCACAACAGGTAAGAGCCGGAACACAGCCACAACAAGTAAAAGCGTTGAAAGGCTGGCTAAAAAATCAATAACGGCAAAACGATGAAATAGGTTGAGCGGCTTAAAAGCCCCGAAAAGCCCCAATAATCCGACCAATAATGATGCCAAACTGAAATAGATCGCTCGCTTCATGGACTCCAGATTGCTCCGATGCTGGGAGACCAAGCCCTTGAGTGTCTTTCTCACGTGTTCAATGTCGTGCGGCTTGGCTTTAATAAGTGCTTCGGCACTCTCAAGCAATCGTTCCTTAACCGATTGCGCAAGCTGTGCGGCAGGCAGAGCCAATGCAACGAACACCCCTGCGATGGGGACAACCAAGGGCAGGACCTCCTCGCCGGAATAATGCAAAAAGCCGATACAGGATCGCATCGACCCTAGAATCGCCAGTGCGACGACCAATATCCATGCCCAGGCATCCCTAAAATTCATCTACCCACCCCTTTCTGACTGGCGTCAGCTATCACTAAGGCACCTATAGAACTCCGGTCCACCCTCAGGGTGGCGATCCATACAATACAAAAGGCGAATTGAAGCCTGTGCACCTATGGGTGGCGCATGCCGGAGCACAGAAGAAAAACGGGGCACGGCCCTGATCAGGGTCCGGTAAGGCAGATTTGAGATAATCGCCGCCACATTTTCAAAACGAGGCACCGAACGACGTCCCCGTAAGGACGTTAGTGCTAATGACAAGTCCTCAAGTGCTAGCCCCTGTTGAGCACTCTCCTCGCTAATCGGTGATCGGGCACCGACGTAAGCGAGCGAAGCGATCGCCAACTGCCACAGCGGCTCCGTCCGGCTCAGTTCAGTTAGAGTGGTTAATTCAGGCGTATTTACATCGAGTGCGCTTTCCTCGAGAGCTTGGCGCCAATCACGCCAATTTCGGGCAATTTCCCCGAGTTCCTGAAGGTCGATGTCACCATATTCATCAGTCATCGTTTTCCCTCACAAATGGTAGCCATGGCGCGAGATGAACAACCTCTCTACAACCAAGCTGTCACGAAAAGGCCCATCAATCAGATGTTCAGAAACATCAAACTCATGCTTGTTAACGGGGTCGACTTCTGTTTTTCAGTATAGTTCGAAAACACACTATGGAATCCTGACGGCCGTCGAGCGGATGGTGAAAAAAGACCAGAGCCGGCAATAAGACGAGGGATTTCACCGCTTGGAACGGCCACGGGTTCACAGGCTTTCGATATAAGCAACCATCCGCTTGCGCAACGCCTCATCGGGCAGCGCGCCCATTGCGCCACCCATATTGTCGATCATGTGGCGGGCTTTGCTGGTCGCGGGCGTAGCAGCCGTCACCACGGGGTGTGAAAGCACGAATTTCAGGAAGAACTGGGCCCAGGAGTGGGCATCAAATTCTGCCGCCCAATCCGGCAGTTCCTTGCCTTTCACCTTATCCCACAGGCGGGCGCGGCCGAACGGCGCGTATATCAGCACCGCGATGCCTTTGTCTTTGGCCAGGGGCAAAATGCGCTTTTCCATGGTCAGGTTGTCGACAGCGTAATCAACGCCAATGAAGTCAATGGGCTCGTTTTTCATCACCGTTTCCAGGCCTTCATATTGCTGCTGGAAGGTTGTGGTCACGCCAATGTAGCGCACCCGGCCGTCGGCCCGAAGTTCCTTTAGCAGGCCGAGTTGGTTGGGAATGTCCGCCATGTTGTGGACCTGAATCAGGTCAATGGGGTTTTTGCCGATCCGTTCGAAAGAGGTTTCCACCTGGGCCCGGGCTTCTTCCAGATTGGCGGTGCGGCCACCCCAGCCGGCTACGTTCAGTTTGGTCGCCCAGAATAACTTGTCGACAATGCCCAGTTCGTTGGCGATTTTCCCGGCGACTTCCTCAGACGCCCCATAGCTCGGTGCCGTATCAAATACCGAACCGCCCTCTTTAACCAGCGCAGCCAGCACTTCCCGCAAGGCCTCAAAATCCTCGCGTCGTGCGGTGCTGGAGAAGCTGGCGGAACTGCCCAGGCCGACACCCGGCAGGCGCTCGCCTGTGGAAGGGATGGGGCGGGTGACCAGCTCCAGTTTGCGATCTTCTGCCCACAGCAGGCCAGGCCGCATAGCAAGGCTGGCGCCGGCCGCCATGGCGAGTTTGAGATAGGTGCGACGGGATATCATGATGGCATTCTCCTTTCTTGTTCTGCACTGGTTCGCTCATAAGCCAGCGCCTTTTGTTTCTGGGACCGGCCAAGCCAGAAGGCCAGAGCCGCCCACATCAGGGCAAGCGGAACCGCAACAGCGGCAATGCCCGCCAGGCCCATGCCCAAACGAGCCAGAAGGCCTTCTGTTTGCGCTCCCACCACATCACCAGAGCGATAAACAAAGGTATCGATAAACGCCTTGGCTTTGTATTTTTCCTCGCGACTGGCAACGGTATACAGGGTTTCCCGGGCGGGGCGCATCAGCGCACGCTGCACGGCCCTGAAGGTGGCTTCAAACATCACCAGGGCCGCAAAAGACCCCACCATCGCAAGGCCGATAAAGCCCAGCGCAGCCGTCAGCGGGAGCAACGCCAGAGTGACCGCGACCCCGAGCCGTCTCATCAGATGGCCAGCCACCAGCGCCTGCATCACCAGAGTGGCAATTTGGGTAATCAGATCAATGCGGGCAAACAGAGTGGTGCGCAGATCGGTACTTTCTCCCATGGCTGCCACCATATGCAGCCGGGTGAAGTAGATGAAGGTGGCCATCACGGCAAGAATCACCACATAGGCGGCAATGCCCATCAGGTAACGGGAACGGCACACCGCCCGCAACCCCTCCCAGGCACTGCCGCCAATGCGCGCATGCTCGTCCACGGGGAGCGGGTCTTCCGGGCTTCGCCGTTGTGACGGCGAATGGGGCTGCAGGCGGATAAGAACCAGGGCGGCAACCAGCGCCAGAACCAGAAAACCGGTGGCCACCAACAGCAGCGCCGGTGTGCCCAGGGGCTGGGCCAGACGCCCCGCTAACCAGGGCCCGAAAATGGCGCCCAAGGTGCCTCCAACCGCAATCAAACCGAAGAACCGTTTGCCCTGATCAAACGAAAAACGATCCGCCATCAGTGCCCAAAACACCATGGTCACAAACAGATTGAACACGCTGAACCACACGTAAAACACCTGGCCGGTGGTTACACCGATCACATTGGGCGTCAGCGTCATCAGGCCGTAGAAAACCAGCAGGCTGGCACTGAAAAACAGATAAGTTGCAGAGATAAACAGGCGCCGGGGCAATTTACTGACCAGCCAGCCAAACACCGGGTTAACGGCCAGAGTAACCACTGCGGTGCCAATGAACAGCCAACGAACCGTGTCGATGCCACCCTGAATGCCCAGCGCCTCCCGGGCGGGCCGCAGCACCATCAGCGCGGTCAGCACGCAGAAAAAATACAACACCGCCACAAACACCGGCAGGATTTCATGCCGCTGAAGGTTAAAGGCGTTCTGAAACGGGTGGCGCATGGGAGGGATCCTGATATCGGAGTGCAATAACCTCTTTTCCCACCTTAGACCAAGGAAAATACAGCGCAAACCGTCACGGATTAGTAACTGTAATCTGACGGATTAACCACCCATTCCGGATCTTCAAACTCACCCAGGGGCCGGATTTCACAAAAAGGCGCCGCACTGCGGATAATCTCAGCCACATCGGCATTGTGCTTTGCCTCCATCGCATCCCGGCTGGCTTTGCTGTCCCAGTGGGCAATGGCGATAAGCGTATCCGGATCACCGATCTTGCGGTGCAATTCCGTTCCCCGCGCTCCCGGTGCACGCTGAATCAACTCGCTTGCCCGCACCCAGGCATCCGCGTAGTCCTCGGCGGCATAGCCGTCCTTGATATGCACTTCGAAAATGTACTTCATGCATGCCTCCGCTATTGGAAACCGGGACTCCTATTCCAGTACCTTTGGCCATTTTTCATTCGCCAGACGAATAAAGCCTTCAGGATCTTCCAGCCATTGATCGTGCACTGATTGGCTATAATTCAGGTACAGTCGCCCGTCTCTGACAGTCCAGTATTTCGGATCGCCTTTGGCCAGGTTGCCCTGACTTATAGCCCAGGCACAATAGCCACCGTAGGCTGGCGCGTAGCGTTCCGGCTCTTCTTTGAAGAGAGCCAGATTTTCGGAGTTCGCGAACCTCCAGGTAGCGCCGTTATACTCGACTGTGTGCCTGGCGGAGCCCTTGGCTGGGCCCCCTGCTTCGAAGTAACTTACGGTGTCGTACCCACCAACGGCGGTGTTGCTTAGCAGCCCGGTGTAAACAGGCGACTCCGACGCCAGGGCGCTGCTGGTACAAAGCAGAATTGCCGTCACGAGAGCAAAAAGCCTGGCCATGTCACATTCCTTCCAGTCGCGGTGTGGGCGATTAGACAGCAATGGTTGGACTTTGTTTCATCTGGCCTTTAAAGCAGCACGCTGACCATACCCGCACCGGCACAGAGCGCGCCTTCCGCATTGTTTGCACAACCCCGGACCCTATGCTTGTATTAACCTGACAGGTCAATTGAATGGCTCAGCCTTTTGCTCTGCTGTCCGCAGCAGGATCACCCGGTTCCAATTTCCCCAGGAGAATTACATGGATAGTTTGTTCAGCAGTGTAGGTAATATCTTCGGCGGCCTGCTGAGCCTGATCTGGCTGATCATCGTTATCCTGGCCATCATTAGCGTTGCCAAAAGCGGGGCAGGCGCTCTCGCCAAAGTGTTCTGGATTATCGTGCTGGTTTTCTTCCCCTTGATCGGCTTAATCATCTGGTATCTATTCGGTCCAAGGGGGTAGTAGTTTCGACAAGGTTCACCGAATGACAGGCAAAACCGACAGAGAGCAGCCACATATAGGCCCGGCTCAGCAGTTTCTGCAATTCTCCCGCCGGGTTTTACGCAACTTTCTGCGCAATCATGGGGTATTACTGGCGGGCGGGGTTGGCTACAACGTGCTGCTGTCGGCAGTGCCAATGCTTGCTCTGCTGGCGGTATTGCTTACCCGTGTGGTGAACGAAGAGCAACTGTTGGAAGTCATGGCAGTGCAGGCACGACACTTTGCTCCGGCCAATGCCAACTTGCTGCTGGATGCGGTCCGCGCCTTTATGGATTCAAGAGACATCATCGGTATTATCGGCTTGCCAGTGATGCTTTTCTTCAGTTCGTTCGCTTTCCGTATGCTGGAAGATTCCATTGCAATCATCTTCCACCGGCCAGACAACCCTCATCGAAGCTTCTGGGTGTCTGCCGTACTACCCTACGCTTTCATCCTGGTACTGGGCGCCGGCCTGCTGGCCCTGACCTTTCTTTTCAGCGTAATCGACGCCCTGTACGAAGCCCCGGGGCTGACTCTGTACCTAATCAGTTTCATTGGTGTATTTGTTCTGTTCAGCGCAATCTACAAGGTTTTGCCCATCGTGCGCGTCTCTACCCGGAGAGCCTTGGTGGGTGGCCTGGTTGCAGCCATTCTCTGGGAAACTACCCGCTTGCTGCTGATGTACTACTTCCTCAATATATCCTTCGTCAATGCAATTTACGGCTCCTTGGCCACGATCATCGTAATACTGATCAGCCTGGAAATTGCCTCCATTATCCTGTTACTCGGGGCCCAGGTGATCGCGGAACTGGAGCGGAGCGAGCGACTAGGCCTACCCTGGTATGTCTCTCCGGACTGAATACAGTGTCCAGTGGGGTTCGATTGCGATACAGTTTCGTTTTCGAAGAAACCCCCACGAACTCCAAGGAATTTAAAATGCCAAGTTCATCGGAAGGTAAGAAGGTCCCCCAGGTTACGTTTCCCATTCGTCGTGATAACGAGTGGCAATCGGTAACGAGCAACGAGTTGTTTACCGATCAAACGGTCGTTGTGTTCGCCTTACCGGGCGCGTTTACGCCAACCTGCTCAAGCACTCACTTGCCGCGCTACAACGAGCTGGCGCCGGTTTTCAAAGAGCTGGGTGTAGACCGGGTAATCTGCCTGTCAGTGAACGATCCATTCGTCATGCAAGCATGGGCTGAAGATCAGCACGCTGACAACATTGAGTTTATTCCGGACGGCAACGGCGACTTTACCCGTGAAATAGGCATGCTGGTCAGCAAGAGCGAAAAAGGATTTGGTGACCGCAGCTGGCGTTATTCGATGCTGGTCAAAAACGGCACCATCGAGAAAATGTTCATTGAACCGGACAAGCCTGGCGACCCGTTTGAAGTATCAGATGCAGACACCATGCTTCATTACATCAAGCCGGATGTGACCTTACCGGCACGGGTAAGCATATTCACAAAGCCCGGATGTCCACACTGTACTCGCGCCAAAACGCTGCTACAGAAGAAGGGCTACAAGTATGAAGAGATAACACTGGGCGCGGCCGGCCTGTCATACAGCACCTTGCAGGCGGTAACTGGCAAGGGCACAACCCCCCAGGTATTTATCGACGGCCAACTGATTGGTGGCGCCGATGAACTCGAGGCCGTGATGGCCAAGCGGTGATCGTTTAGCCCGGTTACTCAGCGCCTGAACATGGACCGTTCAGGCGCACCGTTCTGACAACTCAGTCATTATCATTCACTTCTCATACCCTTTAAGTCGCTGGATAACGCCGGCAACTGCCTTTCGGGGATAGTAACAAGCAATCTCGCTTTGACCCGGTTTTCTTGATTATTAGCGTTCAAAGTTCGGCATGCATCACAGGCTTTACTGATAGATAGTATCCTGATGCTGAAGTATTGTAATACCTTCATCGACCGATGATCCTGCAGTAGTAGAGAGCATCGAATAAAACCTAATCAAAATCCGCAAATAACCACAAGCTTCATTTAATGGACACCTATACATGAAAGCACGCCGGTCACAGCCTGTCGCCGCAAAGGCCGATCACGACCCTGTTACGCTCAGTGAGGAAAAGCCTGATTCGAAAGGCTCCAGTCACCACGTGATCTACCGGGCTATCAGCGATGCAGTGATCGAACACCGGCTCAAGCCCGGCGCGCGTTTGCGTGAGGATGCTCTGGCCGAGGTATTCGGTACCAGTCGTACCGGTATTCGCAAGGTGTTACAGCGGCTGGCTCTGGAGCAGCTGATTACCCTGACCCCGGGCAAGGGCGCAACCGTGGCACGTCCCTCAGCTGAGGAAGCACGGGAGGTTTTTGATGCGCGGCGGATGATTGAGTGTGCCCTTATGGCCCGCCTGGCCGTGGGCATCACCGCCGCACAGGTCAATGAACTCCGCGCTATGGCTCAGGACGAGCAAACGGCTTTACAAGGGCATGAGCAGAGCGCGGCGATCAAGGTGTCTGCGGCCTTCCATGGACGCCTGGCCGAACTGGCGGGCAACCAGACGCTGGCGCACTTTGTAGCTCAGTTATGCTCGCGCTCTTCACTGATTCTGGCAGTGTACGGCCATTCAGGCGATCTGGGCTGTGAATGCAATGACCACCACCAACTGGTTGATCTACTTGAGGCGAGAGACAGTGACGCTGCCGCGGCGTTCATGCGAAAACATCTGCACGCGATCGAATCTTCTCTGTCGATTGATGAAGCCGAGAACGAAACGCCGGATCTGGGTGATGTGTTTGCTGCCTATCAGGGCTAGGAGCGGGGGCGGGCTGGATAGAGCATGGATGCCGGTGCCTGCCAGGCGAATTTGCAATGAGGTGATGTGCGGCTGACCTCGGGTTTAGTCGAGGCCAGCCAGCGGTAGCCAACTACGGGCAACTGCAACAGCAATTTACTGACGAAAACGCTGGCAGGGTGCCCAGTGCTTCATCAATAGATAGTAAGTAACACCGGCCGGTATCAGGCTGGCATACCAGGACACAGTAGAGAACGTCAGCGCCACCACCGCACCTATTGTCGTTGCGATCAGCGCGGCATAGTTAAAGCCTTTGTACGGCCCCAGAGCGTCATACAGCTGGTCCAGATTCAGCGTGCGCTTGCGGATAATGTAGTAATCAACCACCAGAATCGCGAAGATCGGGCCCAGGAAAGCGGAGTAAGTCTGTACGAATACCTGCAGGCCGGCAGCGGACTCTTCGTTCACCAGTTTCCACGGGAAGGTCGCGAACGCCAACAGGCCTACAATGATTGTGGCAGGCTTGAATGGCAGCTTGAACACATCCATCAGGATATAGGTTGGTGGCACCACGTTGTTCAGCACGTTGGTGGTGACCTGGGCAAAAGCGATGAACATCAGCGTGGTCATCAACAGTGGGGTGTTATCGACAGCGTTGGCGAACACCTGGATCGGGTCGGCGACACCGGTCGCTTCCGAGACCATGTAACCGATCAGACCCATAAACAGCGTACAGGGCAGAATCGACATCGAGTAGATTATGGTCAGCAGGCCAGGCCCGGTGCCGTGCTTGTGCTCACGGGAATAGTCGCTAACGTTAAGAATCATGGTGCTGTAAATGCCCAGAAACAGCATGGTTGCCCCCCAAAAGGGTACGCCCCAGGAGCCTTCCATGGTCAGCAGGTTGGTCGAAAGCTCGTCTCCGTAGCGCTGAACCGTGCTGTAGAACATGTACACCAGCGACGCGAGAATGAAAACGCTGCCGATATTTTCCAGCCATTTGATACCCTGAAAGCCCATGACTGACAGTCCGATTTGCAGGAACTGAAAGGTGATGAAGAAGAACACCAGATTGTCGAAGCCGAACAGCGTCGCGGACACCATGTTGAGTGCACCGGCACCAATCCAGCTTTGAAAACCGTACCAGACGATGGCAGGCACGGCCCGTACCAGCCCCGGTAGCCGGGTGCCGGCAAAACCGAAGGCAGAGCGGGCCTGGACCATAAACGGAATGCCGTACTTGTAGCCTGCAGCGCCGTTAAGTGCCAGGGCAATGCCGATCACAAAGCAGCCAATGGCAATGGCCACGGTGGCCTGAATCAGGTTCAGGGTGCCAACCACGCTGGAGCCCATGGTAAAGGTACCAATAGACACGCAGCCGCCAAACCAGGCCAACAAGTAAGACACACGCCCCATGATCCGGGTTTGTTGCGGTGCCAGGGATTCTTCTCCTATGGCTTTCGTTTGCTCTCGCTGATCGTCCAGCGGTCCTGCTTTTGCGGTGGTTGTATTCATGAGACGCTCTTGTTGTGGATAGTTGTCATTGTTATATCCATTTTTGTTGCGAATGCTGGCAAAGTTTTCAGCGCAGGGGCTATTCCGGTTTCAGGTTCGAGTAACGCTCAAAGCGCCCTACAAACGGCTTTGGCAGGGGGAACGCCAGGTCGCCATGTTTGCTGGTGCCCAGGCCCAGACCAACCAACGCTTCAGCAAGCTTGATGGCGGCGGTGACGCCTTCGACGATCGGCAGCCCGACCGCTTCGCTAATTTGTGGGGTCAGATCGGCCATGCCGCCGCAGCCCAGCACGATGGCGCCAATGTTGTCCTCACGCTTGGCTCGCAAACATTCTTCAATGATCAATTGCAGTGCCAGGTCCGGGTTGTCTTCCAGGTCCAGCACTGGGATGTCTGCCGCGCGAATACGCCGGCAATTGTGACTGAGGCCGTAACTTTCCAGCAGGTGTTCGGCAATGATCATGGTGCGGGGCAGTGTGGTGACGATGGAAAAACGCGTGCTGATCAGACCAGCCATGTGGAAGGCGGCTTCGGCAATACCAATCACCGGTGCGCGGGTCAACTCACGCGCGGCATAGATACCCGGGTCGCCAAAGCAGGCAATCACGTATGCGTCGGTACCCTCGCGCTCACCGGCAAGCACTTCTTCTATAACGCCCATAACACTCACGGCTTCATCGAAATGGCTTTCGATAGAAACTGGGCCGCTCTCGGGTTGGCTGGCAGTAATACGTGTGCCAGGGGAAGCAACACCCCGCGCCGCGACACCTATGGTGTCGGTC
>TARA_R110001606_G_scaffold20237_1_pt1 | contig 16967 bp, 20 predicted proteins | sample TARA_R110001606 | Tara Oceans TARA_R110001606 (sample SAMEA4398315) | marine metagenome | biome: Polar Biome; feature: [SRF] surface water layer (ENVO:00010504); material: water (ENVO:00002006), including particulate matter (ENVO:01000060) such as... | depth 5 m | reverse complement strand
AAAGGTCTACTGCACCATCAACATTACAATTAATCATTGTTTCGCCAGTATATTTTTGAATATGTACATCATCACTAGCACGAATAATTAAATCACCAGTACCAGTATCATCTATGTATGAATTTGTACCATCGTGATATATTCGTAAATCAGCATTATTACCATAATAAGCTACAGCCCCGTCATTCATAGATGTGCCATCACAATCTACAAGACCTGTAACATTTACACCAGCAGAAGTTGTTTCAAATTTTGCAGCATTATCATAATAAAGAGTTACTGCACCATTTTCTGCAGCGTTTAAATAAGGTTCATTTGTATCAAAACTTCTTAAAGAAAGCCCCGTTCCCCTAAGTCGTAAATCACCTGTACCTGCATCATCAATATAACTATGAGTACCATCGTGAAATATCCTTAAATCATCACTAGCGCCATAACGGGATGCAACACCATCTCCGTGTAATGTATTACCTGTCATAGTACCACCAGCTTTCGGAAGGGCATTTCCTGCTGTTGTTGTTGTGCTTGTTAATACTGCATCTCTTGAAGCAATATCAACGCCATCAACTGTACCAGTTACAGCTAAAGCACCTGTAACCGTAGCACCAGCAGAAGTTGTTTCAATTTTCTTAACATTGTTATGGTAAAGATTAACAGCACCATCTTTAACTCCCTCAACCATTTTCTCACCTTGAGATGTTTGTAATATTACTGCTGTACCATTAGTAGATAATAATAAATTTCCTTCACCTACATCTGTAATATAACTAGCACTACCATTGTGATATATTTCTAAATCATTAGCATTACCAAGTTTTATTTTTTGATTATCTCCCATAATCAACTGGTCAGCTGTTATATTAGCTTGAACATCCAAATCGCCAGTCATAGTGCCACCAGCTTTAGGCAAGGCATTTCCTGCTGTTGTAGTAGTAGAAGTTAATACTGCATCTCTTGAGGCTATGTCTATTCCATCTACTGTTCCGCTTACAACAACATTACCAGTAACAGTCACACCAGTAGCAGTTGTGTGCAATTTTGTAGAATTGTTATGGTAAATGTATACTGAACCATCTGATTGTCCAGTAAACATTGATTCACCTGCTCCATTTTGAATTCTTACATTAGAAGTGCCTCGTAAAATAAGGTCACCTGTTCCATCATCAACAATATAAGAATTTGAACCATCATGATAAATTTGTAAATCACCACCTGTTGTATTACCAACTTCTAACTTAACATTATCACCAAGTATTAAATCACCTGTCATAGTGCCACCAGCTAGTGGTAGCTTAGTTGAATCTGAACCAGCAGGTAAATTAGTTAAGTTAGAACCATTAAGTGCAGGTAATGTACCTGATAGTCTTGCCATTGGTAAAGTGCCTGAAGATAAATCACTTGCACTTGTTGAATTAGTTACCTTTGCAGTATTAGCTGTAATTGCTGAGGCTTGTGCAGATGTTATTCCTACTTTAGCAGTATTTGCTGTAATAGCACTTGTTTGACCAGAAGTAATACCTGTCTTAGCTGTGTTAGTTGCAATTGATGTATTAATTGAATTAGCTAGTTTGTCTGCTGTTACTGCATCATCTGCTATCATAGCTGTAAGAACTTTACTAGTTCCTATTGTAAGAGCAGTTGCACCTGTTACATCACCAGTATGAGTGGCATTAGTTGTCTTAGAAGTATTGGCGGTTATAGCGGATGCCTGTCCAGAAGTAATACCTGTCTTAGCGGTATTTGCAGTTATAGCTGAAGCCTGACCGCTTGTTATTCCTGTTTTGGCTGTGTTAGCTACTATTGCATTTGTTTGACTGCTTGTAATGCCTGTCTTAGCTGTGTTAGCAGTGATAGCGGAAGCCTGTCCACTTGTAATTCCTGTCTTAGCAGTGTTTAAAACAATTGCCGCGGCTTGTCCAGATGTTATTCCTGTCTTAGCTGTGTTGTTTGATATTGCTGTAGCTTGTGCAGATGTTATTCCAACTTTAGCTGTGTTAGCTGTTATGGCACTTGTTTGACTAGATGTGATTCCAGTTTTTGCAGTGTTAGCACTAACTGCTGAATTAAGAGTCTGAATATCTACACCATCAACTGTGCCTGATAGAGCAAGATTTCCTACAACATTAATTCCTGTTGCAGTTGTTGAAAATTTAAGAACACCATTATGAAATAAATCTACATCTCCATCATCAGTAAATTCAGCTAAAGTTTCTCCTGAACCTAATATTTGCACAGATGAACCTGCTGTTGCTGAACTAAGTCTTAATGCTCCAGTAGATGTGTTTATATAAGCGTTCGAACCATCATGATATAAAATTAAATCACTACCTGAACTTGAATCATTTCCAAGTCCTAATATTACATTGTCATTTAAAGATACATTACCAGTAAATGTTCCACCAGTTTTAGGCATTGCTTCTAAGTCTGTAGCAAAATCATCAAGTAATTCTGCTGTCATTCTAAGCTCAACATTATCTCCATTTGCATGAGCAGAAGATGTTGCAATACAAGTGAATGTTGCCCCACTTATAGCTGTTACTTTGATCACTTCGACACCTATGGTTACATAAGTGTGGTCAGCACCACTTAGAGAAGGAAAGCCACTATTTGAAGCAACATTAAACTGTGTTACTCCTGCACTTATACCTGCGGTTAGTGTAGTTACCGCATTATTTGTAAATTTAACTGCCATGTGGCTCTCCTAATTTGTAAAATTAACTTACAGTAACCGACCATGTGATAGTCATACTGTCATCCGCACCTTTATTAATAACGCTAAACACTGTTCTACAAAGCATGTCACCCGCACTAGAGGCGTCAAACATACCAGCTTCAGTTACCGCACCTGTTCCTGTTCCTGCGGCATAAGTCGCAACATATACAATAGTATTTGCTGTTACTGTTGTAGAAGTTAAAGCAACTCTTACAAGTTCAGTAGCTAATGAAGTATTAGCAACTACAGCTGTTGCTGTACCTGTTCCAATTGCTTGGTGAGTCATCACTGTATTTACATTATTCATGCGTTGTGCTACCCAAACCTTACCACTTGTTACTACTAAATTGTCTATTTCTTGCACTATCGTATCGTTTATGGCGATAGACAGCTTACCAACCATCTTTAGATTATCGTTAATCATTGTATTGCTCCTATTAATTAAATTGCTTACTACCTAGCACCATACCACCTAATGCCCTACCGAATGTCGAGTCAATAGATATTGTATCACTAAAGCCAAAAACATTTTCTTTGAATCCTATATAGTCTTTATCTACTTGTGCTGTGTCATCTAAACCAAAAGCATCAGCAAACGCATAACTATAAGTCAAAACTTGTGAATCTGCAAAGGATAAAGCGTCTGCATCACCTTTATTTAAATTTTTAATATGTGTTTCACTTATTGCAACCCCATCAAACTTGTTAGGTTGACTTTGGGCATCTATTAAATCAGAAAATGAAAAATTATCAACTACTGGTCTTGCAACTAAAGCACCTAATACATCACCAATAGTAATAGTTTCTTGTATTGTCGAAATATTTAATTCAACATTTATTAATTCATTTAGTGCTAAAGTTTCAGCTTTTGATAATCCTGCGTTTATACTATTTATTACATCACCTAAAGTTGTGCTGTCAGTAAATGCTCTTGCATAAGCTATTTCATTTACAAAAGTTTCTGTAAAACCAAAAGACTCTGCAAAAGGTTTGTTGACATTAAATTGTTGTAATTCAGTAAAACTAAAATTATCAGCTCGTCCTGTTAAAAAAGTAACCCCTACAACTTCACTTAAAGTAACAACATCAAAATAGAAAGGATTATCAAAACTCTGCGACCTGATACGGTAATCTTGTGCAGTTGCTTGAACAAATTCTACTGTAGCTCTTAAAGGCATTAAAGACTTTCCCTTACTATAAATTTATATTTATCTGCAATTGATAAAACTTTACCACCAATAAAAGTTATTTTAATTGAACCTTCATAATCTCCAGATGTTCCATCTAGCGTTGTTAATCCCCAAGCCATTGTTATAATTCCGTCAATATAAGGTAAATTTCTCGTGCAAAGTATTGTGTGAACAGTTCCAGTACCGTCAATTTTTCTGAATTTCATTTCAACTTTCTGCATGTTTGTTAAATCTAACGGTTGCCACGACTCTGGGTCTGTCAATGATAAAATTTTATTATTTGCGGCTACATTACTATCTCGTAAAGTGATCACTAATATTGGTAAATCATCTCCTTTAACTAAACTGATTGGTTTGTAATATGCCATTATGCTGTCCTTTTCCAAAAGTAAACTACAATATAAGGTTGTACAATAGAAGTGTTTGTTGTGTGCGTATGACTACCATTACCACCAGTGCTACTCATTGCTCCAAAATTTGAACTTCTTGAACTACCACCTTCAGCACCGTTAGCACCATCAAAACCACCACCAAGTAGGTTATGTGTGTGGGAAGGGATTTGAGCAATAGTTAATGATGTTCCACCAACTGCGGTTGTATCTGTTTTAGAACCGCCTGTTTCTTCAATTTGATTAAAATCTGCATCAGTAGAAGTTAAACCTATTAAAGTTTTTCCTGCTCCAAAAGCAACCCATGTTGTACTACTCATTCCTGCTAATAAAGTGCTAGGATTTCCACTCGCAACTGTAGTATATATATGACCTACTGGGTAAATTGCAGTCATAACAACACCAAGTGCTGTTGCACCTGCTAACAAATTAATTTCTGCTGTTGTAGCTGTTACACCATCCATTTTGTTTAATTCTTCATCACTAGCTGTTACATTAGCATTAACATTCGGAAATCTACTAGCCAACATTAAACCTAAATTTGGATTTGCTAACGCACCTACTACAATCCAAGCAGAGTTTCCACCGTTTCTTATTTTTAAACTCCCACTTGTAGTATCAGCCCAAAGCTGAAAAGCGTAAGTTGTTGAAGGTGATGTACCACCACTATTTGCACCTGCAATTGCTGTTAAAGCCAGATTTATATCGGCTCTGACTGCGGCTCCTGTTCCATTTGCTACATTGTAATCATGCTGACTCATGCTTTTCTCCCATATCCTGTAGCCATCCAATTAATGTTTTTTTGTATAGCTGTACCACCGCTATTATATATTACAATGCTAAAACCATTTACAGTTTCATTACTGGTAGTCCAATAATCACCTGTTGAACTGTTTTGAATTGTAACTCCTAAATATGGAACAGCTTTAAATGAATTTGAGTAACTAACTGTTAATCCACTTGTTGGAACTGTTACATTTGATGCTTTTTCATTTCTATCAGGCATATCTATAGTTACGCCTAAAGAAGTTATAGCTATATTTCTTGATGAATCACTTGATGTTATCACTACTCTAAATTGAAATGCTCTAGCTTGAAAATCACCAATTACTAATGGTTGAAAAGGTGTCCATGTAGGGCTTCCTGTTGGGTCAGTGTTTGTAGTTCTAATCTCCAATGTAGCAATAACTTTATCTGAAGGCTCTCCATCAAAATTTGCCCATGTATCAATTAAAGCTGTTCTACCATCTATTAAATCTGTTTGTACAAAACCAGAAGCTACAAAATTAGCTGTAACTCTTGATGTAAACACTTGACCTAAATCTATATAATTACTGAATGTGTAAGAGCCACTTGTAGCTACTACATTATTTGTGTTAGTTAACACCAATGTATTACCATCTTTAATTGTATTTACTTTTGCACCAGAAAAAGAAGGTGACTGTGTGTCTGTCGCAACTACATTAAAATCAATAATATTAGGAACAGTTGTAATAGCTAATGAAGCTGTATTTGCAAAGTTACCTGCTGAATCAACAGCTTTAATCATGTATGTACCTGCCAATAATGGCAAAGTAGCATTAGTAGAAGTTCCTGCCATTGCTTGACCTAAAGCTGAACCACCTGCCCATACTGCTCCACTTGTTATTGGGGTATGTCTTATTCTTAAAAATCCACCATGAATTACATCAATATCAGGCGACCTATCCCATTGTAAATAAGCTGAACCATCAATAGCATTTACAGAAAAATTTTGTATAGTTACTGGAGGTGTTGTTAATCCTGCAAGACTTTGAGTTAAAGTTATATAAGCTGACCGAACTCCAATAGTATTTACAGTTCTTACTCTAAAAGAAAAAGTACCAGCTTTTAAATTATTGACTTCGGCAGATGTTGCTCTAGTTGAAGTAACAAATTGGAACGCTCCAGAGCCTTCGGCGTACTCTACTTCATAAAACTGTGCAAAAGCATCAGTCGGTGCAGTCCAACTAAGATTAGCCCTTACTTGAACTCCTTGACCTGTATTAGTTACAAATAATTGCTCACTTGCTAGAAGATTTACAGGTATTTTGGTTGTTGTAACATCTGGAAGATTTGTATTTGGAGCAGTGTCTGCAACTTGAATAGTTCCGAAATCATAAGAACCATCTGCATACTCAACAGCGGTAACTTTAACTTCATCATTGTTTTGCAATGCCATTTTTATAATTCTAAATTTTTTACCTGCACTTGCGTTTAAATATTGCCACCCAACTGTTGAATGTTTAATAAAAACCACATCTCCAACTTCTGCTTTTAAAGCTTCAATAGTTGCATTAAATTCACAACTAATTTTTTGTCTAGATTGATTAATATTAATAGTGGTAATCATTTTGGCTCTATCAATATCTGTTGTATATGGAAGAGTTGTAGTTTTTTCTAAAAGCTCACCATTATCTAAAGTTCTTAATGCTGAAGATTCTACTACAGCAATATCTGGTTGCCATTGCTTGTTCTTGTTTATAAAATTAGCTCTTATGCGATTAAATTGTGTATTTTTACTTCCTAATGAAACTGTCCATGCACCTGTTATATTATCTTCATTAAATGTAAATCCAGCAGATTCAACTTTATCAATTACTAATTTATATTTCCCGCCAGTAAATACTAAAAATCCTTTACATGAAGTAAGCAATTCTTTTAATAATCCAATTGAACCTTGAGAAGTATTTACTATTCCGTTGCAAGTATATCTTTTTACTGTTGCCCCACCAATATTGACATTTTCATCACAATAATTAGCCGCAACTTTAAATGAATCATCATCAATTAAAGATGTTGCTATTCCTCTACCATATCTTGAATTAGTTAAATAATTTCTGACACATAATGCAGGGTTATCACTCCACGCTGTTAAACCACCAGAAGGTCTTGGGTCATATACTTTAGTACCTTTTAAATCAGCAGTAATTGTTGGTAAACCTTGAGGAAAAGCGTCAACATCAAATTTAAGTTTTACATAAACATACGATGTTCCTCTCAACCTATGGGCAGAAGTCCAATTTGGTAGACTAGCAACAAGGTTACTATCTGCTGTTTGATTATCTGCACCTGTATGCGTATAGACGTTTAAGACGCCATTAAATCTTGAGTCAGTAGATATAATGTCATTTATATAAACATTCTCAAATGAGTTAATTTCGCCCTCTGACATAGCAATTACAACATGAAGGAACTCGTTATCACTGCCACTGACTTCCATAAATACTCTTGTGCCACCAATTTTTCTATAACCATAAACAACAGGTAACGGATTATTGTTTCCTGCTTTATTTAATAATGCACTTGCTTGTTCTGCAACTCTGTCCCCATTTTGTGCGTCATCAGGAATCAGACCACTTAATGCTCCAGCTACAATTGTTGATACAAGCCCTTGTGTTATAAATCCAGCTACAGCAGAAGTTGCAAATGTAGCCGCGTAACTACCAGCAACAGAAGCCGCAATACCAATTGCACTAACTGCCATATCTAACTACTCCTGTAACATTAGGTACTTGTCTTATATCTACCAACTCTACACCATTCTCATTAGAAACAATAGCAATTTTTGAACCTAAACATACAGCGACAGAACGCCATTTCTTAGCGTGTGCCAAATCTTGTGCCATGATAATAATATCACCAGTATGGATATATTGAATATTTACTCTTCCAAACCCCCATTTCAGTAAATGCTCGTAAATATCACCATTAATTTTTGCGTATTTCCAAGCAGATTTTTGATCACTCCACTTTCCAATAAAATCTTTTTTATAATTTGTGTTGTGCATTATATCGATAGCACCTAGTGTGAACAGAGGGCAATCATTAACACCAAACTCAAAAGGCAAACCTATTTGACTTTCTACATAATTATGTAATTTTATTTCTGCATCTGGATTCAACTTGATTTACCCCAAGTTATGTCTTTCACTATTTCAGAAGCAAATTCAAAACCTTTATCACCTGCAAAAAATACTTGCTGTTCTTCGTGGTTAGTATGCCTTCCTGTTTTTCTTGTAAAATCTACCCATGAATTAGTAGCTGTAACTGACATCATAGATTTACCGCCAATTGGGTCGTCAGAAATTACAGGGGTGTCCATTCTTCCTTCAAATATTAAAACAGGATTTGCAACTAGAGCTTGAGAGCTATTTAAAAAAGCTGTATAAATTTTGACTGGTCTGTCTATATATTCTTTATTTAAAAACCGTGAAATCATAGACTGGTCGACACCTGATAACGACATTGTTATTTTGCTGACAACAACTTCAACAGATTCTTGGATAGCTGAAAAACCCATAAAGTTACCAACTGCAACATAAGACTTTGAATCATAAACAATAGTCTTATAACCATCATTCATATATACATTTTCGTCATCAAAAATAATTTCTGCAAGATGAACTGGTCTATTAGCTTGTTTTACAACCTCGTTTTGAAATGCTGTAGTTGAACCTCTGTTCATTAGACAACCTCAATTAATTTCATTTCATAATTAACAAAGCCATTTACTCCGACAGTCATATTTTGTGAATCAGAAGAAAAAGAAACTGTGAATGGCACTGCATTAAAAATTACAACTTCATTATTAACTACTGGCAACTGCAATACTGGCTCTATAGTTAGTGAGGTTGTTGCATCTGCGACAATTGAGTAAACTTTATCATGTCCTGCAAACTTTATAAAATCTCCTGCTTTAAGAGTTCCTGTAAGTCCATCAACTGTGATAGTAGTTGTTCCTGCAATATATCCAGAGCTATTATTTACTAGTAAAGTTCCAGACGCTGTTCCGCTTGTATTTGAATATATAGGTGGGGTAAATGTGAATGTCCCAAACTGTCCTTTTTGTTTTTGAGCAAAAGCCCATACAGGTGCAAAATCTGTTCTAGTCAAGGGGGGAAAGGTTACATCCATAGACCAACGCTGACCGCCCCTTGTTCTTACCTGCCTTTTTAATGAATGAGTGACACTTGTATAAGTAGGATTTAAACTTGTGATTGATATGTAATTTGGTACTGGGCTTGTTGGAAAACTCATATTGCTACCGCCTGTCCGTTTTGATTAAATGCTTGTCTAACCGCCGCTACTATTGTAGGAGCATTTTCTGCTATAACTGACTGTGCTGTGCGTGGGTCTAAAGCGTTTATCTGCGGTGAATAAGTTACATTTATTGTCTGACCGCCTAACTGCTTATTTGGTATTATTGTTCCTGCTGAATCTGGAACAAATACTTCTGTTCCTTGTTCACCTACAATTGACGGTCTACCAATTTGTGGTCGTCCGCCTTTTGCAAAATGTGGGTTGGCAATAGGTGGTTTAACTCCGCCGCCGCCTCCGCCGCCTCCAAAATAGTCCATAATACCTTTAGCAAATTTACTAGCATTGTCGTCTATAATTCGGTTTGCAAAAGTTGCAAATACAGACCTCAAAGCATCTTTCAAAGACATAGTTCCTTTTATAACTCCCTTGATAGAATTTGCAATTGAATCTTCCATAGATTTAAAAGTGTTAGTAACTGCTAGTGCGGCTTCTTCTGCTGGTGTAACCATAACTGGTTTTAATGTATTCATTACTTCACCAATTCTTTTAACCATATCAGGAATAATTGAATTTCCTACAGCTTCATCTTCCATCCTTCTAAATTCGTCTAATACTCCATCAACACCATCTTTTAAAGACTGTGGAACTAATGCACCACCAATTTTACTATCCATTACTGCTTTAATAGATTCAAGCATACTTTTAATAGGTGATAGAAAAGCCATTTTCATTTTGTGCATAATCGCTTTAATTTTATCAACTACTTTTTCAAATACTTCTTTTATATCATCACCCCATTTAATCCAAGCGGCTGTCATAAGTGCTATAGCACCAACAACTAAAGTGATCGGACCACCTAAGATACCAACAGCTATTGCAAGTGCAGTTATAGCCACTCCAACTTTAGTTATTAATGGATGCTCATTAGCGAACTCTGTTATTTTTGGTATAAATTCAGTTAAAGCTACAGCCATTTTAGTAACAAATTCTAACAATCCACTATCACCGATTGCTATTTGCATACCTTCAAATGCTGACTTTAATATTTTAAGACTTCCACTTAAACCTTCAAGTTGTTTTTCAGCCATTTCTTGAGCAGAGCCACCAGCTCCTTCAAGGGTTGTTCTTAATTCTTTAATTCCTTCCGAACCTTCTGCCATTGATGCTAATAACTTTGGTCCTGCTTGTTTACCAAATATTTTTATAAAATCAGCCGCACCAGCACCTTTAGATTCCAAGTCAGCTAGAATGTCAATAAAGTTTTTCATTGAACCGTCAGGCTCGTTAATACTTACACCTAAATCGTCAAAGGCTGTTTGCATTTTTTTAGTCGGGTCTAATAATCTGGATATACTTGCGGTTAAAGCTGTACCAGCCATTGTGCCTTTAACACCTGCGTCTGCCATTTTACCAATAAGAGCCGCCATTCCTTCTACTGATAAACCTGCAACATCTGCCATTGGTGCCGCCATTTTAAAGGCTTCACCCATTTCAATCACATCCATGTTTGCACTGGCTGTTGCTTTAGCCATTACATCAACTAATCTACCAGTTTCAGATGCTTCTAATTTTAATCCTGAAAGAATGTTTGAGGCAATATCAGCACTTGTTGCTAAGTCTGTTTGTGACGCCGCCGCTAATGCAAGAACACCTGGCATTGCTGACATTGTTTGTTCTGCGTCAAAACCTGCCATAGATAAAAATTTCATACCGTCGGCGGCTTGTGAGGCACTAAATGCGGTTGTTCTTCCTAATTCTTTTGCTTGAGCTTCTAAGGCATCAAATGTTGCCCCTGTACTTCCACTAATAGCCGCAACTGATTTCATTGAAGCTTCGAATTCCATTGATGTTTTAATAGATGATACAGCTAACCCTCCGAGAGCTACACCACTAATCTTAGCCATGCGTGATCCCATAGCTTTGAGTTTGTCCATTGACTTTTTACTAGACTCCCCTATTTTTTTAATAGCGGCGGATGCTTTATTAGAGCCAGATATGGCGTCTTTTGGGTCTACCTTTACTCCAAGTGTTGCTGTATTAGCCATTATTCATTTTCCTTTAGTTCAAAATACGCCACCCATAAAGTAAGTTCACCCGTATTCAACTCCATTATCTCATTTACAGACTTGTGTAAATGTTCAGCAAGTTGGACATAAAATTTTAAGTCGTTGTCCGACTTTAAGGCTTTTTTGCTTCTTCTACTGTCGGCTCATCTTTTGTAATTTCTGCAACCACGGAACTAACAACATTATTATCATACTGACGCATGACTTCAGTTAGTTCTCTTGGATGCCAAATAGAGTTTCCATCTTTGTCCATAGCCCTAACAATTAAACTCATTGTCATGGCTTCAATATGTTTATCTTTTGCATACAAACTCATTATTGAAGATTGCCTCTTTCCATTTATAGTATCTCTGTAGTAGATTTTTCCACCCCATTCTTCAACATAAACGGAAAGAAGTTCACCAGCTAATTTATCTGAATAATGTTTTAATGCATTTTCTTTTATACCCATTTTATACTCCGTATTTTTTTAATTTTAAAGTAAATTTGTTATAATTAAACAGTTGACCAAGTAACAGCACCGTTCGATTCAAATGAAAATGTAGCCTCTACCATTCCATCCATAGCCGCACTTGTACCAGCTTCCGTAATAATAGCCGCTAACGCCGCATACTTGTCGCCAGACGCACTACCCTCTGGGTACAGATTTAAGCTGACAGCCGCACCAACAGTCATTGCACCTTGTCCTGCTGTGTCTGTTTCATCCCAAAACGCACTTAATGAACCACTTGCAGAAGTCAAAGAAGATTGTCTAGTTCTTGCTGTATCACCCATTACTGTATCTTCGATAGTATCAGCAGTTTCAGAAAGACTCCAGTCTTTAATTTCAGAAATTGTTGAAGTACCTATTTTTACGCTCCCTTCCGAGCCTTTATGATTTGCCATCTGATTTCTCCTTTGACATTGTTTTAACTACAGGTTGCTTTACAACCCACCCATTTGCTTTCATTTCATCAACCTTTGACGGATGTGGAATAACAGCTTCCCCACCTTGCGGTGGATATAACTTAATAATTTTTGAACTCATAACGAATCTCTCCAATAAGGTGTATCTACATTTATCTGATACCACTTAGTATCAGAGCCCACTATTGTAACGGATGATGTATCACAAACAACCGTTTCAAATATAACTGAATCAAATATACTACAAAATTTATCAGCATATTGTCTAGCTAAAGCCGAACCCGATTTAACAGGCACAAAAATTTGTATATTAATTATACCATTATATCGCTTCTTATAATTTATGGCTCTGTACTCTGTAGCACCATTTAATATATTTAGTCTAACCCACGGTTTATTATTAGGTGTGTTAAAGCCTATATTCTCCCAACTAATTGGTGTTTCCATCCAGAAAAGTTCTACTCTATCTTGGATTAATATTCTTTCAGCTTCAAATGACATTGGCAATCTCCACTTTAATATTATTCATAGTTATTTTAACCATTCCTACAGGTTGACGATTTGCGTTTCCATATTCTAAAGTATTAATATAAGGTAAATTATTAGTGATATAAATTGTCTTTAATCCATCTCCAATTTTAAGATTAAAGTTTTGTTTTTGCCTTGCACCTTCATTTATAGATAAGTCTGGTTGACCTATTCCCATGTTCCAGTTACCTTTGGCACGACCAGTATCAACAGGAGTCATTTGTGTGATTCCATTATATAATCTCATTGCTATAGTTCTAACACCTTTATCAACAGTAACACCTGTTGCCACTATAAACTTTTCTAAATCATCATTGAAATTTTTAATGTTAGCTTCATTTGTACTCATCCAAGTCTCACTAAATTCATAGTGTATGTAGCATTGACTGCATCTGAAGAAATCCTATTAATAGCGTAAATTTCTTCATTTCTAGTTACTGTATCGGATGTAGTAGGAACGACTGCTAAGTCTTTACTAGCAAACATAATTTCAATGTCGCCTGTGAAAGCCACATCAATATCGTTACCCATAGCTTTGTCTTTTTCTAAAGAGCCAAATTTCACAACTACTTTTAAAGAGTAATCAGTATTATTAGGAATAATTTGACCAGAATATGAATCGTAATCACCATCAATGACAGAAGTATAAGTGATCACTTCAGCTATATCACCAATAGTAGTAAAAGCAGATTGTACTAACCCTTGAATGGTTGTTCGAAAACCCATTAAGTCCTCACTACTGTAACAGTTCCAAATTTAGCTCTCGCGTAAATTGTTCCCCAACCTCTTAACATTTCCTGCACAATTTCAGGCATAACTCCAGCAGTGTCAGTTTTATCAAAGTCCAATGTAATATCTCCGACCTTTAATGAATTAAGACCTTTACCTTCAGAGTTTGCTGTTAAATTACTTACTAATAAATCACCTGCAAATTGGGCTGTTGCATTTTTAATCTGAATCGGAACAGTTGTAGATTCTACTGTAATCCCATCCCAATATACATCTGTTCTTCCCCAACCTAATGCTTGTGCAGATGTAGCTCTAGTTCCAGACCAAGCTACTTTTTCGTCTAAAATTCTTGTTGCCATTTTTAAGGCTTTTTCTTTGTTGGCAGTAGTACCTGTATCCCAAGTTGTAGCGTATAAATTAGTTGCCCAATAACTATCTGCTTCAGCGACAGTCATAAAACTGTCAGAGTTTGCCCCATTCGGAGTTGCATCAATTGACATATATCTCCTTTAAAAACCCCTACTCGAAAGCAGGGGTAAGATTAAACTCTCTTAGTCGAGAATACCTGTCATTGCAGAAATTCCCAAGTTTGAGAATAGAGCAAGACCGTTGTACCACTTAACACGAGTTATAGTTTCGTCTTTTGTTTCAGAGATACCTGCTTCTTCGATTTGAATACCTGCTGAACCACTTGCAGTTAAACCAGAAATACCATGCATCATAGAACCATCATCAATAGTACCAAAATATACACTTGTACTAGCGGCTTGATTTCCTTGAGCCACATTGATAGGTATATAGTCATTACGATAGATTGGAACACCTCTGTATGCAGGTAATATACGACCACTTGGCAAAGTAACAACTTCACCAATAGAAGCACCACCTAGTGCTCTTAATAATGCCATGTAAGAACGAAGAGTTCTTGAGTGCATCATAATGTAATCAACTTCACCATCTTTATCTACAACCTTGTCCATTGCCTCGTCCATTTTTGCAAATGAAAGGTTAGAACCATTAGCGGCTGACGCAACTTTTTGACCAGCAGGGCATAAAGTAGCAATACCTGTGATTTCATTGTTTGCACCTGCACCTACAATCATTTTAGAAGCAAATTGACGACCAAGCTCTTTAGCCTTTGACGCAACTTGAACTGCTTTCTGATTGTTGATGTTCGAGCGTGTAGCTTGAATTAAACCGTTGACTTCTGCATCACCTACAAGAGTAGTCAATGAAGTTGTCACTTGAGTGAATGTTGCTGGTGCTTTACCACCTGCAATTGCTGTGCCTACAGTAGTCCATTGAGCCGCTCCAAGAGTGTTCTCTCTGTTGTAAGCTAAAGAATTACCTTCAATACCTGCAAATGGTAAAACTTCATAAAAAGGATTTACAGTAATGATATTTTCGATCACTCCTGCGATTAACATATCTTGCGATAGTTTGGCAGATTCTGCCAGTGTTACTGATGCCATAAATGACTCCTATATAAAAAAATAATGCCCATGAAATACAGGCAGATTAAAAAACATCTACTACTGTATGCCACAGGCAATAAAGTAGGGTCTAGCTATCACCGACAACTAATGCGTATATTATAAACCTATTTTGCAAAACCTTGTTCTAATTTTTGCATAGAGGTTAATTTTTGGTTTCCTGCACCAGACGGTCTTGAGTTATGTGCCGAACCACTACCGCTTGATTGTTTAAATAAATGAGGTGCCACTTCCATTTGAGCGTTCACCCATTCACTTACTGACATTGGCTCACTTGTTCCATGTCCAAATATTGTGTTTCCACCTGCATCTGTTGGAACTGCTTTTCCATCTTTTAGGGAAAAAATAGCTTTTGAGCGAAGTAAAATATCATCCATACCAGTGTCAACAACTCCTGCTTTAGTAGCTGAATCTCTAACAGCATTATCAATTACTAATTTTGCTAACTGGTCTTGTAATGATTGGTTCACTTCGTTAGTTTTACTTAATTCCTTGTTATGAACTTCTCTCATTGATTTAGTTTTTTCGTCAAGAAGTTCGTCAATCTTACCTGCATCAATTAGTTTTTTATTATTAAGCTTTTCTTGTTTGCTTATTAAATCCTTATAATTATCAATATCAACCCCTTCAAATTTATCTGATAAGGTTTGTATGTCTTTCATAAGTTTAACATTATTAGAGCGAAATTCGTCTAACTTTGTTTTTTGATTTGTGAATTCTTCATGTGAATATACTACTGGCTCTCCATCTACATCTACTTCTTTGCTCATATATTACTCCGTAATATTAAATTAAATGACTCTGTCAATTACGCATTTTAGCACAGGTTTTTAAAATGTTCAAAAAAAACCCCTCAATTAAGAGGGGAGTTATATTAATAATTAAAAGTTATTCTTCCCAATCTGGGTTCATGCCAATAGTAAAGTCTTTTGTCCATTCTTTTTGAAGCTCCCCTTTAATTAATTTTCTAGCAAATAAATATGCTTTTCTATATGTTGTATTATTATCTGTTTCAGTTAGCCAATGGTGATAAAAAAATTCAAAGTCTAATCGTTCATCAATAACTTCAACTTCTAATCCGTATCCATAATGTGCCATTTCTTCAATATGAAGCCAAGAATATTGTGCGGATAAATCATAAACCATTTCTTCATAATCTATCTTTACATGTTGTTGTTTAATCTTTATGGCTAAATTAGCTGAAGGTTTTAATAAATCTTTTTTATTGAATTTATTTTTGATCACTTCAATTTCTTTAGGTGAAAGTGGGTCGCGGTTAAATTGGCTATGATTATAACCATAATTATGCATTAGCTCGTGAGCGAAAAGTTGTGCAATATCTTCCAAATTAATATGTGTTGATATTGATAAAAACATTCCCCATTCTTTATAACGAGGCGGTGATAAAAAAGCTCTCCCGCTATATTCATAACTTTTATGTTGAATATTAATATTCAAATCATCCCACCAAGTCATCCTTCCTTCATGTTTTGCTAATTGGCTGTGGATAAAGCAAAAAAGGCTTTTAAGCTTTTTAGTTTCGTATTGTGATGTGTTTTTTGTTATTTTCATTTTGATTCCTTTTTGGTTTTGGGGCTTTCGCCCCGTTAATTTAATATTTAAGCTCTGGAGCTTGTGATAATTCATCAATTAAATGTTCAACAGCTTTATAATTATTAAGGTCGCTCCAAATAAAGTAAGAAGTAATTCCACATAATTTAGTTTTAATTGAATCTTGCATGTGCATTACCATTTCCCAATTTTCTGCATTTTTGTAATCTTCTAATACTTGCATTGGTGTTTTTAAAGAAGCTATAACAGCGTCATACATTTTTTGTTGTTTGTTAGTTAGTTTTTTCATTTTTTTTCCTTATTTAGTTTAGTTGTATAAG
>TARA_R110001606_G_scaffold43641_2_pt1 | contig 16968 bp, 17 predicted proteins | sample TARA_R110001606 | Tara Oceans TARA_R110001606 (sample SAMEA4398315) | marine metagenome | biome: Polar Biome; feature: [SRF] surface water layer (ENVO:00010504); material: water (ENVO:00002006), including particulate matter (ENVO:01000060) such as... | depth 5 m | reverse complement strand
TGTGCCAATTGATGGCTATCGGACGTCAGTCCGACAGGCTGCTAGAGACCGGCAAACCTGTTAAGTAGCGATACTGGGCTTTTGTCCAGCAGTCGGACGCCATCAGGATCGCTGGTTGCCGAGTCGAGCTGGCACGGCCCTTGTAGTAACAACACTCCATCGCAATCAGGCGACCGGATTGATTGAATTCGTGTGCGTAATCCGTTGTTTTCAGTTTGGGAATATCGGTTGGCTGCACCGCTTCACAGGCAACCAACCAGGCCATCAGGCGCTCCTCAAGAGGGGAGTAAACGTGTTGATAATCCGGATGATAAATGGTGGGAGAGCGAGCCCAGGATCGAATACGTTGGCCGCAGACCCGAGGCATAGAGGCCAAGCTTTCAATGCCGCTCTGCGATAACAGCGTTTTAATAGACCCTCGGTCAGAGGGGCGAACCAAATCCAGCCACAGCAGTTCTGTCCATGCCTCTCGCGGCTGCCCTGCGGAATCAAACGAACCAAAACGCCTTAATATCTTGTAGTTCCATTTACGAAACCAGTTCTTCCCGCAAGCAGACTCTTCAAACGTTGTGATGGGGTGTTGCTGCCATTCTGCCCGGACGTCCAGTAGATGAAGTAGTGTCTCGGCAATCGTCACCCGAAAGCTCAAAAACATTCTGCTTGGGCTTTCCAGTTGAAGGTATTTTTGCTCACCGAGAACAGATCGCAGCCAGGGCAGATTGAACCAGTCCGTAAGGGTATATGGCTTAGCACCCCCTCCTTTTGAAGGCTTTGACACCTTCAGTAGTGTCTTCAGATAGCCGAAATCCTCGTCCGTCAGGCCGGGGCTAGCCAGGGCCCTGTTCATAACTGCGGTTAAGAATTCTAACGGGCTGCGCTTCTGGCCCTGCTGATTCATGCAATACGCTTCGTAGGACTTCAGGCAATCGTAACGATTGATATCAGTGCTTTCGTAACCCGTTTCATTTACCCAATCGATGAATCGGCGTATGGAGTCCGAATAAGCTCGTCGCGATGTCTCTGTAAGGCCATGAAACCAGTCTGATTGAAATGTGGCAGAGGCCCCTTGGAAAATGGCTTCGTGAAATTTGTTTTCCCGGGTTAAGGCGATGATCTGAGTGGTACCAGCCTGGGTGTTGTATGTGATTCGAGTAGGCTTAATCGATGTATATGTGGGTTGTTCCGGCAGCGTCTGATCGAATGCTTTAGCCATATCGTCCGGTGCATGCGCCAGCTCAGCCACTCCGTCCAACTTTTCACTCACCTCCCGCCCTCAAGTTCTAACATTTGGAGTCTCATGCGGATGTACCGAGTTGTGACCGATGAAGCATGACCGTCTCGCCCGACGGTGTGCCGGAGTCGCTGGGCAACAACAATAAGCGCTGCCGATTCCGAGCGTGTTTCCCGGCCGTCAGGCCCCGTGAGTTCTTCATGAAACAGTTCCGTTGCGAAGGTATGGCGGAGATCGTGAAAGCTCAGACTGGAGTGCAAACCAGCCTCATCGGCCCTCTGTCGAAAGCGTCGTGAAGCGTGCCACTCGCTGATGCCCGTACCGAGGAATCGCGGATCTGTTCTGAGAAAAAAGCTTTCATCCGCCGTTCCGCTTTCGTCAATCGCCCACTGGCGTTCGGTACTAAAATACCGTCTCATATCCGAAAGCAACTCTCTGTCAAAATACACCCAACCACTCTTGCTGTTTTTGGCATAGCGACCCTCCAGCCAGTACCTAAACTGCTCGACGTGGTCGTAAGCTCGGTCATCCAACTGTTTGAACAGAACACACAAGGCTGGTGTGCGCAGACCCCGCAACTCCGCAGTCCTGAGCCCCACCTCAAACCCCAGTCTCATCATGAGTTTTTCAGCCAGCTTTTCACAATGATTCAGCAATGTGAGACGCGTGTGTCTCGGAACGTACTGGATGTAATGCTGTTTGGTGTTCCGTTCCGCCATGGCCTGCCGGGTCCGTCGATAAACGCGCAGCGCCAGGCGTGAAGAGAATTCCATGTAATGCAGGAAGTTATAATAAGCAGTGAGTGCTGATAGATGGGTCTGGAGGGATTGCGAGGATTTAAGACGGTTTGAAAGCACCTCATTGAGGTAATGATTCACGAATCGCTCACTACAGGACGAAGAGGCATGCAGTCCCGCCGTCTGATGACTCAGCCGACATTCTTCCAGGTAGCCCAAAAACTGAGCCAACGCGTAGATATAGGCTCGCATCGTCGCATCAGAGACCTCTCTCTCGACCAGTTCGTAGAGCTTGCCGGTGCGCCCTTGCAACGTTCCGTCGGACAATTCTTTGATCTCAAAGACAGCGCCGAATCGAGCTAGAAAGGTAGTGAACATAAGCGGCAGAAGCGGTGGTTTGCGCCGCTCATTGAGGATAAGCCAGAAGGGCTCAAAACGGTGACCGTTAAATTGATAATCGACTTGCTTCTCGATGAAAACAGTCACATCGTCACCGGCATTTGAATGGTCTTCTTATACTTTGCCGATCCGACTACAAAAGCAATGCTTTTCCTATTCGATATTGGTCTTTCGAAAAGCTCGCCTCAACCGGTAGTAGATTTTTCGGATCGTTAGCAAAACGTTCGCGCTTCTCCTTAGACCAATTCTTTGCTCCGCGCTCCCAAGCCCAAGCTAGTGGCACAACGTGATCAATGTCGACATCTGACGCATTCTGAAGAACCTCACCGGTGAAAGGACTAATCCAGCGGCCAGTCACGACACGACAGCCCTTTGCGCTAGCAAATCTGGCACGAGTGGTCGAGGTATTAATCAGAGCCTCGGCTCGGCTATCACGACAATCGCCATCGGCATCATCCCAGCCGTGGCCAAAGGCAGGTCGTTGATATTGGCCAGAAGCAGCTTCAGCGCCCTCGTCGAGACTACCCAAGGTTACCCCTTTAGGCAGCCGCCCACCCGCTTTCAGGCAGGCCTGGAGGCCGTTAAAAGGCTTGTAATTCTGGGTTCTGTCGTACCAACTGCTTTGAGGCGGATGACAAAGTCCACTGGCTGACATTTTTACGGTACTGGCGAAAACGGGCGTTGTCGCCTCAAGAAGCACGATTACTAGAAATGTTAAAAAAATCAGGTATTTCATCGAACGCTGGCTTGGAGTAACGGACACTGTGGGGAGGCCCAGTGAATTAGAACCACTAAGGCTCGCTGTTGAAGGGCGCGAGGGTATCCGTTTAATACCTCAAGATTCAAGCTAGAGAGGCCATACAAAACCCAAACGATTTCGCTCAGAGTAGGCCCCTACCGAAGCCTCATCATAGTCACAGAGTATGGGCGGCGGAGATAACTTGGCTATAGGCGGATGAAAGAGTCGCCATAAACAAAAGCGAACATTGGCAGGACATCTGTAAAGGTCCGCGTTCATTGGAAAGCGGACCTTTTTACCGCGACGAGATGTCCGAGCTTAAACAAAAGCGGACACTGCGACCGAAGGTTCGCCGCCCACTCCGTGGCGCACGGTTACCTCCTGGAGTTCAACGACAATTGTTGAAATACCTCGTCAGCTGGACGCTCCAGGGCTTACATGCCTATGAAAGTTATGGAATAGTGGAGTGATCTGATATTGGGATAAGCGAACCGTCAGCTTTTGCGGAAAATGACGATCTTCGTATATCCCGATTCAACGTATTCAAAGGTTTCCTCGTAGATTTTTGGTTACTAATAATACGATGGAGGTTAGTGTCTTTTCCTGCTGAGGCATATACGCATGGGGATATACGCTATTCGAAGTTGAATCAGCTATTATGCTTCCAATAAGCTTCGGAGTTTTAAATGGATCTAACCTGGATAAATGTCGTAGATACAGCAGTTAAAATTGGTCTGGGTGCCTTGATATCTGCCTTGGCGGCTTATATAGCTCTCATCAAGAGTCAGTCGCACGAGGATCAAAAAGAAGCTAGGGCTCAATTCTATAAGCTCCAAGAAGAAAAAAAGTCTAAATATGTAGAGCTTTTAGTTCAGTCTCAAGAATTAATACAGGCTCATTTATACTCTAGTTGCGCTCCCGATTCGGAGAGCTATAAAAAGTATCTTCGAGCATTTAACGAAGTCCAGATAATATCGAGTGATTCAATAAGATTGGCTGCTTTCAACTTGGTATCGGATATTCAGGCGTTTATTTTTCTTAACAAAAATCAGCAGGAAGTTGAGTTGGTAGATAAAATGGTTGCATCTGCTAGGGAGAAGGTTTCTATCTTCCAGAAGGTAGCGCAGGATGAGGTAACACAATGCTATCAAAAAATACGATAAATCAATCAACCAGGCGCCTTCGGCGCCGGACGCAGCAAAGCTGCGCCGGTTATTGAGGCGGTGGGCGGTGGAATCACGATGATTGAGTTGCTGAAAGAGCTTTTCCAACTTGGCAGTGCAAAAAGCCGTCCTTCTTCATCGGTGGAACTCGATGTTCGGCGAGACTACTACGTCTACTTCCATAAAACTGGCCGAGGGGACATATTTTATGTAGGGAAGGGCACTGGGGAGCGCGCGTGGTCCACAGATCGGCATCCAGTATGGAAAAAGTACGTGTCCGAGCGGCTCGATGGCCAATTTGAAGTGGAAATTGCGCGTGATGGTCTTTCAGAGCAGGAAGCTGAAGAGCTTGAATGGTCTCTGATATGCGAGCACGGTGAGAACCTCGTCAACTGGGTAAATCCAGGCCGTGAATTTGATTATGAAGCGATCGACCACTATCAAAAGCTTAGAAATGAAAACAGGAAGTTTGTTGATGAAACTCGTCGAATTGAGGACAACGATCAGGCAGCGGCCGCTGAGCGATATAGGCGTGCTCTCGAATCAATGCGTGAATATGAGGCCATTACTAAAGAGCGAGGGGTAGTTGCGGAGCTGGGAGGAGGTCCGGACTGGGGTGATCCAAATATCTTGGATCGCCTGACCCTTTGCCTGATCAGGGCCGGAAAACCTGAGGAGGCAATAGCTGAAGCGGATAGGTATTTCTCTGAGTTTCCTTCCGCCCTCAACATGTCAATGGGAAAGAAGATCAGCAAGCGGGTTGAGAAGCTAAGGGCGAACTCTGACCGCGCCCAACGAAAACATGCAGTCGACGCTCGTACCTCGCGCGTCTGATGGGTGGCGTTATGCGTGAGGAGGAAATATTGGATTCAGGTGGCACTCTAAAGGTTCTTCGATCTGCTCTGAACTTGGTTTACGAGGAACACATAGCTCGCCTTTTGGCTATTCCAAATCCTTTTCTAGAAGCTATGACTCCGGACAGAAGAATAATTTTTCAGGATGTTTTTGATGGGTACAACAAAGGGATTGAGGCAGAAATTTCCCGCTATGGGGACTGTCTTAGATCCGAATTAACCGAGGTTCTGGAGAGAGGGCAGGTCAGTGGCTTTTTGCCGGCTAAAGAAGCTGTTATTGAAGTTGTCAGTGACTTTATCGATCCGGACTTGTACAAGATGAGATTCGAGAAGTTCCTCGAATCAATTGATCGAAAATGCGGGCAATACGGTACAGATTTTGGTTTGGTCAGTCACAGACTTGAGATTCCAAGGTCAACGGCACAAGTAGGTGCGGAGAATGGTTGTAAAAGGGTTCACAGGCTTCTTCTCAGCACCATAGACACGGTCTATTTAAGCCAGGTCAATACGAGTGATAACAAGCACGGGGGGCGCGGATTTTATCGTCGAATCAATGACATATACGGTGAGCATCCGGCACTTTTTTGGCTAATGGCGCTTGCTATCTCTGTATTCTTGGGTGTAGTTGCCCTTTAAACCTCGAAGTACATAACCATTGCAGGCACGGCGACGCCAATTACATTGCGGCTTCGCCTCCATTCCGTAGCCGCGCATGCTGCCGGCGTTATCCCCAAATCTAAACATTCGCTTTGCGACCTCCGGCACCCCAGGCAATGCCTAAACAAAAGCGAACACTCGAGTCGGGGCTTTTCTTCGTAAGCGTCCGGTAATCCCATCTTGAACCCGACGTTGCCACCTTCAGAATACTCGTTTCTTATTTATCAGTTAACTGGGCGCGCTACGGGTAAAGTCGAGCCTCTATTTGTGATCTCTGAGAATGATTGCTAAAGTAGCGCCTCGTTGGGGAGTAGCCTGCTTCCGATAGACGGAAGAGTTCGTATCAACACAATTGGCCACATGCCATGGTGCGAACACCTCTCGGTTGGCGAGACCATCGATATATCCATGCCTGAGGTCGGGCGTGTGGTTATATCGTGGACTCAATATGCCCGACCGGAAACAATCTAATGAACCCAATTGCCCTTCTTTTTCTAGCCCTTGCCATGTCCACAGACGCCTTTGCCGCAGCTATTGGCAAGGGGGCAACCCTCAACAGGCCCCGCCTTCTAGAAGCTTTAAGAATTGGACTCATTTTCGGGTCGATTGAGGCAGTCACCCCGCTGATTGGCTGGCTAATTGGTCGGTCGGCTTCGGCCTACGTAGAGGCCTGGGATCACTGGATAGCATTTACCCTGCTGGTGGCTCTCGGTTTGCACATGATCCATGAAGGCCTGAAGCCGAGTGAAGAAGAAGCAGAAAAGCCCTCTAGGCAGCCATTCTTCAAGACGGCCCTGACTGCAATCGGCACGAGTATTGATGCTATGGCAGTCGGCGTTGGATTAGCATTTATCGATGTAAATATCTGGCTAGCAGCGGCACTCATTGGTTTGGCCACGACTGTCATGGTGACACTGGGAGTCATGCTTGGTCGAGTTGTTGGCTCTGTGTTGGGACACCGAGCGGAAATATTTGGTGGGCTTACGCTAATCGCGGTAGGGGTATGGATATTATCAGGCCATCTATAGTGCCTTATAAAACAAAGAGCACGGTCATCGCTCTTTGTTGATAACGGCCAGCTCCCAATTGTGGGGTAATAGCTCATCGATGGCGTTGTTTTTCTGCGTCGGCAGCCGGGTCAGAACATCCTTGAGGTAGGCATACGGATCATGCCCGTTCAGCTTTGCGGACTGGATCAGTGTCATGGCCGCAGCCGCACGTTGACCACTGCGCAGTGAACCCGCGAACAGCCAATTGCTGCGGCCCAATGCCCAGGGCCGGATCTGATTTTCTACCCAGTTATTATCGATGGGCACCATGCCATCGTTCAGATAGCGCGTTAGCGCTGTCCAGCGTTTGAGGCTGTAATCCAGGGCTCTGGCCGTGCCGGAGCCATCCGGCACTTTCTGTCGGTGCGCGAGCATCCATTGATGCAGAGCATCGGCAATGGGCCGGGCTTTTTCATTTCTGATGGATTGTCGTTTATCCGGCAGCAGCTCTTTGGCTTCTCGCTCGATCTGGTAAAGCTGGCCAATATACTCCAGGGCCTGTCCCGCTACTTGACTCTGGTTCGCCTGATGCAGGTCATAGAACTTGCGCCGGGCATGAGCCATGCAACCGATTTCTGTAATACCGTTGCCGAAGCCCGCTTTATAGCCAGAGTAATCATCGCAGACCAGTTTGCCTTGCCAGCCTTCCAGGAAGTTGCGAGCGTGCTCACCCGCCCGGGTCGGAGTGAAGTCGTAAACAACGGCCTTCAGCTCCGAGAACGATGTGGTGCAGTAGGCCCAGACGTAGGCTTTGTGGGTTTTCTTCTTGCCAGGAGCCAGCATGCTGACTGGTGTTTCATCGGCGTGCAGAACGGCGTGTTCCAGCAGGGTGCTTCTCAAGGCATCCACCAGCGGTTGCAGTTGAACACCGCAAGCGCCTACCCACTCCGCCAGAGTGGAGCGTGGGATGGCGAGGCCAGCACGACCGAAGATGCGTTCTTGACGGTATAGCGGTAGATGTTCCGAGTACTTGGCCACCAGCACCTGAGCCAGTAATCCGGCGGTAGGAACGCCTTTATTGATGACCTGCGGAGGTACCGGTGCCTGGGTCAGGGTTTCGCACTGCTCACAGGCCCATTTGCCACGGATGTGGCGCTCCACGGTAAACTCGCCCGGCACGTAATCCAGCTTTTCACTGACGTCTTCGCCTATGCGCTTGAGCTGGCAGCCACAGCGGCACTGGGTGTTTTCGGGTTCGTGGTGGATCAGGGTGCGGGGCAGTTCGGGCGGCAGCGACGTGCGTTTGGGCTGCTGTTTAGGCTTGGCTGGTGTTTCATTAACGGTGAGCTGTGCCAGTTCCGCTTCAATGGCGGCCAGATCGCCGTCGATCAACTCATCCAGCAGGTTGCGCTGAACCGTATCCAGTTGTTCGCTGCGCTTTGCGAACTTATGGCGCTTCAGAATCGCCAGTTCGTGGGTCAGTTTTTCGATCACCGCATCGCGGTGCACCAGCGTTCGATCTTTCAGGCTCAGTGCCTGTTCCTTGGCTTCCAGGGACGCCATCAACTCCGTTGCCAGGGCACGGAGTTGATCGGCAGAGAGTTGGTTAAGATCGAGACGTTGTGACATACCGAGCAGTATGCCAAGCCATGGCAAACGTGGCGATGCGCCATTCTGATGATGGTCTGGATGGCAAGCTTGTGGTTACAAAATCGAGATCACACCGGCAGCGCCAAGACGCTGCCAGGGCAGACCTTGCACCAGTGCGGCCAACTGCTCGTTCGTTAATAGTAGTTGTTTGCCACGCCAGGTTTCGCCCCAGTGGAACTTGCCCCGATTCAAACGACGGGCACAGAGCCATATGCCGAAGCCATCGTGGATCAACACTTTCATTCGGTTGCCCCGTTTATTGGCAAACAGGTACGCACAATGAGGTCGGGCTGAGCCAAACACCTGAACGACTCTCGCCAACGCCGTGTCTGGTCCGGCCCGCATGTCCAAGGGCTCTGTGGCCAGCCAGATCTCGTCAATGCGGATCATGGCAACAGTTCGCGTAGAAACGCCGCGCACTGCCGACCTTGATCGGCGGGCCACTCCACCACAACCGGGCCGCCGGCTCGTGGAATCTCGATTCGGATGGTGCGATCCTTATCGGTAGGCTTCGTGGCATTCCCACCTGCTGCTGGCAAACGAACCGGTACAAAGGCTGGAGGTAGACTTCCATCGTCTTGCTTCGACTCTCTGATCCAACGCCGAAGTTGGTTGGCGTTGAGGTCATTATCCAGGGCAATACGAGAAACAGACGCACCTGGGCTGTGGCACTCGGCCACCAGCCGAGCTTTGAATTCCGGAGCGTGCCGGCGACGTTTTCGGTAAGGGCGGGTTACGCTTATGTTGTTCATAGATAGTGTCCACTAAAGAATAAGTGGACACTATCTTGAAGGCTGCGGCATCAGGCTCAAGATGGGTTTGCCGGACGGTTACTTTTCTTCAGAGCCTCCAAGCTAATCACAGCGATTTCATCCAGTATGTTTGGGACAGCGAATACCGGACGCTGAATGATGGCATGGCAGAAATGTCCGGGCTCGCCTAAGCTATTGTTTTATAAATTTATGTGCGACGTGTTTGATGGTTCAAAGTCAGCAATAATAACGTAGTCGAATCTCTGCGAGCATAAAGCGTGCGGCCTAATTTCTGTTATATGAGGGAAAGATAGCCATGGAGAACAGGTTTGCGGTCTCGCTGCATGATGTTGATCAATGGAAGCCAACCGATGAAGAGAGGCAGGCAAAAGTTGTTAAGCAACTGATGCACGAGTGCGAATCTCAGGGTGAGCAAAAGCCCAACCTCATTACCTCGGGATTTCGTGCTGATAGCTCTTCCGCTCAGATCGCCAGTGACTTGATCTCTGGGTTTTCTATACCTGCGCTCATCACTTCTGCCGGGTTCCTCCTAAAACATCTCGCCCCCCTGATAATCGAGTACCTCAAAACCCGCCCTCAGAAAGAGGTCACGGTTGACTATAAAGGACACCGAGTTACTGTCCGAGGCGGTGGTGATGTTGCTAAAGAGCTACAGGATTTGGTCCAAAAAATAGATGAGGTCGAGTCCAGTGACGACCGAAAGAACATATAACCAGGCCGTGCACCGGATTCCAAAACCTGCGCTTCGCTTCAGTTTTGCCACCGGTGACGGAAGCATTATGTGTATTTATACAGGCTGTATGCTTGAACAGTTTTTGATCAGGGTGTAGGCTTATTTTGTGTACAAAAATCGTACACCAATCGGTCAGGGTAATCCTGGAATGCTCGCACCCTTGAGGAGGGTTCAAGATGGCTGTCAAGCATACACCAACAGGTGAAGTTCACAGCGGTAACAAGGGCGGTAAAACTGGTTGCGGTTTCGATACCCGTGAAAACGCCAGCCATTGGGTTTCATCGCATGAAAGGATCACGTGCGGCAAAAACGGCTGCAAAAACTGATTCTTACATGGTTTGCTTCCGTTGCAGTTGGCCGGAGATCAAGTCAAACGGGGGCAAACCACTTAAGTACGGTCCGGCCTGCGGCCTCCACCGGACGCCCCTGACGGGCCGCTTATTTCAGTGTTAGCTGAAGGAGGAAAGGATCTCTGTGCAAAATGAGTCATTTTTTTTTGGACTTCATGGCCTTCAGTTAACTGAGCCGAAAATAGAACTTGGCAAAGGCATAGTAATTAGAAAGACCTATGCCAGTATTTTTGCCCCATTCATGGTTGCTTTCGCTCCTCCAGAATCCCCAGCGAGGCACCACCCCGGTCCATGGTCCGCGGCTTCAGGTGGTGTCTCTTACGACATCTCGGCAGAGCTCGTAATCCCTCTCGAAAAAGAAGGTGAACCCGCAAAGTCCCTTCAAACCGCACGCGTCATATTGTTCTTGCTTCGACTTGGGGTTAATCCAGCTATTACCTTGCCGGTATTTTCTAACATGGCGTTTTCGGAAGAAAACGCAGGTGCAAAAGATCAGACGCTCCACCCCTTTGAAGTTCAAGGGCGTTCTTTCCCATTGGCGGTAAGTGATAGTACAGCAGCCTACGAATCCCTGGAGTGGGTTCGGAACCATTGGGAAATAACTCAAAAGCTAGTGGATAGCAGCTCTGAATTTGCGCTGGCTAGTGACTCAATTGACCAGGGGCAGTTCATTCAAAATACAGCTCTCACCCTTGTGTCGTTGTGGGGTGCTCTAGAAGCATTGTTTTCACCAAGCTCGTCTGAACTTCGGTTTAGGGTTTCTGCTCTCATCGCCTCTTTTCTGGAGCCTCCTGGCACTGGACGAAGAGAGCGTCAAAAGAAAATTGCAAAGCTCTACGACGAACGGTCCAAAGCGGCCCATGGTCGCCCGAAGCACAGCCAGCTGCATTTGTTAGATACATTCAATTTGCTGAGAGAAGTGTTGTGCAAGGTCATTGAGCTTGGTTCTGTCCCAACGAGTGACCGTTTGGACTCTATGCTGTTTGGTGCGGATGCATGAAATCAGCTAACCACTGCGTCAATGGTCTGGCGTTTAGCAATATGGAGTAGTGAGTGGAAGGATTAGTTGTTCTGATCATCGTCGTGGCTCTGTTGTTCGTCCTGATATGGTCCTTCAAATCGAGGCCTGGCAGCTCTCAAAAAGGTAGCAGGCCGCACTCAGCCCAAGAACCTCAACTCGATGTAACCCAACAGATAGCCGCATCGTCTGCCCAGCGGCTAGTTGAGATCATCAACGAATCTCTCCAAATTGCCAATGACTCAAAAAATGCTGATACCAAGATTTCACGCTTAGATTTGGCCAAAGAAAGGTTGGATGAGCTAAAGGACCTAGTCAAAGAAAACCCTTGGATCAAAATCGATCAGCTTTCGGAAGTTGAACAGAACATCAGCACGTTGGAATGGGAATTCAAACAAGCCAATTATCGGGAAGCGGCAGATGGCAATATGCGTGGCCAAGCCCTGGAAAAAGACAGGAAAATCGAGGAAGCCCTTCTGGAATATGAAAAACTTCTGGAACAGGGAGTAGATACCCCCTTCACATACCGTAGGCTCGCTATTCTGTATTCAAAGCGGAAAGACCGGGAGAATGAGCTACGTGTTCTGAGGACGGCACTGAAAAATGTACCGGTTGAAAACTCAAAACACTATCAATGGTTCGCGGAGCGTCTTGCCAAGAAGTCAGAATGAATCCCGTACAGTCAGATTGTGCCTAATATTGGAGTTGATCATCCCACCTGAATGTCCGCTTTGGGACCGTCCCGCATCCCAGGCAATACCTAAACAAAAGCGAACATCCGAGTCAGGGCTTTCCTCCAGAGGTCCAAGCCACTCACAACCATATCATCCAATATGATTGGCGAGGCAAATTGCAGACACTAAATGACTACATGGCAGAGATGGCCGTGCTCGGCTAGGCTATTGTTTTATCGCTTTATGTACAGCGCGATTGATAGCTCAAAGTAAGTAATTATGATGCAGTCAAATTTCTGCAATGATTAAAATTTTTTAGGCACTATGAAAATTACTGAGGCACAACTCGAAAGGGCTATCTATTCTGTTTGGGATTTCCAGCAGGCGCTCTCTGCTCTGACGTTTTTGCTTGAAGATTGTGATTTCGATGCTAAGTACAGCAAAGTCGAGTTGCGCCGGTTCAGGTGCTATGAGTCCACGCTGATCATCTCGATGGCGCGCCCTTTCGAAACGACCAGAAAAGGAACAACGATTGGCTTGCGTGCTCTCGGTATCACCTTGAGCCAAGATCAAAAAGCTTTGGTTGAGAGAGTCTTGGAACTCCGACGAAAAATTGTGGCGCACTCGGCCGAAGAAGAAATGCATTTCAGGGTTACTACTTTTCCCATAAAGGATATGGGTTTCAATTTCCCCCATTTTCAGTTCAATGAAGGCCTGCATCTTGGTGAAAAAGAGCTGAGAGAATTGGAATATTTTTTGAGAGTTCTCAAAAACCAAATGGGAGAGTTTTTCTATAAAGTTGCTCAAGAGCAACCTGAAATGCTTGCGCGTTATAAAGAGCCGAGCTCCTGGAGTAGCGGTGATTGATTGCCTAGCAACGCCAGACACAGCGACGCCTACTACATTGAGGCTCCCTGAGTACGTCATGGCTGTTGAGCCGGCAAATTGGGATGAAGTGAAGCCAACATGCCCCGATTGTAAGCAGCAGGCTCGCCCTTATCGATCGCTATGCCATGATTGGCAGCTTAGCTTCCAGGTTATCTATTCCTATGGTTCATGATAAAGGCATTCTCGCCGCACTCGATTGCATCACCGGTGAACCGAGGCTCATCGGTGAAGTTGTCTCGGGCAAGGCCTGCAACTGTTATTGTCCGCACCCAGGATGTGGGTCGCGCCTTGTGGCCAAAAAAGGTGAGTCTATGGCTCACCATTTTGCTCACTCTGTAGTCCCCGCAAACATGCGGCCATGTCATGAAAGCGCATTGCATCTTTGCGCAAAGATTGCAGCCGCTCATTCGATTCGTCATCTGCGCCTGCCCGATCATCAGCTCCCAATCGAATCATCGGAAAAAGCCATTTCACCGGCTGGTCACTGGGAGACTTGGCGTGACACACTGACGATCCCAGCCGGAGAGGTGCCCCGCCTTTTCGGTGTGGTTGAGCCATTGGTGCCAGAGATTTCTCCGTATCGCCCGGATGTGCGATTCGATACGCCGTTCGGGCCCCTGTACATCGAAATCAGAGTTACTCACGCGGTGTCTCCAGAGAAGCAGCAGGCGATGGCGGATGAATCCCTTTCGGTCTTAGAAGTCGATCTGTCTCAAATTCCAAGAGCCGGACTGAGCCAGCAAGCGATTGAGGATCTGGTTGCCAACAAGGCGCCGCGGCACTGGGTGTCCTGTGGCGCCGACGCTGCTGAGGATATAAGGAAAGCCCAGGAGACTCTGGATAACGCTGTTCGCGAACATGAAGCCCAGCAGCACCAAAAATTGATGGCGCGACTTCGCGAGTCCTTAAGCGACCCACTGGCAGAAAGTGTTCATGTCGATTCGTTTCGTTCTCAGCCCACGGTTGAGCACAGCGTGTTGATGAGGCGCGTGTCGGTAATGGATGTTCGTCGGCGAAGTGGCTTTACTCTGGCGAATTTTCTGGGTATGGAAAATGTTTTGGTAACGACCGTCGATGATGAGGTCGATATCAATCGCTTGTTCACTTGGCATCGATCGCACAAAAACCACGGCCTGACGGTTCTTTCCATCGGTCGTCGAAACATTATTCACACTAATTCACCGGACCATCTGAAGCTTCTAAACGAGTACCGTGATGCAGCGGGGCTTGGCGTCTCTAGCGTCAGGCATCGAGATATTATGGCGGCTTTAAAAGAACGTTGGCCGGCCCATTTACCCGATTACGTGAAGTTGCAGCGAGTTCACAATATGGCGAATGGCACTACTGTCAGGTACGGCGTAAATATTGGGATCAAGAGCGTCCGTGAATGGCTGGGGTTCAGAATTGCTAATTTGACGCTTCCGGCACCCAAAGCGCTGGCTCATGACGTGGTGATAACCGGTATAGATAACAGGCAAATCATCCAATACCTATTCGATTACTTTCGATCGATCAGCACGCCAGGGCGAAAATTAACGGTTCTCACCCTGGCTAATAAGGTGTCTATCTATACGGACAGTCGAGTTATCCTTCAGCGTTTGGGGCTAGACTGAACTTGCCTCGGATGGGTTCTATCCCGTTACTGCGGGCATTCGCAAAAGGGCTTGGAATTCGTTAAGGGAATGTGATGGTCTAACCGCCTGAATGTCCGCTTTGCGACCTCAGCGTACTTTGTTTCCGAGTAGCGGTTTGGGTAGGCCCCTATCTTAAAACGTCTGCTCTGTGATCGACTTCACTGATCAGGGCAACAACCCCCTGGTCAAGCACTTTGAATTTGAGAAACTGGGCTCTAGGGAGGCGGTATGACGAAGTGCTACTACGTACACGGCGTGCTCGGAATAAACCCAGTACGGCGATACCCAGCAACGTCAGAGAGCTGGGCTCTGGAACCTTGTGCGGTCGGGTGTCCCGGATCAGGGCGATCCCACTGGTCACCCACGAACTATGAATCCCAAAATAATGTGACGAGCCCAAAGAGGCCCAGTCGGAAAACCCCAATACGGTACCGTCAGGCAATTGGCCCGTTGTTTCCGTCCAGGCTCTGGCCCAGTTGTAATAGCCATCTGCGTTGAGCTCCGCCCCGTAGATAGCCTCGGTGTAATAGCGACCTGAGACATTCTCCAGCTCCTGATTATTCACATAGATGCCGCCATTCAACGACAAATGGTCGACCTGCCCGAACAATTCTCCGAAGGCCAGGGAGGGGTCGATGCCGTCGTGGTGAAACCAAAGGTCAACCCCTTCGGGGGCGGTGGCGCCAAGATTGGTCTGATAGGTGTTCGGGTCGTCATCCCAGGTCACATGGGGAAAGAACCGACGGTACAGTCCCGCCATTTGGCCTTCGGAAGCCACTCTCCACCCATCGTCTTGATAAAGGTTCAAGGCCTCATAGATCGACATGCCCGTTGTTTCTGTCCACTGCAGCCACTCAATGCCCGTGGATCGGTCCATGACGATGTTTGTGCCTTCGTCAAGCACAAACACTTGAGCTGAGGGCGGAAGCACATTCCCGTGTGCCAGAGCGGGTGCGGTGATCAATAAGAGCGAGGTGAGATTTTTTAGAGGGCACATTTTCTAGCTCCTTGGCGACAATCCCTGAGTGGTTTAAGCAAAGTTTGAGCCAGCGTTGATGTTTATAATGCTAATTGTGTGGTTGGCAGCGCCCCACTAAAAGTCTGAGCGGCGCCCCCGCAGCAACTGTAAAAATAGCTGACGCCCTTTATGTAAAAGGCCCGAAAAGGATCACCCCATGCAGGAAGTTACGTTCAAAACGCTCAGCTCTAGGTCGTCGCCGGCGATCAGATTAATTCGTCGCCCCTGCAAAAATGCCACTTTCAGAGAGCCAACAACTCACTGGTCTTAGTTGATTCATTCGGCAGCGCCAGAGTTGAACATAAAACAGCCAATATCAGGCGTAAATGCCGCCCATTTACATAAGGCCAACGAAGCTCCGCGAGCTTCCTTAGAACCTTCCTGAAGTTCAAGCCCACGCCGCACAGAACCGCGTGTATCTTGTCGCCGGCAAACCCTTTGAGGAAGTTTCGATACATCAAGCCGTCGCTTTTCAGGTGGCCGATGATGGGCTCAATACTGTTTCGTCGGTGTTGTAGATCAGGGTGTGCCTTGCCACGCCCTCGTCGCTTGCCGGTAATATGAACGTTTGAGAGGTAGGTGCTCTCGCTACCCCGGTAACCACGGTCGGCCAGCAGATGTTCCGGCATCTTGCTGGTGTGCAGGAGAACTCGTTTGAGCGCCGTGTCGACGGTGTGGCCATCGTAGGGATTGCCAGCCAGAGCCTGACAGTCCAGAACAAAGCCTTCTTTGGCTGTGGTCACTACGCTGACTTTGGAGCCGAACTCATAGCGGGTGCGAGCCTTACCCTTGGCGATACACACCACTTCCGGCTCGTGCAGGCTGTAAAGTCGGGGTTTAACGCTGCGATCGCCATATTGCTGTAACAACCGCAAGGCTTGATGGAGCTTGTGGTTCAAGCGCTCGGAACGCTCCTCCAGGGTGCGCTGGTCAATGATGGCCTCACAGACCTTGGCCAGATTCCGGTGCATCTGGCGAAGCACTCTATGCATCCGCTTGAACTGCCGGGCATGGGCGTATCGACCTACCTGCCAGACCATGTCGGGCAGTTTCTTGCAGAAGGTCTGACGGAACTTGATGCCTTCATCTTTGGCCAACTCGACCAACTGCCGGTGGCAGCGCCCTGCCAAGCGAGCATCGCTCGGGTAGGCAATTGCCTTGGGCATGACCGTGGTATCAATGACCGCCACCTTGAGGCTTTCTGGCGCAATGACCCCTGTGTCCTGACCCAGAGCAATGCTCATCTTCAGCAACTCACGAGCCCCATCGTCACCGATGCGATGCCGGAACCGCATCATGGTGGTCTCATCCATGGGCAACCGGTGCTGAAAGATCACTTCACCGCAGAAGTGTTGCCAATAGGGATTCTCCACCCAGCGATCCAGAACATCACGATCCGAGAGTGCAAACATATGCTTGAGCAGTTGCAAGCCCACATGCAAGCGAATAGGCAACCCCGGA
>TARA_R110001606_G_scaffold78208_8_pt1 | contig 16987 bp, 12 predicted proteins | sample TARA_R110001606 | Tara Oceans TARA_R110001606 (sample SAMEA4398315) | marine metagenome | biome: Polar Biome; feature: [SRF] surface water layer (ENVO:00010504); material: water (ENVO:00002006), including particulate matter (ENVO:01000060) such as... | depth 5 m | reverse complement strand
TTCTTCATTAACCATAATAGTTGTTTTACTATAAATATTAAGTAATTCAAGAAGTATTTATGTATAATGGGCCCACAAAATTTAAATAACTATTTTTTTAATAAATTAGACGCACATATTAATTATAGTTCGTACTATGATTTCTTTTTAGCGTCTGACGAAAAGGATTACAATATGGAGGTAATATATTCAAAATCCCCTATAGGTGTCCTAGGCAATGAAAGTTCACTAAAAATAGGTACAGCTTTTTCTTCTAGTAGGTTAGGTGCGTGGTTTGATTTAAGCCGAACTGGTTGTACACAACACTTTAATCTTACGTGTAATAAATATTATTCTGACAACACATTATTAAGTTTATCTTATTGGGAAGATGCCAGTCCTAATGAACATGATGTGTTATGTAGATGCCTAAAGTGTGAAACTATGGATTATAGTGGTGACACACAATTTGTAGAAGGTGTGTGTGGTATCGGACTAACGGGGATTGATAATGGACTAGTAAGATACATGAAAGAAGACCCAACAATCTGTGATTTTTGTAATGTTTCTTTTACCGGTCTCACCTCCTTTGCTGGGACGGTTACGGGAACAACTTTAGAAAGCACAAAGTACTTTACACCGACCAACTGGTCTTCCAATATTATTAACCCACCAACCTGTATGACATACGGATGTGAATTTCCATATGTGTTAATTAACGGAGTACCAACCATAACATATACAGCACATACTAGTAATAACAATCTAAGTGGGTTTAATTGTAATAATGTAGAATATGTCACATGTTGTTTCTTTACTGGAGGAACAGCTTATAAATTTACATTAAGTAATGCAACAGTGACCGTACCAAATACCGGAGGTACACCAAACGGAATATTTACGGCCTCTACTGTAGTGGAAAAGGGTTATTGGAAAGTACCGTGTGGAATAGAGTCTTTAAAGTTGTGGGAGACCATGCCAACAAAATACGAACACCACCCTCTTCATTACGATAAAAGATTTAAAATGCATGCAGTAACAGGTTATACTAAAAACCCACATGACTATAACATAGTAAGTGCTACTGGTTCATGTGCAGGACAGTATCAAGAACTAGATGGGGGATTCTATCAAGGATTCTTTAAATTACAAGATTACGACTATGAGGTTCTTCCACCAAGAACCGAATGCGGGTGGACCGTGGATTGCTTACTTAAAGTAAGACAGAATCCCAACATATGTCCTTCTTATGAAAACACATTAAATAAAAAATACCCTAATAATGCTGGTTTCTTCTGGTATATGGGTACTAGAGCGGAAAATAAATTCTGGAATGTATTTTCTGGAGAGTCTGGAGTGACAACGTGCGATAATATGAATTACTCATGTTCTGGTGGGACCCTACCAATACAAAAAAGTAAAAAAGTAGAAGTATTAGACAAATGTCACAATAAGAAAATTATTTACGAAAAATGGTCATACCCCAACACAGTAGATTCTATGAGTAACGCATTTGGATTACGATTAACTCCGGACTATAGATTAGGGTATAGAGCGTTATACTACACTGGTAGTTGTATAATGACAGGAACTTGTGTTACTGGGTACACCTACACAACAGGATATACAATTAGTGAGAAATACACATCTAAAGCAATTTGTGGTTTAACCGGAAGTACTCAAATAGGTCAAGAACCATGGTTAGAGATTACTGCAAGATTCCGAAGAAATTATTGTTTTGATGGTTGTGATTTAGAAAATTATGGTGGTGTTAACGATTTAAGAAAAATAGTTACCCCTGGTGTTGAGTCCGTAACTCAAAAAATCACAGAAAAAACAACAATAGAGTTTAATAAAAATTGGTTAGATGAAATTAATTTTAGAAGGGGGACTTTAACGTTATTTGTTAATGGAAGACCGGTATTAGAGGTATTAGACTTTGAGGAGATTATACCTAGGAGATTAAATACGGAACCAGAATTACAGGTAGGTGTTCCATATAATATGTCGTGGGGTGGTGGGTCCCAAGGTTTAATAGAAAGTTTAACTTTTAGTGGTGACACATGTTACCCATACCAACAAGACAAAAAAGATTTAGGATTATTAATAGAAAAGAATTTTGCTGGAACATTTGACGGAGGAATTTCACAAATGAGGTATTATTTAGAACCATTAACTAATGATGAAATAATACATAACTATTTAGTAGATAAAGATAGGTACAACTTATTAGACTGTAGGTGTAATTTCACAACTTGTAGACCTGGTCAGACACTATACCTAACTGAAGGGGATTCTTTAGACATTTCTTTAGAATTTGACATTATGTGTACGGAAACCGGATTAACTGGGGACACCTGTATGATTAATAAGGTAATAACTACGGGATATACTGAGAATCCGGTACTCACCCTAGCTGTTGATAAATTAGACTATTACTTATCAGCTGGTGGTTGGTCTGGAGTTAAATTTACAAACGCAATTACTGACAATATTTCAAGCTATTCTATGTATATCTATGGTGAAATGGGTCATGGAGTAGGGAAAAGTGTTACTTTCCCGTTTTGTGCGGGGCCAAATGACGTCATCAAAATAGTTATTAATAAGATAAACGACGAAATAGATTCAAAAATGGTCATATACGGAAATTATTATAAATAATAGACAATGGGGTGTAAATGTAAAAACATAATAGAGAATTGGAAGGGTGGTGACGTACCGTTACCTACAACATTCTTTAGTTGGGTTAACTTCAGTGGGGTGACTAGTTTCGCTACAACTGTAAATTTTTCAAACGGGATTAATTTATATGATAGTTGTCAACAACAACAAGGTAAAAAATTATTAGAAGATTTTTTAACCATGGGTGCACATCCATCTCCTGTTGATTGGAACGATATTTATTGCATTAAGAAGAATATGCAGGTTATACATGCAGATGAATGGATAATAAATGGTATGATAAAATTAGATGGTGAAGCAGTAGTGGTATCAATAACTTAAAAATAAAATAATGAGAAACTTACTAGAAGAAGAAACAAAAGACATAAACAGAATTAAAGAAATCATGGGAATTATTGTGGAAAAGAAAAAACACACTAAAGAAAAACATGACGATAAAGATGGGGCATTTACAGTGCCGGTTAAGGTTAAGGGTGTAGACGATGTTGAAGGAGATGAGGTAGATAGCGACGACTCTACCACAACTACCACATCTTCTGGTGGTAGCTCTACTTCATATGGTGGAGATATGGGTGGTGCTGGAGCACAAGACGCGGCACCTAACGTATAAAATAATAAAATAATTAATAAATAAATAATAAAAACATGTCGGCAATACTTAGAATTAACTTAGAGAATAAATCAACAATCACTACCCCACCTTCGGGCTATATATCATTATTTGCGGGAGCAGACACTGGAGCCCCATTTACTAACGAACATCTAAGTGTTATTAATCCAGCAGGAACTCTTCTTAGAGTTCCATATTTAGAAGAAAACCTAACAGTAGCTACAGGATATAACTTCCAACAAAGTGTAGATGTTAGTGGAAATGTGTGGGTAGGAACGGACCACACCGTAGTGGCTAATACTATTTTAGGGTCAACATGTGTTAACACATTATTAGTTAATGCAACCAGCACATTCAATTGTGGGGTAACACTTAATGGAGGACTTACATTAAGTGGTGATACTACTATGTGTGGAGATTTAAATCTATGTGGTTGTCCACCAATAATCACTTCAGGAATGACTGGGACCACAGCTACAACAGTACCAACACTATATGTTAGTAAAATTTCAGCATGTACAGGAACACTATCAATTAGTAATAATGTAGACATCTGTGGTGATTTAAATATGTGTTGTGTTAAAACTGACGAGTCTTGGACAGGAGCTACATCAGCGAATACAGGAACTACAGCAGTTACTACAACTCTTACAGTTTCTCAAATATCAGGTTGTTCTGGTAATTTAAAAATATTAACCCCTACTATAATATCTGGGACAACTACCATATACGGTGATACTACCATTATTGGAGACCTCGATTTATGTAATAATCTTGTAACCACAACCTACGTAACAGGATGTACTTACGATGGATTAGTGAGTAGTACGTGTGTTAGTGGAGGTACACCGATAACAGGGTATACGGCAACAACTTCTGCTGTGACAGTCACATCAACAACATATAATACGTTACATGTTAATACTATATCAGCATGTACAGGAACTGTTACAATTCAATCCAATTTAGATGTTAGTGGAAATACGTATATCGCGGATGGTACTCTATCATTTGGTGACGAGAATGGTGAATATACAAAAATTGACGGATTAGGTACTATTCTTACTAATGATTTTGTTTACGCTGGAAGGTCAGGATATAGTGCAGCTACGGATACTTGGGCTGGAGGATTTAAACATAGTGGTGTAGCAGCGGCAGTAACTCAACAAGGAAGTGTAGTTACTACGGTTGAGATAAATTCAACGGCAGGAAAAATTAGGTTATATGACGCTGGTGGTTCCATACTTGCCCCAAATCAAGGACAAATTTTTAGAGTCATGAATAATATGTGTTATAGACCCTACTCACTTGTACTTTTAACTGTGGAACAAGGTGTTGACCCAGAGGATAGTAATTTAACGGCTTCATTAACTGAAGTAGCAGATGGATACTTCGACATTAGACTATATAATTCAGGTACTGCCCAAGTGGAATTAGCTATCGCGGGGAAAGTATCATTTTTAATAATCAACCCGTAATATAATGGAATTCTTTATAAGAAAAAATTCAACTGAACCAATCTTGAAAATGCAACTTATACAAGACGGTAGGAATGATTTTGATAGTTTTTATCAGAAATTGGCAAATTCAGCTATTTCTTTTTCTATGAAGAACATTAAAAATGGGGCATTTGTTATTTTAAATAAAGCTGCGGGAATAGTGGCAAAAACAAATATTGACGCTCTATCACCAACAGAATATTATATCTACTATAGATGGCAACCTAGTGATGTAAGTGAAGTGGGTAGATATCAGGGACAATTTAATATATCATTACTGGACGATTGTAGTGATTTAATTGTTCCAGTTAGAGAAGATTTATATATTAACATAACAGACAGTTTCGTAAACAGTTCTTGTGATTGTTAATTGACAATCATACTTTTTATTTTTATATTTTAGTATTGTTAAGTAAAATTCATGTAAGAGCATGAAGCTAATAGTACAAACGTTAAAATTAAAATATGGAACTCACACAAAAAGAAATACAGAACTTCTTAGAAGGTACTGATGAAGAAAAATATATAGTAGCTGTAGAGTACGACTATAAAACAAACTCAATTTATAAAATAAAAGAAGACCCGATTAAGGGTAAGTATATACAGAAAGACAATTTTACCCCTTTCTGTTGGGTTGGTGATTTACGTAAAAAAAACTTTTATAAAAATAGTAAGATGTTACAAAAGGAGGCTATGTCTAAACATGGGATTATAATTGAATCTTTGGAGACTGGGGACAATGACAGATTAGAAAACGGATTAAGATATTTAGTTAAGAGCACTAAAACATATAGAAATCTTATATCGTTTTTTACCCAGGGAGGTTTAGGCCCGTGGGATAAGGACAGTAGAGACTCCATTATAATTTTAAATCCAGTAGAACAATACTTAACCCAACGAGGTAAAAGACTATTTAAAGGATTTTTAGAATACGACGAAATTCATAGATTTGTTTTTGATATTGAAACGACATCTCTTAGACCAGACGATGGAACAATTTTTCTAATCGGTATGTCTGATAATAGGGGTAATAAGAAGGTATTGTTTGCTAACGATGAAGATAGTGAAAGAAGAATGATTGTAGATTTCTTTGATTACATTGACGAGATAAAACCAACTATTATCGGTGGGTATAACTCAGCATTTTTTGATTGGGAATGGATTGTTCGTAGAGCAGAAATACTAGGATTAAACATTAGAGACGTATCTAAAACTTTAAATCCTAATGTAAAATTAAGAAGAAAAGACTCAATATTAAAACTAGGAGCAGAAATAGAGGACTACACCTCAACTCAAATGTGGGGGTATAATGTAATAGATATTGCACATGCAGTTAGAAGGGCCCAAACAATTAATTCAGATATTAAGTCTTGGGGACTAAAATATATAACAGAGTTTATAGAAGCAAATAAAACTAATCGAGTATACGTACAAGGAGATAAAATCTCTAGTATATATGAAGACGATTTAGACTACTACTTCAACCCTAAAACTGGTAAATATAAACTTTGTAGTGAGAAAGGTTTAAAAGACCTACTAAGTAGACACCCCAACACATATACAAAAATAACAGGTAAGGAAATTGTAACTAAATATCTAGGTGATGACCTAGAAGAGACAATGGTAGTTGATGAACAATTTAATCAAGCTTCGTTTTTATTATCTACTATGGTGCCTACCACATATGAACGAGCATCAACTATGGGTACGGCAACATTATGGAAAATGTTGATGTTGGCATGGTCATACCATAAAGGATTAGCAATACCTGAAAGAGACGATAAAAGACCTTTTGTTGGGGGATTATCCAGACTGGTAAAAACAGGTTATTCTGTAAACGTTCTTAAATTAGACTTTAGTTCCCTTTATCCCTCAATACAATTAGTTCATGATGTATTCCCAGATTGTGACATAACTCACGCTATGAAAGGAATGTTAAAATACTTTAGAGATACTAGAATCAAGTATAAAAATTTAACGTCTAAACATTACAACACAGATAAGAAAAAATCAGAATCTTTCGGTAGGAAACAATTACCTATTAAGATATTCATCAACTCAATGTTTGGTTCTTTGTCCGCTCCACAGGTGTTTCCTTGGGGTGATATGAATATGGGAGAAAAGGTCACATGCACTGCAAGACAATATTTAAGACAAATGGTTAGATTTTTTATTAAAAGGGGTTACGACCCATTAGTAATGGATACTGATGGGGTTAATTTTTCTTGTCCTAATGGTTTAGAAAGTAGAAGTTACGTTGGGTTAGGTAATAACGAATTAGTGATAAAAGATAAAACGTATTTTGGTTCTGAGGCAGATGTTGCAGAATACAACGATTTATTTATGAGGGGAGAAATGGGGTTGGATACTGACGGACAATGGCCTTCTTGCATTAATGTAGCTAGAAAAAATTATGCTTTATTAACTGATAAAGGAAAGATTAAATTAACGGGAAACAGTATTAAATCTAAAACACTTTCAGAATATATATCAGATTTTCTAGATAAGGGATTAACCTTTTTATTAAAAGGACAAGGAAAAGAATTTGTAGATTATTATTATGAATATATAGAGAGAATATACAATAAAGATATTCCGTTATATAAGATAGCTAACAAGTCTAGAGTTAAATTAACGATTAATGAGTATCGTGAACGGGCTAAAAAGAGAAATAAAGCGGGACACCTAATGTCAAAGATGGCACATATGGAGTTAATATTAAAAGAGGATTTGAGTGTTAGTTTAGGCGATACCATTTACTACGTTAATAATGGAACCGCGGCCTCCCATGGTGACGTACAGAATAAAAAATTAAAAGATGGAACATCTGAGACGATATTACGATGTTATAGAATAAAAGAAGGTGACATAGAAAGTAATCCCGAATTAAAGGGAGACTATAACATAGCAAGATACATGACTATTTTTAATAAACGTATAGAACCTCTATTAGTGGTGTTTTCATCAGACGTAAGAGATAGTCTATTAGTGAAGAAACCGGAAGATATCCAATTCTTTACTAAAAAACAATGTACATTAATAAATGGACTACCTAGAAAAGAAAGCGACCAGGACAAATTAGAAGATATACTTAAATTAACCAGTGAAGAAATCACATTCTGGGATAAGATTGGAGAAAAACCAGAAAATTTCTTAAGTGATTTAGGAGTTCTTGAGACCGTCTGAGGATAAAACATACCATGAAGTTCCTTCCCAAAGTAATTCTACACTACTTTGAGGTCCCATAGATATTTCTTCCCACTCCTCATCGATTAGGCCATAATGTGGTTTAACGATAGTTTGTGTCATGGATTTAATGTAAAATCTATTAGTGTTAGAAGGGTCCAATGTTATAGTAACGTCATTTTCTTTAGATATAATGTATTTAACGTCATTAGTCACATAATTAGTTGTTACTACTTTTACACTTTCAGAATTATCTTTAACATGTTCGAAAGGCTCCTTACCAATAATATTGTAAAGGTCTTTAACTAATTCTAATAACCCAACACTTAACTGCTTATATTTAATACTTTCTACAGTCTCTAAAGATGGAACCCCCTTATAGACAACCCAATCGTACAAACCTACGGCATGAAGTTCTTCCGCTATTAACCCAACATCTTCTCTTTGGTTACCTCTCCATGTAAATTTCTTTGCGGAAAGTTTAAGAAAATTTTTGATTTGGGTTAATTCCATATCTCGTATATTTTCTTTATATCTTCTTGAAGAGGCAGTTCTAAAAACGTCCCCATTAGATAGGTCTATTTCTAAATCGGTACCACTACCAGTATGTAGTGTATAGGGGTTAATTTGTAACGCTGAGCCGTGTGTTCTAGGTTGGGTATTAATCCCAACAACTACCGTATTTCCAGAAGTAGCTGAGACCGTAAAATTATAAGTGTCAGCACTTAAATAATTAACACGTAAATTGTCACCCCAATTAGATGAACCTGAAAATGTAACTACGTCACCACATAGTTGATAAGTTTGTCTAGTTAAATCGGCTCTTGTGTAAAAACCTTCACCACCATAAGGATATCCCATATTAAATTATATTGTAAGGGTCCTGAAAAGGACGAAACTGTAATGACTTATTTAGATTCTCAGCTTCATTAGCTTTTCTCTCCATCATAGTATCTTGCCTAAGTCTTTCAAGTCTACCAGTTAATTCTTCTATAAGTTTAGATTTTTCGTCGATGCCTTCACTTTGCAAACTAGAATAATCCATAGTTAATTCACTATCAGGAACTTTTAAAGCTCCACTATATTTACCCCTTACTCTACCTAAAGTTTCTTTTGACAAAGCGGTGAAATATCTTCTAATCCAAGCTTTAGCTGGTGGATTAAGGTCCACATATTTAATTGATTCTATTGGAACATCAGAAGGTAATAAAACAACATCTTTATTCGCTGCTAAACAATCGTCCCTGTTTCCATCAGTGTCGTAATACCAGTACCAACACCTAGAATCGTGAATTTTTAAACTACCAAAGTCAAATGACCCTCCAGGAACATTATATAAATGCAGAAATTTAGACCCATTTGGCCCAGCTGTAATTCTATATGTTAATTCAGAACTTATAATTCTATTTTTTATATTTCTGTCCGCCATTCTTAATAGTAAATCGTTAGCTGGCATCATATAGTACGAACCAACCATACCCATCTGAGCGAAACCACCTCCACCACCTAATCCCATACCACCACCAAGACCACCAAAAGCACCTAGAAATGGGTCAACAAATGATTCATTTAACTCAGCACGAGAATACCACATAATTTCATTAATTTCTCTATTTGCTGGTATTTGGTATATTTGTGTGTTAGCACTTAGTGTTACGAAATCTTTTTTAAGTTCCCAAGGTCCTCCAGCCTGGAGACCTACAATCTTTGAGTATGCGTAGGTAAACGACGTCTCCCAATCCAGACTCCTAGTCATAAATGCTCTAGTTAGGTCAGCTTCATCTATACTAATATCGTAAAGTGAGGACCACTGATTTTCAATTAACCAATCTTGGACATACATCCCATAGTCTAAAACTGCAAGTTCTAGTAGGGAATCTAACATCACATCTTCTAATTCTACACCAATAATAGGTGCCCCTAATTGATGTTTTAATTGGGTGTATAGTTTGGTTCTTTCGGTAGTTGTTATTATTGTGGACATATCTTTATTTATAAATAGTTATTTTTCTATAACAATAAATACCTTAGAATGTCTTCAATTCACTTAGTATTTCTTGGAATATGTCGTTGTCTGAGATATTGTCTCCCATAACAGTATCTATTATATTTTTTTTCTTTTGTAAGATGTTATAAATTATTTGTTCTATTGTATTTTCATACAGAGGATATAAGATAGATACATTTTTTTTCTGACCTATTCTAAAAGCTCGGTCTTCAGCTTGTGAATGGTCGGAAGGTACAAAACTTAAATCATTCATAATAACTACCTCCGCAGCCGTAAGGGTTATCCCCACACCACCAGCTTTTAAATTAGAGATAAAAACTTTAGCGTTTGGGTCTGTCTGGAAGTCGTCTACACTTTTTTGTCGTTCTTCTTTTTTTTGACTACCATGAAGGACAACCGAATTCTTTTTAAATTTTTCGTGTATTGCCATAAGAGGAGCTGTAAAATTAGTGAAAACAATAACTTTCTTTTCCTGTTCCAGAGCTTGGGATATTAACTCACAAGTAATATCTACTTTATCGTTTGCTATTATTTGTCTTACTTTCATAAGTTTAGCTAGGTGAATAGCAATGCCTTGATTCTTATTTTCGTCAGACCAATCAACATACTCACCAACCTCTTTTTCATATTCCTTAGATTTTAGTTCTTGGTAGAGTGGGGTTATGATTTTATCTGGCAAATCAATAACCTCTTCTTTTAATCTTCTCAGTACTTTATCTTTGGTGCGTTCCCTCAATTCATCTAAATTAGAAGCTCCATTTACATCCCATATTTTCCTACCACCTGGACCACGAAACTGTCTACCAGCACAATACCTCAAAACATAACCAACCCAATTAGTGGTTGCCCTACTCTCAACAATATTTAAAAGATTGTAATAATTAATAGGTCTAGATGTCATAGGAGTGCCTGACAATAACCAAACATTTTTTATTTTGTTAGTGATTTGGTTGACTACCTTAGTGCGTTGAGCTTTAGAATTAGAAATATAATGGGCTTCATCAATAATTACCAAATCAAACTTACTATCTAGAATCTCTCTTTTTTTATTGTTATCTAAAGAATGGAAATTTTTTAATATGTCATAATTTATAATTATGTAATCACCAGACACCCAAGATTTACCATCAACAATACCGATAGAACCTTTAAAATAATTCTCAATTTCTTTTTTCCAATTTAATTTAAGGGAGGCTGGACATATAATTAAAGTTTTTTTAGATTTTTGAACAATAGACGCAATAACCGCAGAAGTTGTTTTACCTAAACCCATATCATCAGCTAAGATATATTTTTCATTAGTCAATAAACGTTCTATCGCTATTTCTTGGTGTGGAAGTGGTGGACGATGAATAAATGGTGTATAGTCAATTTTTACCTTTTTGGTATGTGTTGGTACTATTTGTGATTTTGGAACCCAAAAACTATAAAACTCCTCATTTTCTAAAACTTTACCCCATATTTGGTATGACCTATCTTGTTCCACTAAAATCTTTTCCACCCATATTTGTGTTGGTGTTGTGGTCAGTAGTTTCTTTTCTTGTAACTGTATACCATAATATGTGTCAACTTTAACCCACTTTCTCGCAATCTTAGGAATGGAGTTTTTGTGTTCTATAATATATTCTGATTGGTTTCTACTTAGCTTATAGTATCTGCTTTTACACCTATCTTTTATTTCTAAGATATAGTTATTTGCCCCAGAATATAATTCCAGTATTGCGGATGCTTCTCTTTCAGGTATTCTAACTTCCAAAATCTATAATTTTCTTAAGATAAATATAAGGCTTTATATGATATTTATAAATAAAAAGCAGTCATGAGTGATAAAAAAATACCAATAACTAGGGTAAATAAATTTTTTGGTGCTGAGGATTTTAATCTTCAGGAGAGAATGGGCATGGAATGGTTACATGGTTGGTTAAATTTTACACTAGTATTATATCGGGTAGACAGAGAAAAAACAAATACGGATGATGTATATGGTGAAGCCTCTCCAGAAGAAATAAGATACTTCCCACCTGTGGAATTTAAAGCTTACGTACAAATTGCCGAACCAACAAATTCTTCATATGCGTCAGGACTTGCAAGATATAACGAACCTGGTAATCTTATAGTGAATGTCTATAAAAAACATTTAGAGGAATTAGACATTGATGTACGATATGGTGATTATGTGGGATACCCAGAATCTGAAGATAAAGTTAATTACTATACGGTTGCAAATGACGGTAAAGTAACATCAGATAATGCACATACAATACTAGGTTATAAAGCATTCTATAGAACTATAGTATGTGTACCAACACAACCTAACGAATTTAAAGGAATATAAAATGGCAATACCTAAAAAAGTAAAAAAAACGTTAGATATGTATCCTGTGGTAAGAAACCAACAGAATTATCCATACGGTTATAATGGTAGTACCACACCTGAACGAAGAAAACAATTAGCTGAATTAATAACAAATGATGGAACTTATTTACCTAAAAGTGTTTTGCATGCGGATTTAGATTTAGGTATGTTAGATTTTGTAATGAAAGAAATTGAAGTAACCTTAAAAGGAAAAAAAGTACCAGTAATTAAACAAATTTTAACTACACAAAGATGGGGAGAGTTTACTAATACCTGGAAATTTGTAGATGGGGATGAGAATGTAACGCTACCTTTTGTTTGTGTAGTCAGAAAACCCGATGTTCAGTTTGGGACAAACCCCTCACTACAGTACACCATACCCAATAGAAAAACCTTTCACTACGCCAAAGTACCTACCTGGGACGGGCAGAGAAAAGGAATGGATTTATATAAGATACCACAACCAGTTCCTATAGATATAACATACGAGGTTAGATTGGTTTGCAATAGAATGAGAGAATTAAATCAATTTAATAGAGTAGTACTACAAAAATTTAGTTCAAGACAAGCTTATACGTTTGTAAAAGGACACTACATACCAATCATTTTAGAGTCGATAAGCGACGAGAGTCAAATATCCGACCTAGAAAGTAGAAAGTACTACATGCAAAACTACACATTTCAAATGCAAGGATTTTTGATTGACGAGGAAGAGTTTGAGATTACTCCGGCTATTTCCAGGTCTATGTTACTTTTTGAAACAGGGGTAAAGAATAAAAAGTCGAGACCACATAGTATAAATGAAGAAAATCCAGATGAGATTTGTATGTCTTGGGATTTCTACAGTGGGTGTACGAATAATGGAGACACTGGTACAACTTGCACTAACGGGAGCACTGGAATTTCTAGTACTGGGTACACCATCACCACATCCCATTCGGTAAGTCAAAGTTATGAATATAACATTAATTTACAAATTGCAACTCAAAGTAATGTAAGTCAATATAACGTATTTCAAAACGGCACATTATTAGGTGTAGATTATGATAAAATAATAGAAATTAGTAATGGTGACCTTTTAAATTTAGTAGTAACACCAACAAACCCATATTATCCAGTTACTATAGAGTTTTGTGGCAATAAATTATAGGTCCCCATAAATGTCTTTTTTAGTTTGACATTTCTCTAATATTAGTTTTTCCACAAATTTAAACATTTTTAAACCATTATTATTACAATAGTCTTTTAAGACCTTATGTATTTCAGGTTTAATTTTAAGGTTTTTTATGTGTTTCTTATCTTTCATAGTCGTAAGGTAGAAAATAGTCATACTTTATTCCTACTTAATCATAAATACCTAGTTTTATGTAATTCTTTTCGGTAAGAGAATCATATTTATTAGTAATAAAAAGAATAAACAACAATTAAAAAAATAACAGATGGCTAACAATTCTAACAGAGTTTTTGTTTCACCAGGTGTGTACACTTCGGAGAAAGACCTTAGTTTCGTGTCGCAAAGTGTAGGTGTAACTACATTAGGACTTGCAGGAGAAACATTAAGAGGACCGGCTTTTGAGCCGATTTTTATAAGTAATTACGGTGACTTTACCACATATTTTGGTGGTGTAAGTGCTGAAAAGTATGTGGGGTCTCAAATACCTAAATACGAATTAGGGTATATTGCTAAAGCTTATTTACAGCAATCAAATCAACTATTTGTAACAAGAGTATTGGGTTATTCGGGTTATGACGCTGGACCTTCTTGGTCTATTGTAACTTTAGGTGATATAGATTGTACAACATTAAACCATTTATGTGAGGCAAAAGACCCATCTGCAAGTGCTACAACACAATGTTGTGGTGGAGATACGGGTGTGACAGAACATTGTTTTGTGTCTGCTCAATTTGGTTCATTTTTCACAGCTTCAACTAACACAGTTACAACATCGTCTGGTGGGAATGTAATAGATGAAATCGCTACTTTGGTACCAATTCTAGGTTCTAGAATGGATAATGTAATAGAAATGTATAATGGTAGTACTACCACACTAAGAGCGGATTTAGAAGCATTTTACACATATGCGTCAGGAAAATTAGTTGGGCAACACGCATCTCCATTAAATGGTTCACCATCACAGCTACCATTATCTGGAAGTAGTTTAGGTTGGTCATACGGATGTCACCAATGGGACGAATATTCTGGTGTATGTTCAGGTAATTCAATTAACTATCCAGAAAACAGCGCTCCAATACCTTATGAGACGATGTCTAGTCAAAATAGTTGGGGGTTATTCCACAGATTAGGTGGTGACTGTACTGATAGATGTAGTGATAAGAACGACACTTGGACTTACAACTTCTTCGATTATAACTCAACCACCAATAGATATGACGGATATTCTGTATTGGTGGCTTTAGGGGTTCAGTATATCAATGGTGATGGAGACTCGGCATATACTGTAGCTAACGACGTTTCAATTACTGGAACAACAACACAACAATCAATGTATACTGGTGTTACTAGTGTAACGTTGTGTCAACTAAGTGGTGACACTTATTGTGAATATCATGACCAAGTAGTTGCAACTTTACGTTCTAGAGGATTAAGTTCATTATCTTCTGGTGGTCCAGTTTACGATGTAACAGGAGCAACTGACGTATCTTTTGTATGTACAGGAGATACATGGAGTCAAGTATTAAATAATCCATTTGCTGATTTTGGTGTTAGGGTAATAGACAAATTAGGTACAAGTAGAATGTTTGATGTTTCAATGAACCAGACTTCTACAAATTATATAAAAAGAGTTTACGGAATTGGTAACTTTGATAGAGATAAAACACAAGTTCCTATTTTTGTTGAGGAATCTTACCCTGCTATGTTAACACATTATTGGAAAAAGGGGTATGTAAGAGGTTTGAGGTGTCAATTACAAGCACTACCTTCATTTAGAGAGGCTGTAAACACAGACACTATAGGGTTCTACCAAGAAAAATGGCAAACACCAGTAACCCCGTGGGTTGTATCTGAATTACGAGGGTTCAAGGTATACCAATTATTTAGGTTTATAACAATTCCTGATGGAGACGCAGCAAACAGAACTGTTAAAGTATCCATTATTAATATTAGTTTTGAAAGAGCTGAGTTTGACTTACTTGTTAGAGACTTTAACGATACCGACGCTAACCCACTAATTCTAGAGAAATATACAAGATGTAGTCTAAATCCAACAGTAAACAGTTATGTAGGTAAAAAACTTGGAACATCAGATGGTACGTATGAATTAATGAGTAGATATGTAATGTTGGAGATGAATCCTGAGATTGAAATGGACAACACTTTATGGACAGCACTACCTTGTGGTTTTGAAGGGTACCAATTTAGAAAATACGCTAGTAGAAAGAACCCAACAGTTCTTTATAAGAGAAAATATGATTTCCCAGGAGAAGTAATCTATAACCCACCTTTTGGTACTTCTACAGGTGGAAGCAATGAGGTTATTAGTTCTGGTGATAAGACAAGACAAGTTTATTTGGGAATATCTGACACCATCGGAATTGACCCAGACTTTTTCCTATACAAAGGGAAACAAGCACCAAATGACAAATGTGGAGACCCTGACGGTAATGATTGGGGTTGTTTAACACAAGGATTCCATATGGATAAAGACGCTACCTGTACTTACACACAAGGAGAACTATGTGCGATAATCAACTGTGGTTGTCCAAATGGTGGTACTTCAGGGTTAACCGACCAATTTGCTGTTGGTGACGCAACATTTAGAAAAGAACCAACGTTAACAACTGACCCATATTATAAATTAAACTCTAGAAAATTCACTATATTACCATATGGAGGATTTGATGGTTGGGACATTTACAGAAAAACTAGAAGTAATTCTGACGCTTATAGAAGAGGTCAAAGTGCTTATTTAGCTGGAGCATGTCCGACTACTGAATATCCTAACGCAACCGGTGATGGTTCATTTAAACCTATTGGTACGTTGGATGCAAGTACGGATTATTACCCATATTTAGATGCCATCCACACATTTGCAAATCCTGAAGCTGTTAATATTAATATATTCTCCACTCCAGGTATTGATTATGTTAATAATAGTAACTTAGTTGAGGAGTCTATAGAGATGATAGAGATGGATAGAGCTGATTCACTTTATGTGACAACTACACCAGATTACAATATGTTTGTAGCGACACCTAGTGATACGGCTAGTATGGTTTCACCTTTAAATGCTGTACAAGCTTTAGAAAATGTAGGGTTAGATTCTAACTACACAGCAACATATTATCCTTGGGTACTTAATAATGACACAGAAAATAATGTAAGAATATACATACCACCAACTTATGAGGTGATGAGAAATATAGCCTTGACTGATAATATATCATTCCCATGGTTCGCATCAGCTGGTTATACACGTGGTATCGTAAACGCTGTTAAAGCAAGAAAGAAACTTACTTTGGGTGAAAGAGACACACTATACCAAGGTAGAATTAACCCAATCGCCACATATTCAGATGTAGGTACGGTAATCTGGGGTAATAAAACTTTACAAGTTAGGGAATCAGCTTTAGATAGGATTAACGTTAGAAGATTATTATTACAGGCTAGAAAACTTATATCTGCAGTTGCTGTTAGATTGTTATTT
>TARA_R110001606_G_scaffold348213_1_pt1 | contig 17001 bp, 13 predicted proteins | sample TARA_R110001606 | Tara Oceans TARA_R110001606 (sample SAMEA4398315) | marine metagenome | biome: Polar Biome; feature: [SRF] surface water layer (ENVO:00010504); material: water (ENVO:00002006), including particulate matter (ENVO:01000060) such as... | depth 5 m | reverse complement strand
CCCCCCCCCCCCCTGACTTAGGTCCGCCTTCAATGTGAGAGAGACATCGCTCCTTCAAGCGCACTGATGGGCATACGCTGCGGGTGACAGATAGCCCAGCGAGCTGTGGGTAGTCGCCAAGCGGAAGGGGGAGCGCCTGAACGTGATGGGGATCAAGACGGCTTGGCAACTGCTCGAAGCCGACCTCAAGCAGATACGCAAGCGGTTCTCCATGGTACAGAAGCGCTTCGTGTGGTAACTGCGCGGTGAAAACGCCATTACCTTGGATGACATGAGCCTGCCTAAACAGCAGATAATGGTCTCCCGCAGCTTTGGGCGGCTTACTTACAGCCCCCACGGTCTACGTGAAGCACTTCGAACGCATGCGTCACGCGCAGGAGAAAAGTAACGCAAGCAGGGCAGCGTCACGTCGGCCGTGATGGTGTTTATGCGTACCAACCTTTTTCGTACCGATTTACCCCAGTATCGCGAACGCACCGTGGTGACGCTTGAAGATGACAGCCATGAGCTTGTTGCAGCGTTCATTCAAGGACTATGCCATCTCTGGCGCAAGGGATTTGGCTATCCCAAGTTAGGCGTGATGTTGCTCGATCTCTCCTTCAAATCAAATCGTCAGCTCACGCTCGACGAAACACCGCAAACCGAGGCGGAGGCCATGCGTAGCGAACAGCTAATGGCGACTATCGATAAGCTGAATCGCGAGCTTGGGCTTAGCACTATTTAATTAGGCGTGCCACGCCAGAGCAATGCGTGGACGCTGCGCAGTGAGCGGCGGAAACCTCATTACACCACCTAGTACTGCAGTTGTAGATAGTCATCGAGAGACAAGGTAATGATGCTTCCTTTTGTCCGTTGGCGTCTTACCCAGTGATAGTACTGGGTGACACGCTGGTGAAGTCTTCTCCAACAGGACCAGTGCAGCAGCGCATCTTCCAGCCGCCTTCGTCGCTGGGCAATGGGGGTAAGGCACAACCATCGCCGCATTTCAGTCAGGGAGAGAACGATGGGCCTTGCCCACCCAGGTTCAGCAACAGGCTTTTTTTAACTGATGTCGGCGCAACGTGACCAGCAGAGCATAGGCCGCCATCACCAGCGTGATATGGCGATACCAGCCACGCCAGGTCCGCACCTCATACTGATCCAGTCCCAGTCGTGATTTGCTTTCCTGGAAACAGCGCTCGATATTCCACCGGGCCCCAGCCGCCAGCGCGAGGTCTTCGAGCGACGTACCGCAGGGTGCGAAGGTGAAATACGCTGTCAGTTCCTGGCCGACGTCCAGGGGACGCCTTACCAGCACCCCACGCTGCCATTCCTCGAAAGGCCCCGGGTTCACCGGCAGAAATACCCAGTCATACTCTCGGGGCCACTGGCTACCCGCCCCGGCGCTGAGCCGGATCCAGCCGGCGTTCCCAGGCAGGGTTTCCAGCAGGTCGCCCACTTTACGTTGTTCCAGCCCCTGCCAGACATACGCCTTGCGGCTGACCGCAATCACATAGCCTTGACCGCGCTCCTCCAGGGTCCAGCGCAACTGAAAGGACTCGCCATAAACAGCATCACCCGTCACCCAGCGGGCCGTGATGCCACTATTCAGCGCCCGGTTCAGCATCTCTCGGGCCAACGTCGTCTTGGGCATGTGACTCACCTCCTCCGGAATACCCGCCTGGCGGCAGCGTTCGCGATCGTCTGCCCAATCCCGGGGCAGGAAAAGGGCGCGATCCATCAATCTCTGCCCCCAGCAACTGGCATAGCCGAGGAACACACCAATCTGGCAGTTCTCGATCCGGCCTGCGGTTCCGCTGTACTGGCGCTTGAGCCCTGCCGAATGGCGACCTTTCTTGAGGAACCCGGTTTCGTCCATTATCAGCACCCCGTCATCGTAGCGCAGAGCCTCGTAGACACGCTGTCGCACAGCATCGCGCACGCCGTCCTCATCCCAGCGAGCCCGGTTGATCAAGTGCTGGAAGCCGTAGGGGTGTGCGTCGTCCTGGTGTTCCGCCAGCTGCCAACTGTTGCGTCGTTCGACGTCGCCCAATAGGCCCCGCAGATAGGCACTGAGGCGCTTCCGAGCCTCGGCGCGTTTGACGTAACCGCCCAGCTCTGTCAGCCATGAGGATAACGCTGATTCCCAATCACGGGTCTGCTTACGCATGTTTTCAAGGGTCAGTTCGTTCAGCATCGGGCACCTCGTTCACTCACGAGTTGTGATCAACGGAGTATAGATTTTATCTACAACTGCAGTACTAATGGGGAGAGTTAATAAGAGTGCCTAACAAGACAAGAGGGCAACCGGTGATTTTCAACGGCGGTCTCAGGTCTCAAGTGCAACGCTTTTGAAGGATGCTTGGGCTGGCGATGGACTTCTTGAGTACCTTAACGTTGACTCCTAGCGGCGTGCGCCAGTCCAGAGTCTTGCGTGGCCGTGTATTCAGTGAGACGGCGATGGGGTCAAGCGCTCCCTGGCTGTAGACCGACAGGTCCGTGCCCTTCGGCAAGTACTGCCGCAACAGACATTGGTATTCTCGTTGGAGCCCTGCTGCCATGAGCTATGCGGGTCAGCAAAGTAGATCGCCGTCTCAGTCTTCTGCGTGATCTCGGCATGTTTCACCATCTCTCTGCCCTGGTAATAGGTTATGGAGAAACGCAGGGAGCGCGATACCTCATTGAGCTTGTCGCTGAAGCCAACGGCTGCCGCCGTGGCAGTGGTACCATTCAATTTCACCAGGGTTAACAACCGTGTGGCGTGCTTTACCAGCGTATCTATGGCAGAGCGATTGTTAGCAACAATGATGAGGTCATCCTCCCAGCGGCCAGGTATCAGTCGTTCTTCGATCTTAGGAGGCGGCATGGATGCTGAACAGCTCGTGAATCTACTGGCATCGTAGCCCTTGATAGGGTCGATGGTGTGGCGAGCGAGTACCTGCGACACGGTCCAGATGACTGACGATGGCTTGGTCTTCAGCGGTGAGATAGCGGTATCAGTGGATCATGGCAATACCGTACCTGATAGGACAGGTGCAGCACTTGGTCATTGAGACCACCTATCCTCAATTCCATCATAATATAATTGGACTAAAGTTCTATATATGGGATGTGTAGAAGTAGGGTTAACTGAAAAGGTATTCAAGTGTATTCATTTGAATAATGCTTTAAGAAGGCCGTAATGTGAAAGTTTTTCATTCATTAATCAAAACAAAAATATTTTTAGGAGAGCTGACATGAAAATGAAAAAAACAAATCTTGCTGTGGGTGCTATCTCTCTTGCTATTAGCTCCATTGCTTTTGCTAACGAAGATAGATCTGATTGGCCGTCCAGCCTGGTCATGGGTACGGCCAGTCAAGGTGGGACTTATTATATTTATGGAGCAGGATTGGCTAACCTCATTAGTCAAGAGCTTGATATCAATCTCGGGACTGAGGTAACGGGAGGCCCCGCGCAAAATGTCAGTATGGTGCAGATGGGGGAACATGATTTTGGCCTCACTACATTAGGTCCGGCTCAAGAGGCTATTGAAGGTAAGAGTCCTGTCATGGCCGGTGTAGAGCATGAAAATATTCGCGCTGTTATTCCCATGTATTCGTCCATTTTTCACTATGCCGCACTGGAACAGTCCGGAATTACATCGGTGGCCGATCTTGAAGGTAAGCGTTTAGGTGTTGGGCCTGCTGGTGGTACAAATAGTGTCTATGTTCCGAGAATACTGGAGTTTCTTGGTTATGATGTTACCACTATTGATGGTGGTATCTCTGACCAAGGCGGACAAATTCAGGACGGTCTGCTCGATGGGTTTGCTCAGGCTGGAGGTGTACCCCTTGCAGCCATTAGCCAGTTAGAAGCTCAGGCTGAGGTCAATATTTTTGCTTATAGCGAAAATGAGATTGAACGTTTACTGGAAGAGTTCCCTGTGCTTTCTAGAGCAGATCTACCTGCTGGGGGTTATGCATCCTTGGATGAGGATGTTCCAACGGTGGCAATGTGGAGCTTTGTTATCACACATGCCGATGCTCCTGAGTCGCTTGTCTATGAAGTAGTAAAAACTGTGATGGAAAACTCTGAGGCTGTTGCTCAGATTCATCGCTCTGCCGAGGAAACTGTGGCAGAAAATTATATTAATAATTCTGCTATTCCTTTCCACCCAGGTGCGGTGCGCTGGTTTGAGGAAAATGGATATGAAATTCCTGAAGATTTGAAGGGGTGATCTGAAAAATTTGAATAGAGAAATAGGGATATAGAGAAAAGGTACTACCTCTATTTCTCTTTATTGAATCACTAAATGTGCTTTCATGATGAGTAATGAAATTATGAGTAGCGATAATGCAATGCCTCCAGTGAGCAGTGCAAGTGTAGATGAGATTAAACCGGCTGAGAATGAGCGTCTTCTTAGTGGTGTTGCTGCCTCTGCCCTATTTGTAATATGTGTAGGGTATGTTGCATTTCATTTGTATGCGTTAAATATCCAACCTGTTGAGCCTTGGAAGTTTCGTCTTATTCATGTTTCTGTTGGATTATTAATTGGTTTTTTAGTATTCAATTCCTCCAACAGTTTTTCCTCTCAGGGTGCTTCCTTTGGTAGAGGAATGGGGGTCGAAAGAGCTTCTTTTATTTTATCATCCTGTGTGTTGATAATGGTATTAGCAATATGGTTACGCATTCCAAGTGTAGTATTCGACGAGCACAGTGAAATTTTTAATAATTTTCTGTCCGGTATTTCTTTAGCAGCAGTAGTTGTTTCTCTTTTGTCTAGCTATTTTTATAAGACCGAACGAGGGCGTATGAGCAGATCGGATACTGCACTAGGGATTATAGCTCTAGCAGTTGGTATCTATATTATACAGTCGCTCGGGCGTTGGAATATGGTTGCTGGCACGCCGATGGCTAGCGATGTGGATTTATACATGTCGCTCATAGGAGTTATTCTTATACTGGAGCTGACTCGCCGCGTAGCAGGAATGGCTATGGTAGTAATTGCTTTAGTATTTATACTTTATGCATTTCTAGGCCCTTGGCTGCCAGGAGTTCTGGAGCATAGAGGGTATAGCTCAAATAGGTTTTTCACTTACCTCTTTACTGATAATGGTGTGCTTGGGCCAACGGTTTCTGTTTCCTCAACTTATGTTGTGCTATTCATCACTTTTTCTGCATTTCTGCAAAAATCTGGTGTTGGGGAGTTTTTTGTAAACTTTGCTTTCTCTATGGCGGGGCGCTCCAGAGGTGGGCCCGCAAAAGTATCGGTACTTGCCTCTGCAATGATGGGGATGATAAACGGTACTTCGGTGGGTAATGTCGTTTCCACCGGGCCTATGACTATACCCCTTATGCGGCGAGTTGGCTATGATGCTCGGAATGCTGGTGCCACTGAAGCAGGCGCTTCTACCGGTGGGCAAATAGCGCCCCCTATAATGGGAGCCGGGGCCTTCATCATGGCTGAGGTGACAGGTATTCCATATACTGAGATAGCAGCGGCTGCTGTATTACCCGCTGTATTTTATTTCCTCTCACTCTATTTCATGCTGGATTTACAAGCTCAGCGACTGGGTATTCGAGGCTTATCGCGAGAAGAGTTGCCTAACCTGAAGGGGTTGCTGAGAAAAGTCTATCTTTTCTTGCCCATTATTATCTTGGTTGTATCTCTTTTTGTTGGATATTCTGTTATTCGCGCTGGTACGCTGGCGATTGTAGCTGCTGCAGTGGTTTCTTGGTTTACTCCGTATCGAATGGGACCGAAAGAAATTTTAAACGCTTTGGCCCTTTCCGCTAGGATGGTAGTGCCTCTTATTGCGGTTTGTGCCTGTGCAGGAATAGTCGTGGGGGTAATTGCTCTGACGGGGATTGGAGCGCGCTTCTCATCGTTGATACTTGGGGTTGCGGGTGACAGCCAATTGATTGCGCTAGTGCTGGCTATGATTATTAGCATCATCATGGGGATGGGGTTGCCGACTACAGCTGCCTATGCACTTGCCGCTTCAGTTGTTGCTCCAGGTCTTCAATCCATGGGTATCCCTCCGCTAGTAGCTCATTTTTTCGTTTTCTATTATGCAGTGATTTCATCTGTTACACCGCCTGTTGCTCTAGCAGCCTTCGCTGCGGCTGGGATTTCAGGAGCTGATCCACTGAAGACCTCCATTGCCTCATTTAAACTTTGTATTGCAGCTTTCTTGATGCCGTTTGCTTTTTACTATAGCCCGGCGATACTCATGCAAGGTGAAGGCTTTATTCAGATTCTGCGCGTTTTAATTACTGGTTCAATAGGAGTGTTTTTTCTAGCTGCTGCGGTTCAGGCTTGGTGTTTTAAAGCACTAAATATCATTTTGCGAATCATGGCTTTTGCGGTTGGGGTGTTAATGATGCTTGGTAGCGTAGAAACGGATGTAATAGGTGTGCTGATGGCAGTAGTGATATTAGGAATACAGTTTAAGTTAAAAGACCATAGAAAGCCTGCATAGGTGATTGGTCTTGCCAAAATAATGGCCCTAAGGTTGGCTAGAGCTACTCAATAATCCTAGCCAACTTCCTGCTTTCGTAAAGATTTAGAGTGTCTTTAGGAGATTCATATGAGCAATAAATTTCAAGACTGTAGTCAACTGCTGATTGATGGAGAGTGGGTAGAAACGTCTGATCGGTTTCCAGTCGAAAATAAGTATAGCGGCGACGTAGTAGCTAATGTTTGTAGTGCAACTTCCGAACTAGTCGATATGGCGATAGATCGAGCAAAGAATGCGTTGATGAATAGTGTGCCTGCACCGCATGAACGGGCTTCGATTCTTAGGGGGGCTGCTATCTTGCTAGAGGAAAATAGATCTCGCTTTATAGAACTCATGGTAATTGAAGCTGGCTTCACGAATACTGATGCTGCAAGTGAAGTAATGCGGGCGGGTCTAACACTGCAACTCTCTGCCGATGTTGCTGCGACGCTTTGTGGTCATAGTGTTCCTTTCGGTGCTCATCCTGGCTCTGAACAGCGTATCGGTTTTACGGTGCATGATCCGATTGGCGTTGTATGTGCAATAACGCCGTTCAACTCGCCGCTAAATACTGTTCTTCATAAGGTTGCACCGAGCTTTGCAGCGGGCAATCCTACTGTTTTGAAGCCGTCTCCTTTGACACCTCTGACTTCTGCATTACTCGGTAAAATCTTGCTTCAGGCAGGAATGCCGAAAGGGTACCTCCACATCGTTCAGGGTGATCAGCACGTTGCTGAACGACTTCTGACTAATCCTGATATCGCATTTTTTACTTTTACGGGATCAACTCGGGTTGGAAGAATCATCCAGGGCCATGTTGGATTGCGGCGCAGCCAAATGGAGCTAGGGAGCATAGCTTCCACCATCCTATGCGCTGATGCTGATCTGGATAGGGCTCTACCTAAGATTGCTAATGCTGGGTTCCGAAAGGCTGGTCAGGTGTGCACATCTGTACAAAGACTATATGTTTCACGAGAAGTCTTAGCAGACGTTGTGCAGCGGCTTACCGTGCTTGCCCAGGAGATGGTTGCGGGAGATCCACGTAATGAAGAAACGCGGGTTGGCCCTATGATTAGTGAAGCATCTGCTGAAAGAGTAAATGACTGGATATGTGAAGCTGTATCAGCTGGGGCAGTTCTGCATTGTGGCGGTCAGCGTAATGGTCGTCTAGTGCATCCCGCGGTTCTTACAGGCGTTCCTTTTGAAGCCGATGTCTGGTGTTCAGAAGTTTTTGGCCCAGTAATCTCCGTGTGTCCGTTTGATACGTTAGACGAGGCAATTAAAGCAGCAAACGATACCGAGTTTGGCCTTGCTGCTGGGATATTTACCCGTGATCTTGACAATGTGCGAGCAGCCATGAGTGGCTTGAAGTTTGGCACAGTACAAATCAATGAAACATCATCGGCCCGTGCTGATGTCATGCCATTTGGAGGAGTCAAAGCCAGCGGATTTGGTAAAGAAGGACCAGCCTATGCAGCTAAAGAGATGACTGTTGAGCGTCTGATTGTTCTCAATCCATGAGCTTCTGTGGCTGCCACGTAAATACTAGGTATCTACAGCTTAATAGAGGGTGCTAAAAATGCTTTTGAACCAGTCTTCATATTTTTGCCCAACACAGATTGTTCTCGGTGAAGGGTGTTTCCGTCAGCTGCCTTCATTGCTGGCGGAGAAACAGGCTAGGCGCGTCCTGTTTGTGGTAGATCCTGCATTAAAAAAGCAAGAATTTGTTCAAGAAATTCAAAAGGAAATGGACAATTTAGGTGTTAAGTTTGCTGTCCATGCTGAAGTGAGCCCTGATCCGATGGACACTGAGGTTTCCAATGCTCTTGAGGTGAGTGAGTCTATCGGTGCAGACCTGGTACTTGGTGTTGGAGGGGGGAGTGCATTGGATGTCGCCAAAGCAGTGGCTATTGTGGCGACTAACGGAGGCCGTATTCATGATTATACAGGGATCCGTATGTTCGCCACCCCTCCTTTACCATTGATTGCACTGCCGACGACGGCGGGGACAGGATCGGAAGTTTCGGGGTCATGTGTGATCACTGACACGGAGAGTGGTATGAAAATGTCCATCCGTCATGCAGAGCTAAATCCTGCACGTGTGGCTATTCTTGATCCTCTAGTACTTGCTAGCTTACCCGTTTCGGTGGCATGTCATTCAGCACTGGATGCTTTTGTTCATGCATTTGAATCGTATATTTCAAGAAATTCAAATCCAGTAACTGACGGTGTAAATTTGCATGCGATTCGGCTAATAACAGATAATATTCGTCCATTTGTTGCCAATCGCTCGAATAGCCATGCGGCTTTGAACATGCTATGTGGATCGAACATGGCTGGAATGACCTTTGGACAGACGGGGTTAGGCAATGTGCACTGCATGGCGCGTTTTATTGGGGCGCGTTACCATCTGTCACACGGTCTATCTAATGCTCTGTGCTTGCCAGTTGTTGCTCGTTACAACATGATCGCATCTCCCGAACGCTATGCACAAGTTGCGAAGGCTATGGGGTGTCAAATAGAAGGCCTTTCCGTGCTGGAGGCCGCTGAGTTGGCGATCGACGCTATTGAAGCACTTTGCATAGATTTAGGTATCCCGAGGCACCTTGCTGAGGTAGGGGTGAAGGAAGGCGATATTGATGAATTAGCGGACCTTTGCGCTGAAGCAGGATATGACCGCTGGAACCCCCGCTCTACGACTAGGAATGATTTCGTCAATCTTTTCAAAGCTGCGCTTTGAAAATTGCTATTTGGATTGCTGCGTAAGTAGGGTGTGTATTGATGATTGATTACGCTTATACATGTCTTTATGCACTTGTAAAAATTTGGATGATGTTGTGTTTATAGATAAATATCATTTGTTTTATTTTATTGTGTCATTAAGTTAAAAAATATCATTTATTTATACGTCAATAATATACAAAGCCAGAGAAGGTGAGTTATTTGACAGTATCCACCCATTTTCGAGTGACCTTTGGGCTAAAATCCCTAGGGATAAGTGCCTATGTATATTTTCGTGCATTACAGATGGTAAAAAAACTGCCATTTGTCAGTGTTCTATGCCTGACTTACTTTTTCATAGGCACTTAGTTACACTACACCTTTTGATGGTTTTAAATATAGTGGAATTTGCAGTGAAGGTGAAATTGAAGCTGTTAAGAAGTATCTGGAGGTAAAGAATGATGAATTTCTATTGACTTAGAGATACCAAATCTTTATCAGGCAATATTAGAGCGTTTAAAGAGCTTTCGCTGTATACAATAAATTTTTTATGAAAAGCCGTAAGTGCGTCATAAAACCCATCTGCCCACATTAACGTTGGCTGATCAATCACACTGCTGATCTCTTATGCTTTGGAGATCATCATGAGCCGTTAACTCAATCCCACTCAAGCGTTTTGGCTAGGCCATCTGTACTATGCCGCCGCGTTGAAAATACCTTTGCTCGATTAAAATCGTATCGTGCCATCGCGACACGAAACGATAAACTCAAGCGAAACTACGAGAGCATGGTGGCCTTGGCCTGCGGCTTTTTATGGCTACCCATGTGCAGCATCAACAGGCCCTAAGTTATGAATGTTTTTTGTAGTTTGGCGATAACACTAGTATGCGGCCTATTCGGTGCCTCGATAGCACAAGCGCTAGGTATACCTAGCGCTTGGCTTCTTGGGCCTTTATTTTCTTCTGTCTGTCTCGCCCTACTGAAATGGCCAATAGTGTTTCCTCTTTGGCTTCAAAATATAACTGTATTTGTTATAGCTATTAATATTGGTGGAGCCTTGGATGTTCATGCGGTTTCATCTATTTGGCGTTGGTTTCCTAGTATACTTGGCATGTTTTTTTCGCTTTGGTTGACATTTATCTCAGTATGCTTTGTTTTGCGACGCATTGGTGGCTTTAATAAAAGCTCGGCTTTTCTTGCAGCATATCCTGGTCACTTGGTGTTAATGCTGCAATTTGCTAACGGTTCTAAGAAAGACTTACATGCTATTACTATACTGCAGAGCTTGAGAGTTGTCTTTTTGGTGACTGTTATGCCTGTCATGCTGCATGGGATGTCATTTAATGAGGTTAATCTCAAAGATGAGTATATTAACTGGGGGGCTGTGCCTGTCGTCGTAGCAGTTGCATTTTTTGGTATTGTAATAGTTCATTACATTCGGCTACCAGCCGCCATAATGATAGGAGCAATCTTGGGGGCTATGCTAGCCTCAATTTCTGGAGTTTCATTAGGCGGTTTGCCAAGTGAAATAGAAAAGACCATTCTCCTTTTTACCGGTGTGATGATTGGGTCTAGGTTTGTTAATGCTGATTGGCGAATGTTGGTTAATATGCTGCCAATTTCAATTTTAACCATCATCCTGGCGTTAGGGATATCCTCAGCAGCTGCTTTATTTGTTGGAAAAAGCCTTGGGCTTCCATTCGGTCAACTATTATTAGCATATGCCCCGGGAGCAGCTGAAGTAATGGCGATTATTTCTTTGACGACGGGATATGACTCCTCGTTCGTTGGTGTGCATCATGTAGTACGTTTGTTGCTTATGGCTGTGCTTTTACCTCTAGTGATTCCAAAAGAGTAGCAAGGCCAGTATGTGGTCACCCATTGAAGAGTGTAGCCCCCAATTTTCTTTGATCTTCTGTTGTGTTGTTTTTTGGCTATTCGTATGGTTCCAAAAATGCCTCTAGACGTGTCTTGTAAGCTTCCCGGATATGGGTGCGGGAGAGCTGCTCTGCAGTTTTGGGGTCACGAGCCTCGAGGGCATTGATAATCTCCTGATGTTCCTTGCGAGCGATCTCTGGCCGTCCTGGTTTGGCTAGGGTGCTGCGCCCCAGTAGCATCATTGATTCCTGTAAAGAATTTAACATCTTCAATAGGTAGCGATTGTGTGCACAGCGATAGAGTGTGCTGTGGAAGAGCTTGTTATTGCGTAGCAAGTCCAAAGTATCAGTGAGCTTGGCATCACGCTCATTGATCTCTCGCAAAAAAGCGATTTCCACCTCTGAAGCATGGCGTGCTGCCAAGCCCGCGGCAGTGCCCTCCAGAACCTCCCGCATCGCGTAGAGCTCACTGATCATGCTTTGGTCGAGCTCGGTGATGATGATGCCGCGCGAAGGGTCGTTGGCCACCAGGCCTTCTAGCTGTAGTCGATTTAGCGCTTCACGCACCGGGGTTCTACTAAGGCCAGTACGCTTGGCCAGCTCGACCTCTCGAATGCGCGTGCCGGGCAGCAGGCTGCCCTCCTTAATGGCATCGATGATGAAGCGATACGCCTGTTCGCTAAGTGGCTCGCCGCGTTCATTGTTGGCTGAGGATTGGGTGCTACCGGTTACTGGCTTCTTCATGTTTGGTCCCATACATATTTTCAGTTTAACTGTGATCTAAAAATAATAATATTTCATTTGAATTCGAATGAATACATTTGTATTCTTTGTGTGGATGGTGGTGGGCGATTCTCACTCAGCCCATGTTTTTCCTGTGAGCTATTTTGGGGGTCAAGATGTTGTCATCGTCTGGAACGCGTCTCAGCGAAGCTGATCTAACTGACCACGATGTTCTGGTTATCGGCGGGGGCAACGCTGCGCTATGCGCCGCGCTGACGGCGCGCGAGCAGGGAGCCAGCGTGTTGCTGCTTGAAAGTGCGCCGCACAAGTGGCGCGGCGGCAACAGCATTCACACCCGCAACCTGCGCTGCATGCACCGCGAGCCCACCGATGTGCTGAGCGATGCCTATCTTGAGGATGAGTTCTTCGACGACGTGTGGCGGGTCACCGGGGGTATAACCAATGAGGCCCTGGCGCGCCACGTGATACGTGCCTCGGAAACCTGTGCCGAATGGATGAAGGACTACGGCGTGCGCTTCCAGCCGTCGCTGGGCGGTACCTTGCACCTGGGGCGCACCAACGCCTTCTTCCTGGGCGGCGGCAAGGCACTGGTCAACACCTATTACCAGGCCGCCGAGCGCCTCGGCGTGACTATACTCTACGAGGCTGAGGCCGAGAGCCTAGTGTTCGACGGCAAGCGCTTCGATCATGCCCTGGTGACCTATAATGGTTCACCACGCAAAGTCAGTGCCAAGGCGGTGGTGATTGCCTCGGGGGGCTTTGAGTCCAACCAGGCGTGGCTGGAGGAGGCTTGGGGGGAGGTTTCACGCAACTTCTTGATTCGCGGCACGCGCTTCAACCAGGGCAAGATGCTGCGTGCGCTGATCGACAACGGTGCCAAGATCATCGGCGATCCAACCCAGGGCCATGCGGTGGCCATTGACGCCCGCGCACCCAAGTACGACGGCGGCATCGTCACCCGAGTCGACTGCGTGTCACTGGGTATTGTGGTTAATCGCGACGGAGAGCGCTTCTACGACGAGGGCGAAGACTTTTGGCCCAAGCGCTATGCCATCTGGGGTCGGCTTATCGCCAAACAGCCCGGACAAGTGGGCTACTCGATCACCGATGCTAAGGCTCAGGGTCGCTTCATGCCCTCGGTGTTTCCCCCCGAGCAGGCCGACACCCTCAATGAGCTGGCGGCCAAGCTCGAGTTACCGGTCGACGCCGTGCGCAAGACCGTCGACGATTTCAACGCCGCAGTGCAGCCCGGCAACTTCGACCACAGCGTGCTCGACGACTGTCACACCTGGGGCGTTACCCCGGAGAAGACCCACTGGGCGCAGCGTATTGATGAGCCGCCGTTCTACGGCTATCCGCTGCGCACCGGCATCACCTTCACCTACCTGGGCGCTGAGGTCGATGACAAGGCGCGCATGTACATGGACAGCGGAGAGCTGTCCGATAACGTCTTCCTGGCCGGCGAGATCATGGCCGGAAACATTCTCGGACAGGGCTACGTCGCCGGCTTCGGCATGACCATCGGCACCGTGTTCGGCCGCATCGCAGGCAAAGAGGCAGGCAGTTATGCAAAAGATTGAAGCGTTAATTGAAGAAACTCGGAGCAATATGACAATTTGCAATGCCTGTCGGTATTGCGAGGGGTTCTGCCCGGTATTTCCAGCAATGGAACGTCGCCGCGTTTTCACTCCCGAGGACCTCAAGTATTTGGCCAATCTTTGCCATAACTGTGGTGAATGCTACTACGCCTGTCAGTACGCGCCGCCCCACGAGTTTGCTGTCAACGTGCCGCAGTCGATGGCCAAGCTGCGCGCCGAATCCTATCGCGACTACGCCTGGCCGGGTCCGCTGGCGAAGCTGTTCGACCGCAATGGCCTGCTCACCGCGCTGGCGTTGGCGGTGGGGGTGACGCTGCTGTTGCTGATTGCAGTCGGTCTCAACGGCGGGCTGGCGGCGCTGGTCACCACCCAGCATGGCGGCGACTTCTACGCGCTGATGCCGCACAACGTAATAGTAGTGACCTTCGGCTCGGTGTCGCTATTCGTGCTACTGGCGCTGGTGATGGGAATGGTACGCTTCTGGAGTGAGAGCGGTGAGGGCGTGGCTGGGCTTGGCGATGCCCGGAGCTGGCGCCAAGCGCTCAAGGAGACCTTCTCGCTCCAGCACCTGCACGGCCAGGGTGAGGTCGGCTGCACCTATCCCGACGCCTACCACTCCCAATGGCGGCGGCGTTTTCACCACTTCACCTTCTACGGCTTCATGCTCAGCTTCGCCGCCACCGTTACTGGCACCATCTATCACTACGTGTTCGACTGGCAGGCGCCCTACGACTTCACCAGCCTGCCGAAGCTGTTAGGCACCCTGGGCGGCATCGGCCTGTTGATTGGCCCGGCGGGGCTCCTGTACCTCAAGCTGGTGCGCGATCAGAATACCGCCGATGTACGCCAGATGGGTATGGACGTGGCCTTTATCGCGCTGCTGTGGCTAACCGGCTTCACTGGCCTGGCGCTGATGCTGTTGCGCGAGACCTCGGCTATGGGTGTAATGCTAGTTGTACACCTTGGGGTAGTGATGGCACTTTTTATCACCATGCCCTACGGCAAGTTCGTACACGGTTTCTATCGCCTGCTGGCGGTGTATCGCAACGCCTTGGAGCGCAACCGCAGCAGTCACTAATCGTAAGACTTCTTGTTGATTTTCAACCCAGTTGTGTGTGCCACAGCAATATCAGCTAAACGAAAGAAGTTGTATGTGCGATATGAGAAACAGTTGAAATTATGGGGGAGCCGACCCTGCATGGGCTGGCTTCAAACCACCCCGTGAGGCATGGGTTAGAGAATGTTGCTGTGAGCGTAGGGGGAAGGCTTATTCATGTGGTGAGTCAGGTACGAGCCGAGAAGGCGCCCACAAGCGAACCATCGACAAAGTGTCAAAATTAATAACTGATATCAAAACCGGGGGCCTCAACTGTCCCCGGGATTAGTCCAATGGGAACCTGTTTACTGGGTGGGCGGTGTCGGGTATGGAGATGGCGCGAGCTAGTTTCAGCGAAACTGAGGGAACTCGATTTCTTGATGTTAAGGGAGAGCATCCAGTGCAGAAAAGCAGGATGCAGAGTGCCGAGTTACGGATCGAGGATCCTCTGCATTTCTTGGAATCATGGTAATTAAAATATAAAATTACTTATGTTAACGTAGTCTTCTCATCTTAAGGCTGAATAGCCTATGCTTTCCAACCAAGCTAAAACGTCAGCCTCAACTTCTTCTTGTCGTTCATTTTTTATAGCTAGTAGAATGCCATCCCTTTCTAAACCACCCTTCGTCTCAAATGCTTCTAATATCTGGCATCCAGCACACAATTCTTCAATAACCTCCAATGTGCTGCCTAAACCGTAACCACCATTAGTATTAAAAGGGATAACGGTTTTCCCGCTTAAATCATATTCACTCAAGAAGCTTTTCATTGGCGGAGGTAGTGTCATGTCCCAGGTAGGAAAGCCAATAAAAATGGTATCGTATTGCTCTATATTACCGATGGTTGTCTCAAGAGGAGGAAGGTACCCCGTTTCATTCTCTTCGTCTACTTGAGATACGATAGACTCATAATCTTCAGGATAGGGCGATTCTAATGCTAGCTCAATAAGTTCTCCGCCCACTGCTTCATGAATCATAGAAGCGACGGCTTTCGTATTGTTGGTACGTGTTAAATAGACAATTAAATTCGCATCGTCGCTTTGAAGGTCACTCTCACTCTCCTGTTCTTGCGCGTATAGAGTGGAAGAGGCTGATAAGGTAGCCATCAATAAGGTAAAACGAAAATAAAGCATAGGGTATTATCCATTAAATAGACGGTTTAATAGCCAATTATTCTTAGTCATCTGAAGTGTCGTCGATATCCCACCACTGGGTGAAATCAAGCTCTGACAAAGAATCTAGCTCAATAACTTCACCAATACGTGGAGTTAACAGCCCGAATGGTTCATCTTGGTCAAGACCTGCCAACTGGTTAAATGGGTCGTCCCAATCGTGAAAGGCGAGCGAAAACCTTCCTACATGAGCCGGTATAACCCCCGTCGCCCTTAGGTCGCGGCCCGCTTGAGCGGCATCTTCAGGCATCATGTGCGTAAAACGCCATTGTTCATCGTATTGGCCTGCATCTAGCATGGCTACATCTACTGCGCCTAACGCATTGGCTATAGCTTGAAAGTGGCTTCCATAGCCGCTATCACCACTGAAATACAGTTGCCTTTGTGGTGATTGAATGCCAAAAGATACCCAAAGCGTCTGATTACGTTGAAACAGGCGGCCTGAATAATGACGTGCGGGAAGTACATGGATAACTAGTTCGTCATCCAGGCTTATTTGAGTGTTCCAATCGGTTTCAATAATCTGATCATTATCAAATCCCCAGCTTCGAAAGTGTGAACCCACACCCAGCCCTACGATAACGTTATCGATTTGATCCTGTAACGCCATCACCGTGGGATAATCCAAATGATCCCAGTGATCATGGGAAATTAAGACATAATCGATATCAGGGATATCTTCTACGGTATAGATGCTCGTCCCTTCAAATGCTTGGATGTTGAAGGGGATAGGTGAGGCATTTTGACTAAGGACTGGGTCGATTAAAATACGTTGCCCCGCCACTTGTACATAAAATGAGGAGTGCCCTAACCAAACAATGATGTCTTCGCTTTGTTCTATTTCATGTAAGTTTGTCTTTACTGTAGGTAACGCCTGTGAGGGTGCTCTTCCGCTATCTCCAGTAAAGAAAAAGTCTAACCAGCCGCGATCGGAGTCTGATTCCATTGTGATCTCAGGGATTGGCTCTAGGTTATGAAAAATCCCGTCTGAATAATTTGGAGATTGTTGAAAAAGCGCTAAGCTCTCTTGATCGGGCGGCGCACCAAATTTTGGAGATTGAAGGTAAGCATACCCAGCTACGCCAATTGATAAAACCAGAAGTAATAGAACACCTAGAATTTTTTTCCAACTAAATTTCAACTACATACCCCTTCAAGTGAGTAGCGATTTTAGACCGATACGCGATTGATTTTTAAAAATATGTATCAGATAGCATCACCATAATGCCATGCCGTAATAAGCATTAGAGGTATAAATTGGGATGTGGCTATGAATTTAACTCATCAATAGTAAGTACCTGATCTAAAGTTTTCGTGTAATATCCATGCCAGGAT
>TARA_R110001606_G_scaffold6394_4_pt1 | contig 17008 bp, 19 predicted proteins | sample TARA_R110001606 | Tara Oceans TARA_R110001606 (sample SAMEA4398315) | marine metagenome | biome: Polar Biome; feature: [SRF] surface water layer (ENVO:00010504); material: water (ENVO:00002006), including particulate matter (ENVO:01000060) such as... | depth 5 m | reverse complement strand
ATGGCATTTGGTAATGGTGGAGATAGAACAGAAACAACTACACCAGAAAACGATGTATGTAATACATACGGAATAGAATCAGTATGGGGGTTGGGTAAAAAAGTACAATCATCATCTTGGTTATTAGAAAAATATTTAAACATAGCAGAATAATGGATATAGAAAAATTAGTAAAAGAGTTTCCAAACGATATGGAACTTGGAAAAGAAGTAAGACATAGATACTTCGAGGCAACAAAAGATATAAAAAAGTTTTTAGAAAAATATAAAGATTGTAAAATTTACGAATCACCTGATGGGGGTAAGACAGTATATGTTAGGGGATTTGGTGAACCCATATCAACACGAAAGATATCAACACCACAGTTAAATTTATTTGATGAGTAGTTTTCTTGGTAAAATAACATTTTCAAAAAAACAATGCGATGAGTTACTCTTATTAAATGCAGGATTTAAAACTGCTGATACTATCAAAAGTTTTAAATATGGTAAAGTAACAAGCATGTCTAAATATGGTAAAGTAACAAGCATATCTAAATTAGAAAATATAATTTTACCAAAAGTAAAAAAATGGGGAATTTTTACATTAAAAAACTCCTCACCAATGTTTATTAAGTATTCTAAGGGAGATGAATTCAAAAAACATATTGATTCAAATTATGGAATAGGAGAAACAGGAAAAAGAGTATTTACGTTAACCATACAATTATCAGATAGTAGTGATTACACAGGAGGAGACTTCAACGTATATCCACACAAATCCAATATGAGTATTTTTTCTACTATATTAAAAGAAAGAGGCACAATGGCCATCTTTAAATCAGAAAAAATTCACGAGATAACTAAGTTAGAATCAGGAAATAGAAAATCAATTGTTTGTTTCCCAACTAAAAGTGATATTACAATTAAAAAAACAAGTATATTATGACATTAATAAAAAATCCAAATAAACTAAGAAAAGTATTACTACCTACTAAGATGTCTCAAATGGATATCGATAAAATTGGTGGAAAACTAACTAAGGAATTAACCAAACATGGAGGACTTGGATTATCTGCTAATCAAATTGGTTTAACTGATAGAGTTTGTTTGATAAATGTAAAAGAACCACTATTACTTGTTAATCCACGAGTAACTGAAGTATCAAAAGAAACAGTTGCTTATGTAGAGCAATGTTTATCTTTAGATAAGACAATGCGTAAACCAATTAAAACAATAAGACATAAATCATTTACACTAGAATGTGATAACTTAGGAACAGTTGTCTTCTCACCAGAAAAAACAGAATGGAAGGATTCTAACGAATTCTTTTCAGATGAAGGTTTATTAGAATGTGTTTGTGCTCAACATGAGTTAGACCATCTTAATGGAATTCTTATAACGGATTCTACGAGAAGATATAGTGAAACAGTTATACGAGGAAAAAAATACGGCAGAAATGAAAGAGTAATGGTTAAATTGTCTGATGGTAGTACTGAATTTATGAAGTACAAAAAGGCAGAAACATTAATTTCCCAAGGAGCTGAAATCTTATAAATTAAACTAAAAATGGGAAAACTTATATTTACATATACAGATAAAGACTTTATCGAGAACAATAGAGAGGCGAGTAAAATAGAATTCGATGTACCCGATGATATGGATATACACGAATATAAAGTCATCTGTGTAAGAATGGCATCTGCCATCGGTTATCAAAAAAAATCAATAACAAAGGCGTTTGGGGATTTAATCTATGGAGATGATAATCCAAATACCATAAAAGAATTATTAGATGAGCTTAATATTACAAAAATTGGAGATAAAAAAATTAAACGATAGGGTATTAACTCAAAACGTTATTTTACAAACTCTTGTTGATATTATAATTGATAGTGGAATAATTTCAGAAGAAAAGCTAGAAATAAAAATAGAAAAAAATATTGAGAAAACACAAGAACTTCTCAATAGTTTTGATAACGAAACTGATTTTCAAGAAAACTCAGAGGAAGTTATGGGTTCAATGTACTTCGGCCCACATGGAGAAGCCTAAAAATATATAACATTTTATTTGGATATATGGAATATTTTTCGTATATTAGTAGAATAATATGTTTAATTACAGGGAAACCTTATGAAAAAGCAACTAATATTTACGGCAATAGTTTCACTATTATCGTTTGGAATGATAGATTCCGCAGTAACAAAAGATAAATCAGATAATCAAGTTGAGTTAGTTGATTTAGAAAAAGAAAGAGAAGAAGAACTCAGAAAAATTGAATTAGAAAAGATTAGAGTACTTGAATACCACCAACAACAATTAGATAGTTTTCTAACTGCAGTTGGATTTAGAGAAAGTGGTAACAGATATGATATCACAAACAAATGGGGTTACATGGGTAAGTACCAATTTGGAAGAAGTACTCTAAAAGGATTAGGATTCAAAGTAACTAAAAAAGAATTCTTATCTAACCCACAACTACAAGAAGAAGCAATGATGGCTTTATTATTACACAACAAAGAAAAACTACAACTTTATATTGATACCTTTGATGGTAAAACAATTAATGGTATGTTGATTACTGAAAGTGGAATATTAGCAGCTGCACATCTTGGAGGACAAGGTTCTGTAAAAAGATACTTTAAAAATGGAAAAGTTTTTAAAGATGGATATGGAACAAAAATAACATCGTACATGGAGAAATTCAGCGGATACGATATACAATTAAAACACAAATTACAATCATGATAGAATTATTAACAACCCATAACATTATTATAGGAGTTTCGGTAATATTAAACTTAATATTATTAGTAGGTGTACGAAACCTCTTACGGCAAAATGAACAACTAGAAGATAGGCTTATTGGTACTATTATCTCTATTAGAGATAGAGTAGGTGATTCACTTAATAAAATGAGAGAACTCGATACTAAGCAAGTTTTTGAAAAAGATGATGAAGTTGGCGTGACTTTCCAAGAAATTAAAAAAGTTGTTGAAGATTTAAATAATCAAATATAAATTATGCCAAGACCAAGAAGAAAAAAATCCAAGATATATTTTGGAAGCCCAGCTCAAGAAGCTATAATTGAGTATAACGCATCAGAAGACTTTGAACACAGGTCTAAAGTATATGAAGAACGAATTAAGTATCCATTCGAAAAACTTGCAGAAAATGTTATTAATACATTCAAGTTTTCTTATTTCGATGTATCAAAAAAAGATATCCAAACAGAAGTAGTTTCTGTAATGGTAGAAAAGATGCATATGTTTAAACCTGGAAAGGGAAGAGCATTTTCTTACTTTACTATTATTGCTAAGAATCATTTGATTCTAAAAAATAATGGTAACTACAAAAGATGGAAACAAAATTCCCTTTTATCAGCAATGCCAGAAACTTGGAATCCTGAAAATGATTTCTTCGAATCAGAAGAGAATGGTGAATTTAAAGAATTTAAAAATATAATGTTAAAGTATTGGGATGCAAATTTAGCTACTATCTTTAATAAGAAGCGTGATTTGCAAATAGCAGATGCAATACTTGAATTATTTAGAAGAAGTGAACATATAGAAAACTTTAATAAAAAGCATCTTTACTTACTTATAAGAGAGATGACTGATTGTAAGACTCATTATATTACCAAAGTTGTAAATGTAATGAAGAAGTATCAGAAAAAAATGTTAAATGATTATCATGAATATGGTGAGTTTAGAAACCCATCAAAAAAAGATTTTTGGGAAAAGGAAGAAACACCTGCTGAACCAGACAACCCATATATAGATAACGAATACTTGTAGAGAAATGAAAGGTGGATATATTTTAGGAATAAGTTGTGGATATCACGATTCCGCAGCTTCATTAATTAAAGATGGTAAAGTATTAGGAGCGTGTGAAGAAGAAAGATTCACAGGAATAAAACACGATTCTTCATTTCCAATAAATACTATTAATTGGTTGATGAAAGAATATGGAGTTACACCCGCTAATTTAGAGGCAATAACTTTTTACGAAAACCCTAAATTGAAACTTGATAGAATTTCACATTCAACCAAAAAGGGTGGATGGAAATATTTTTTTAATAGATTAAAAATAATATCAAGAAACAAAAATGCATATAAAGATTTACAATCTCAAATAGAAAGCTTAAGAGGAGAACATACTCAATTATATTATTGTGACCATCATATGTCTCACTTGGCTTATTCATACTACACTTCGGAATTTAAAGAAAGTGCATTACTTTCTGTTGATGGAGTTGGTGAGTGGGAAACAACTTCTACTGCAAAGGCCTCTGATAATAATATAGATAAATTGGATTCCATAAACTTTCCTCATTCATTGGGGATGTTATATTCTACAATAACTTCATTCTTAGGATTTAAGCCAAATGAAGGTGAGTATAAGGTAATGGGATTAGCTCCTTATGGAAATGCATCAAAATACGTTAAGCAGTTTAAACAATTGTACAAAGAGACTCCTTCTGGTGGATTCGAATTAAACATGGAATACTTCACATATGAATATTCTGATAAAATTATGTTTAATGAAAAGTTACCACATCTATTTAAATTACCAAATAGATTACCCGAAGATGAGTTAACCCAAGAACACAAAGACTTATCAGCTGCACTTCAGTTTACTTATGAACATTTATTTTTTAGGTTATTAAACAACTTACATAAAGTAACGAAATCTGATAATTTATGTTTGAGTGGTGGATGTGCATATAATGGTACTGCAAATGGAAAAATACTAAATAAAACAAGATTTAAGAATTTATATATACCACCAGCTCCTTCAGATGCAGGTTCTGCTGTTGGATGTGCATTACATTACTATTATTCAAATACACTAGTAACAGATAGAACAAGTAATATCAATCCATACTTAGGCCCATATTATTCTAATTCTGAAATACTTGATGCTTTATCTAAGTATGATAAGGATGTGTGGTTTGAGAAAAAACTATACGAACAAATTAGTAGTATTATTGCAAAAGAAATTCATGAAAATAATGTTATAGGGTGGTTTGAAGGTAGAATGGAATTTGGTGCAAGAGCATTGGGTAATCGTTCTATACTTGCAAATCCAAGAGACCCTCAAATGAAATCTCGTTTAAATATGATGATTAAAAAAAGAGAAGGATTCAGACCTTTTGCTCCAATTGTACAACAAGAACACTCAACTAAATTTTTTGATTACGATTATAATGTACCCTATATGAATCAGGTAGTTAAAGTGAAGCAAGAATTTGTAGAACAGTTACCATCTATAACTCATGTAGATAACTCAGCAAGAATACAAACATTAAACAAAAACCAACAAAGGCATATGTATTCATTACTTTCAAAATTAAATGAAATCAATGGATATCCAATTGTTATCAATACATCATTCAATTTAAAAGACCAAACAATGGTATTAACTCCCGAAGATGCAATTAAAACATTTTTAAATTGTGAGATGGATACCCTGGTAATTAACAATTTTATTGTTAAAAAGAAAATAATTTAATTATAACTTTTAAATAATTTATTAAAAACCCTTCCTTTTTGGTGGGGTTTTTTTTATACATAAATATATAAACCCCTCATACACTTCTTATAATAGGTATTGAATATATATCATAATTTTTTTTATCATATATACCATAGTTATTAAGTGGATATCCCTTAGTTTTGCAAGATGGAAAAGTTATTTACATTTAATTAAAACAAAAGGAGAACATTATGGAATTTTTGAAAAAAATAGGCTCTTGGGCTGACGAATTAACGAAAATCGGTATTAGTATCATTGCTTTGGGAGTAGTATTTGAAGTACTCTTTAAAGGAACAGATATCCCATTCTGGCCAGAAGTATCAGTAGTTGATAATATTATGGCTATTTTAGGAAGTCTGAGTGCTGAAGGTCTGTTAGGACTGGTAGGTGTTTTTGTACTATACAAAATCATTAAGAAGTAAGGATTAGAAGTAATTCTAATAACGCGTTGAAGATTAAACCTCACCCTAAAAAGTGAGGTTTTTTCGTTTACTATATTTATATACAACTAATATGGTATAATTATGAGTATAGATTTCGAATTATTTCCTGGCAAAAACTTAAGTGGACTGTTTAAAGATATCTACGATAATCAACAGAACAAGAAAGAAAGAATATCAGAACTGATTGCAGAGATGAGAAAGATAATCAGACATGCAGGAGATATGGCAGTTATTGGCCCTATCTTAAAAGATTTAATTGACTCATCAATCAGAAATGATGAATCACTAATAAAGATGAGTGCAATTGCACAAAGAATCATAGGAGCAGCACAAAAATCAGAAGGAGATTCTGGTTTTCTTTCTGATATTGAAAAGGAACAACTTTTAAAGCAATTAGATGAAACTATATCAGAAGTTGTTGATGAAAACGATTTAAAAGTCGATGAACTTACTAATGAAATAGAAGAACTCAAACAAAAGGTAAATACAAATGAGTAGATTACAACAAGCTAGTGGTAGGGTTTCAAAAGCTACACGAAAGAAAGTTCTTATTGGAATTGTTCTTGATGTTGTAATGAATGAGGAGAATGATATAATCTCCGAAGAAGCTAAAAGATATCTTATTGGTTCTGCAAAAATAAGAAGAGTTGATGATGTTACTTCATCTCCCAATCAATTAAGATATTATCCACCACACGATTATACTATCTTGGATTTACCTGTAATAGGTGAAACTGTGGAATTAGTTGAACGAGCAAATTCAACAACAGTTTATAGAAGAATTGGAAACAATAGACCTAATAGTGGTAATATTACCAATGATATTGATAATGTATTAAATCCAATTAAGGATGATTCAGACTCAGGTGGAGATTACGCTACCTCATCTCAAACAGGTACACCATCTTCTTCAGGAGGAGGTGAATCGGAATTTAAAAATGAATACTTTGAACCAACTCAACAAAATCCATTAAATTTATTTGAAGGAGATAAAGTTGTACAATCTCGTTTCGGCCAATCAATTCGTTTTAGTGGTTATAATAATGTAGATAATGTTTTAGCACCTACTATTATAATAAGAAATAGACAAGGTTCTAAATCATTGGATGAAAAGACTCCAACTGAGTTCATTAATGAAGATATACTAGATGATGGTTCAGTTATTGTATTATCAAGTGGAGAACATTTATTAGAATTCACTCCTGGTCAGATTGATACTCCAATGGAGACTACTCCAATATATGCAGAAGAACCTGAATTAAAAGGAACTGACCAAGTTCTTATTAATAGTGGTAGAATTATTTTATCATCCAAGGATTCTGAAATGTTATTTTACTCCAAAGGAAATTACTCATTTATATCAGATGGTAAATTCACAATTGATAATGGATTAGATGGTGCTGATATGGATTTTAATGGAGATGTTTTAATTACTACCAACGATAATAATTTTACAATAAATCCAGAAGGTGGAACAGGAGAAATCTACTTAAATACAGAATCAACCGATGAACCATTGGTTAGAGGTGAGACTCTACTTGATTTAATGGAACAATTAATAGATGCTATAAATGCTCAAATATTCTCAACACCATGTGGCCCTACCATGACCGGCCCAAACAACCGAGGCGATTTTAATAAAATTAAATCTAAATTGAATACATTTCTATCAACACTTAACTATACGGAATAAGATATGTCATTTTCATTATTCAAACAAAACATGAAAATGTATATGCAGAATCAAGAAGGCATAACGTCATCGGATGATTGGGCAAAAAAAGTTACTCAAGAATATGATATGTGTATTAAGAGGGGATTGCAAACTGTAAATAATATACCTATTTCAGCTGGTAATACTTCATTAATGGAAACATTGGTTAGGATTGCATTAAAACTTTCATTATCTAAGCAATCAGGATTACATACTTTTGCGGATGATATTGGTAAGGGAGTGGTTGGTTATTGGACAGGTGCAACACTACTGACAGGAATACCACCAATTATACCAGCAACTGGTGCAATACAAAATATATCAACTACTGCAGCATTTACAACAGTACCAGGAACATGGTCACCGGTTGGGTTTTATAATCCAAATGATAGCTGGGATTTGTTTCTTGATGTATTGATTTCATCTATGATGATTCATTTAACAACTATACAAGGATTGTATATGACAATATCATTATATCCAGGTGTACCTCCATTCGTTGCACCAGGTGTTTTGCCTTGGAATGGATTTACCGTTTAATAAATCAAATACATTTCCATAAAATCATTAAAGATATATTTATATTAAGATAAACAGAATTAAAATGAACAACAAACAATTAATAAAAGTAATAAGAACTCTTGTTGAGGTAGAAACTGCCAAACAACAAGAACGCTTTTTATCGAAAACTTTTCCAAAGATATTGGCAGAGGAAGTAAATAAAAGATTAAAAGAGGTGAAGGGGGGTGTTGCTCCTCCCTCTACGCAAGTCGTTAGTGAAGGCATAGACCCTTTTCAACAAGTAGAACTTGCGTTAGAACAGGAACGAGCAAAAACATCACCTAAAAAACAACTTTCAAATAATCCAATATTAAATGAAGTACTAAATAATACAAAACCTTTCTCAAGTGCTCAAAGAAAGGGTTCAAGTGGAACAAAATCTGTATTAGATAGTTTACCAAAACAAACACAACAACCAATAGTTCAAGAAAATACTCACATACCTTCTTATATGGATGCAGAACCTGATATTAACCAAACAGTTAGTATGGGAACATCTTTAGGAGCAGGTGGTACAGAAGCACTAAGAGCTCAGATGTCTCAAAAAATGGGATATGGTGATGTACGAAGAGGCCCTTCTAAACAAGGCCTTGGTGTACAAACTGGATTACCTGGTTTAGATAGGATATTGAATAGAGATAATTCATCACTTGTTAAGCAGTTTAAAAGATAGGAATAGATAAATGGCGTATGTTCTTGATAAAAAGATAGTAAAGGATACTGAGGAGTTTAATAACTTTGCGTATGGAATTACCTTGCCAGTACAGAATGGAAATGGTGGATTTTTTAATCAAGCATTTTCCTCTTTTGAACAGGCAAAAAGTAATTTAAAAAACTTACTATTAACAAGAAAAGGAGAACGTATATTCCAACCAAACTTTGGAACAGGTCTTCATGAACTGTTATTTGAGCAGCTAACAGATGAATTAGAAGATAAATTAGAAAGTACAATAACTGATAGTGTGAACTATTGGTTACCATATATTGATATAGATGAAATAAATGTAAATATGACTGATGAGAATAAAGATAGAAATATCGCTGAAATGAGTATAAAATTTAGTATAGGTGGTAGAGTAGAAACTTCAGAAATAACATTTACAGTAGGGGGCTAATAAACAATGGCATTAAATAGTATAACAAAAAAATCAAATGCGGGTAGGGATATAAAATATCTCAACAAGGATTTCTCAAGTTTTAGAGAAAATCTAATTGAGTACGCAAAAACATATTTTCCACAAACGTATTCTGATTTTAACGAATCCTCACCAGGAATGATGTTCATAGAAATGGCATCTTATGTTGGAGATGTACTATCATACTACACAGATGATACTCTGAAAGAATCAATGATGTTATATGCTGAAGATAAATCAAATGTGATTGCTTTGGCTGAATATCTTGGATATAAATCAACAGTAACATCTCCAGCTATAGTTAGATTGGCTGTTTACCAAACATTACCTGCAACAGGAACTGGTGTAGATATAGGACCAGATTTTGATTATTGTTTACGAGTAAAAGAAGGAATGGTAGTAAAATCAAATGATGCACAGACATTATTTAGAACAAGTGAATTATTAGATTTTGCAGTTGAGGATGAGAGAGAAATCTCTATATATAAAAGTGATGATGGAGCACCAACAACATACTTAGTTAAAAAATATGTACAAGCAATATCTGCAGAGTTAAAATCTATTACTTTTAATTTTGGTAATTCCCCTCAACAATTTTCTAAAATTGATATAGGTGATAAAAATGTAATTGATATATATGATGTACGAGATTCAAATGGAAATAAGTGGTATAAAGTACCGTATCTTGCACAGGAGATGGTATATCTTGATTATCCTAACTCTGAACAAAATGATAAAGACCTTGCTCAGTTTAAGGATACAGTACCAAATGTTTTAAAAGTTATTAAAACATCTCGTAGATTTACTACTAAGATAAATGAAGATAATACAACATCAATTGTATTTGGTGGAGGTAACTCAACTTCTTCAGATGAAAGTTTAATTCCTAACTTTAAAAATGTTGGTTTAGGATTAAATTCTTCTATCGATAAGTTAGGCTCATCATTTGACCCAGCAAACTTCTTAAAAACTAAATCATATGGGCAATCTCCAACAGGAGAATTTACTATATCGTATTTAGTAGGTGGTGGTGTAAAATCAAATGTAGGTTCTGGTAACCTAACTAACATTGAAACAATAGACTTTGATGAAGATAAGAAAACGTTCACAACAGATGAAAAGGCTCTATATGATGTATCTAAGAACTCAGTAGCTTGTGATAACGAAGAACCGGCAACTGGTGGTAAGGGTGCAGAAACAATAGATGAGATTAGAGAAAATGCACTTGCAAACTTTGGTTCTCAGAACAGAGCAGTAACACGAAAAGATTATCAAGTAAGGGCATTATCATTACCTCCAAAATTTGGTGGTATTGCAAAAGCATACTGTGCTCCAGATGGTGAGTTAGATAATAACTCTCCTGCATCTATTTTACAAAATCAAAACTCATTAAATGAGTTTGTTGGATTGGTAGAATCATTAAAAGGTTCTGATAAAACAGAACAAGAATTAAAAGATGACGTTGTATCATTCTTAGCAGGAAAGAAGGGTGGTAATAGTGAAAAGAATAATCCATTTGCAATTAATCTATATATCCTTGGGTATGATTCAAATAAAAACGTATCTATACTAAACCAGGCAGTAAAACAAAATCTTAAAACATATATAAGTGAATTTAGAATGTTAACCGATGGTGTTAATTTACTTAATGGTTATATTATAAACATAGGTGTAGATTTTGAAATAAGAGCATATGGTGGATATAATAAACGAGAAGTACTTACAAAGTGTATTACTCAATTACAAGATTACTTCAACATAGATAATTGGACATTTAACATGGCTATTAATGTTTCTGAAATAGAATTATTAATTGCAGGTGTTGAGGGTGTTCAATCTGTACCAAAATGTGAAATTATTAACAAGTGTTTAGGAAATTACTCAGAACATTCATATAATATATCAGATGCAACTAAAGGTAAAATGGTTTATCCATCTTTAGACCCATCTATATTTGAAGTGAAGTTTCCAAACAAAGATATAAAAGGGAGGGTTATTTAATGTATTATTTTGTAACATCATCGAAAGATTCATCAATCTACTTACAACAGCCTACTCAAAATACTGGTAGAGATGAAATATTAGAAATATCTAAAACCTATTATGGGAATTTAAAAGATATTTCTCGCAGTTTAATTCAGTTTAATACGAATGAAATATCCTCATCACTATCATCAGGTGAGATTACCGCATCGGCAGTAGAACTTGTTATTAGAGAATGTGAATCTGTTGAGATTCCAACTGATTATACAATCTATGCTTATCCTGTTTCTCAGTCATGGGATATGGGAATCGGAACTCGTTTTGATGAAATATCTACTGATGGATGTAGTTGGAATAAGCGAACTTCATCAAGTAATTGGTTAATCGGTTCATCATCATTAGAAAGTTCTGGTTCATTTAATGGTAAGGGAGGAATGTGGTTGACTGGTTCTGCAACATCTCAATCTTTTTCATACTCATCTAGTGATATTTGTATGAATGTAAAATCTGTATTAGATAATTGGGTAGGTGGTACTATTCCAAATAATGGATTAATATTGAAACATGATTCGGCATTAGAAAATGATACTGAAGATTATGGCCAATTAAAATTCTTTTCAAAAGAAACAAATACTATTTACCAACCTAAACTAAGAATTGGTTGGGATGATTCTACTTATACTACTGGCTCTCTTACAGAACTTACATCGGATGATATTCATGTAACCTTCAAAAGATTAAAGACCAGGTATAAGCGAGGAAGTAAACCTACAATCGGAGTTTTTGCAAGAGAGAAATATCCTCTTAAGGCTTACACCAACACTTATTCTTATAGAGATATAAAATATTTACCAACAACTGTCTATTATCAAATCAAAGATGTATTGACTGGAGAAGTTGTAGTGCCGTTTCATGATAATTACACTAAGGTTAGTTGTAATTCTAATGGACATTATTTTACACTTAATTTACAAAATTGGGAAGTAAATAGAGATTATTATATTGAAATAAAAATAAATAGAAATGGTGTGGTTGAATACTTTGATGATAGAGATTTAACTTTCACAGTAGAATTATAAAATGGGTTTACACGACAAATATAGATTAAATGAACTTGTTAAAAAGGGTTCAAAGGCTATACCAAGAGAAGAAAAATCTCACAATCTTGTTGTGCGTAAAAGAGATAACAAGGAAGTACCCCATCAATTAAAGGCCGAAGTTGCTAAAAAATTCGTAAAAGATAAGATAAAAGGTAAACCAATAAATCCTTCTATTTTAAAACCAATAAAAAAGGAAATTCCATTTGGCCAAAAACCAATCAAAGGAAAACAAATAACTCCACGATTTAAATCAGATTGGATTGAAGATGATGAATTTTATATACCAGATGTAAATCAATCATCTTTCGGAGGAGAAACTTCGGGATACTTAGAAAAACCAAAGTATAACGAGGAAGAGTTAGTAAAGGCACTCGATGTAAAAGTTGATGAACTGATTAAAAAGAAAAAACCCAAAAAGGGTGAATATATTCTTAAAAAAAAGTGGGAAGACTTACGAATAGAACTCGATATAACAATTGGAAAGTTAGAAGACCTTAGAGAAGAGTTAGAAGCACAAATTGCCGAAAACAGAATACTTATAACAGAAAATCAGGCATTACTTATTGAAGCTGATTCAGCTCTATTACAAAGAGCGGCAGCTGAAAATGAAACAGAAGTAGCTAATGAACGATATTCAACTTTGTTAGATAACTTCCAACAATCTCTTGTTAAGGGTACTAAGGAAGGTATAGAGAGAGTATCTCTTACGGCACAAGTTAGAGGACTGCAGGCTCAAAAAGAAACTCTTAAACAACAACTTGATGCTCAGAAACAAATTGTAGAAACTCTAAATCAGATAGAAGCACAAGAAGAGGCTCAGCAAGCAGAATCTGCAATACTACGTTCATTAAGTGGCCCTCCTAATTCATATGAACAACAAGGTGAGTATGCATGGAAGATACCAGAAAATAATGTTAAAAATCAAGGACAACTTGATAATGATGATATATTTCATTTTACATCTCTTAGAAAATCAAATGGTTGGGATAATGGTAATGACTTAGAACTTTATAATTTTAATGATGAAAAAGAAGTTACATTTTCAATTCAGGTTCAAAAACAAGCTGAAGGAGGACATGGTTCTCCATGGTTAGGGTTTAGTAAAATGAATGGAACAATACCTGCAAGAAGTGGTTCGGAGCCTGGTAAAACAACCTTAACTGCTAAAAAAATTAGAAATGTTTCATCACCAAAGGGAAGAAAGAAGCACTTTAAAGATAAATGGACACTTACAATAGATGGAACTCAGTTTGTTAAGTATGGTAGAATGTATCGTAAACTTAGAAAAGGTGGTTCTGGAAATTAAAATATTATGGCAATAAAGGGATTTAAAAAAATAATCGAAAGAAAAGGGTACAAGGTTGACTCTGAAGATAGAAAGGTATTTGAAAAAGAAATATCTAAATCTAACTTTGGGTTGGGGTGCTCTGATATGATTGAATTTATCCTATATGATGCATCTGAAAACCAATTACCACAAGGAGATGATGGTAAAATGGTTAGGTATATCAATATAAATGATTCAAACATAAATGATTATTTTATTATATCGAATAACTTACAGACTAAAAAGAAAAATGATTCAGCTGAATTTATAGTTGATTTAGAAAGATTGATTACAGAAGCAGGATATTCTAATGGTATATTTAAAACACAAGTAACTTTATTAAACAGAAGAGCTGGAACAGAGGGTGGAGAAGATGATTCATTGTGGATACATGAAATATCACCATCACGAACTGAAATCAGAGTGTTACCTACTCGTGCAAGAGGAAATAACATAGATTTAGAACAAAGATACTCAACATTTACCGATGAAAAGAACTTTAGAGATGATATAATATATTATGTTAATATATTTATCGATAATTTAAACTTAGAAAGAATTTTAAGTAATTTTTTATTATCTAAGGGAAGAGAAACTGATGGTAAAAAATATGTTGACTTAATTAAATTAGAATTTAATGTACCGAGTTTTGAAATATTATTAAATAGAGTTAAAAGAAAGTTTATTCAATCAATGCAACATTACATTGGTAATAGGAATTGGAGAGTAAATGATATAAACTATGGAAAGCCAACTGGTGAAAGTATTAATTGTGTAGAGTTAACAATAAATGATATAACAAGTATTGCACAAACGTCATTAATTAATTGCATCGATTTTAATTTACCAAAACGAAATATACAGGTAGAAAGTATTTTAAGTAAAGATGAACAAATTACACTTGATAAAGTTAAGGATATTTTAAAAACCTCAACATCAAATAGTTCATATAATTCAACCATACCTGATAAAGTAAATGCAGTAGTAAGAGGATGTAATGATTCACAAGCAGAAAACTATAACCCATTGGCACAAGAAAATGATGGAAGTTGTAGATATAAAGAAGTTGAAGTTGAGGTTGTTATTAAGGGATGTACCAAATCAACTGCATTAAATTATAATCCTAAGGCAACTGAAGATGATGGAAGTTGTAAATACCAAGGTAAAATAGATTGTGTAACCAAAAACTATTATGTATGGTCAGCAACTGCAAGTCTGAAATGGAAAGATAATGGTGTTCAACAACAACCCCAAAGTGGAGTTGAATACGATTCATTTTCTATTAAACATGATGTAGGACAATTTAGGTTTTCGGGTGATGTTAGAGAAGTACCAAAGACACCTGTTAAGGCAGTACAAACATATAAGTACACAATACAAAATAATAATCACCATCCATACTACCAGAATCAAGCACCGAGATATAATGATATTGCAAATTATTATGGACAAAGTCAGTTCGGTAACAATAGTTACCAAGAGTATGGACAAGTTTCCAACCCATATTTTTCCCAAACTGCACCAGCAGTAACTGTAACGTATAAAGACCCTCTTGGAAATACAAAACACAGTAGTATGTTGAATCCTGGTGATTCAACAACTGTATGTGCACAAGAAGGTACAGTAGTATCAACTCCTGGAGTTGTTGTAAATAGAGCTGGAGTTTGTACTGATGCAGTTTTAGTAGAACCAACACCCCCAAGACCAACTCAAACATCATCAAGTTCTGGTGGAAGTGGTGGAGGAGGAGGAGGTAGCCAAGGACAAGACCAATTTATTCAAGACCAAGTGGATGAGGTGAATGGTCAAGGAAGTTATGGTTCTAATTCTGGAGATACAGTACAAGGTAATAGAGGTAGAGGTGATTTTAATTACCGATAATCAAAGATGAGAATAATAAGATAGGATATTTATAGATATGGCATTTGAGCGAATGAAATTTGGAAAACCTGGAGGATTTGGTGATAGTATTAACGTACAATCTCCACAAATCACTTTGCCTCGTGCTTCAACGACACAACCCATCGCTCCACCACAACAAGGTGTTGTCAGAGGAACATCGACTGATAGAGGATTCACAGATGGAGTTGTTGAAAATTTAGGATTACCAATTGTAAGTGGAGGAGGATATTCCGATAATGCTTTAATTCAGGCAGGAGAAGCAATGGCACCTGTTACTACAACAAATTCTGGAGAACGAGTTAGTAATAGTGGAGGTGAAACTGTTTTTCTACCAAAACCATCAATACCAGTTATTGCTGGATGTATGGATAGTGGTGCAACAAACTATAACCCACGAGCAACTGTTAACAAAGCATCAAGTTGTATATATCCAACAAAACCAACCATACCATTATCTGAAAGTAGAAACATAAGTGTTACGATTACCTCAGATAAGCCTGCTAATATTTTCATAAACGGCTCAGATACATCACAACAACCATCAAAAACATTTAATTATACTGGTAAGGAATTATTAACTCCTAAGTTTTTTAAAGTTGGTAGAGATGGGTTTAAATCCAATGATGAATATAAATTATATTCTGTTAAGAAAAAGTTTTCAAAAACAGTTGCACCAATTGTTACATTTGATGATGATTTCATAGATTTTGATGAAAATCCTTTTTTAACTCCAATATCAGAAACTCTTAATAATCCTTATGGATTTAATCCAAATAGTACACAAGGTGTTGTTAGAGGAATGTCAACTGATAGAGGATTCACAGATGAAGTTGTAGGTACATACACAATTGCAGGAAAAAGAGGTTTAGGAATTTCGGCACCTGTTATCCCACCGAAACCAAGAAAACCAAGACCAATAAGTGTAATTGAATATGATTATTATGAATTTAAATTGGAAAAGAATGGAAAAGAAATTCCTTTATTAAATCAAATAAATAAAATAACAGATACTATTAATAAAGTTCAAGTTGCAAGTTTACCTTTTAACTTAACTAAAGATATCGTAGTAGAAGAACCGGTAAAAACACCATATGATATTAGTATAGAAAGCTTTACAGGTGCTGATGATATTATTAAATATCAAACTTCATGGGGTACAAGTGGTTTCTTAGAAGATGATGATGAAATTGATATATCATATATATCTCAAGAATTTGGAGAAAAGCCAAGTATAACTTTCTCATCACCTAGTATTTCTGATTTTACACATACTGTTGTATATAGTTATGATACACCATCAAGTAGACATCGAAAAAGTTTTAAAA
>TARA_R110001606_G_scaffold75555_2_pt1 | contig 17020 bp, 14 predicted proteins | sample TARA_R110001606 | Tara Oceans TARA_R110001606 (sample SAMEA4398315) | marine metagenome | biome: Polar Biome; feature: [SRF] surface water layer (ENVO:00010504); material: water (ENVO:00002006), including particulate matter (ENVO:01000060) such as... | depth 5 m | reverse complement strand
CTCCCACTTTAACACTAGCAAACTATAAAGCGTTGAAAGCAAAGAGAAAATTAGATTTTATTTGAGCTATAGGAATACATCGCTCTATAGCGCAAAAAGGCCGGTGATTAAATAATCACCAGCCCTTGCCTGATTTCTCAGACAGCGAACTTAGCAAAAGCTAAATTACTTAACCTCAACTTCAGCACCAGCTTCAGTAAGGTCTTTAGCAAGAGCTTCAGCTTCTTCTTTAGATACACCTTCTTTAACAGGTGTAGGAGCAGCTTCAACAAGAGCTTTCGCTTCTTTAAGGCCTAGGCCAGTTGCGCTACGAACAGCTTTGATTGCCGCAACTTTATTAGCGCCAGCGCCAGTAAGGATTACGTCAAATTCTGTTTTCTCTTCAGCAGCTTCAGCAGCAGGACCTGCTACCATAGCAGCTGCAGCAGTTACGCCGAATTTTTCTTCCATTGCTTCAACAAGAGCAACAACGTCCATTACTGACATTTCAGCAATTGCGTCAAGGATTTGGTCTTTAGTTACAGACATTACAAATTTCCTAATAATTAACGGACTCTAGGTCCAAAAAAATTTTACACCGAAAGATTGATTAAACAGCTTAAAATTAAGCAGCTTGCTCTTCTTTCTGTACACGTACTGCTTCAATTGTTTTACACAATTTGCCAGCAGACGCTTCTTTCATAGCGCTCATTAAGCGTGCAACAGCTTCGTCGTATGTAGGTAATGTAGCAAGCATTGCTGCATCAACAACATTTCCTTCAAAAGCGGCCGTTTTAAGCTCAAATTTCTCGTTCTTCTTTGCAAAAGCAGAAAAGATACGCGCAGCAGCACCTGGGTGCTCTGATGAGAAAGCGATTAAGCTTGGACCAACAAATGAATCAGAAAGGCACTCAAACTGTGTTCCTTCAAGAGCACGTTTTGCTAAAGTGTTACGGACAACTTTCATCCAAACACCATTTGCACGAGCTTCTTTACGAAGGGCAGTGATTGCGCCAACTGTTACACCACGAGAATCTGCAACAACTGCAGATAGAGCACCATTGGCTGCTTCGTTGACTTCAGCAACAATTGCTTTTTTGCCTTGAAGATTTAAAGCCATGGGTGTTACTCCTGGTTTAATGGGTTACCGTACATCGGCTTCCCTGTTCTACTCTTCCCTACCAAACAAGATAGAGATGCTTTTTACGGCGAGAGCCAGAAGATTAGGAAAAATCTATCTGGGGATTCACACCGTCTACGTAGGTGAATATTAAGGCCGAAGCCACCTACGGTCTTGGACGGAAGCCCAATTTATCGTTTTGCCCGAAGGCGCACCGAAATTATGGACTTCAACCCGAATTCTTTACTTGTTGAGAAAACAAAATTTCTCAACAAAATGGCGCAAAATTATAGTATAAATTTCACGCCATGTAAACACTCAATTAAACAACAGTTGTTGTTAAAGTGCTTTGGTCAACAGAAACACCTGCGCCCATTGTTGTAGAGATGGTTACTTTCTTAACGTAAACACCTTTTGCTTGTGAAGGCTTAGCCTTCTTAAGCGCAACAATTAGCGACTCAAGGTTTTGTTGAAGTTGCTCAACTGTGAAATCAACCTTACCAATAGTAGTATGGATGATACCATTTTTGTCATTGCGGTAACGCACTTGACCAGCTTTAGCATTTTTAACTGCTTCTGCAACGTTAGGCGTTACAGTACCAGTTTTAGGGTTTGGCATTAGACCACGTGGGCCTAAGATTTGACCTAGTTGACCAACAACACGCATAGCGTCTGGTGATGCAACAACAACGTCAAAGTTCATCTCGCCTTTCTTAACTAGCTCAGCAAGATCTTCCATACCTACTAGTTCAGCACCAGCTTCTTTCGCAGCTTCTGCGTTAGCGCCTTGTGTGAACACTGCAACGCGAACGTCACGGCCAGTACCGTTAGGTAGTACAGTTGCACCACGAACGTTTTGGTCAGATTTACGAGCATCGATACCAAGGTTAACAGCAACGTCAACACTTTCTACGAATTTAGCTGTCGCTAACTCTTTTAAAAGAGCAACTGCTTCAGTGATTTCGTAATCTTTAGTCGCTTCCACTTTTTCGCGGATAGTACGCATACGTTTAGTTAATTTAGCCATTATCTTAGTCCTCTACGTTCAAGCCCATCGCACGCGCAGAACCTGCGATAGTGCGAACCGCAGCTTCTAAATCAGAAGCTGTAAGGTCAGGTTTCTTTGTCTCAACGATTTCTTCAAGTTGAGCACGAGTTACTGTGCCTACTTTTTCAGTGTTAGGACGGCCTGAACCAGATTTGATACCTGCAGCTTTCTTAAGTAAGTAAGCAGCCGGTGGCGTTTTCATGTCGAACGTAAATGAACGGTCGCCGTAAACAGAGATCACTACAGGAACTGGAGCGCCTTTTTCGATAGATTCTGTACGTGCGTTGAACGCTTTACAGAATTCCATGATGTTTACACCGTGTTGACCTAGTGCTGGACCTACTGGAGGACTAGGGTTAGCCATACCAGCAGCAACTTGTAGCTTGATTAGAGCTTCAACTTTCTTAGCCATTATAAATACCTCATTAGGTGGGTCTTAGCCTTGTGCGCGCGAGGACGCGTACTCTAGCGGCTTCCCAGTTTAAAAATTGGTTTCTCACTTTTCTGTATACAAACCAAGAAATGCTTACTTTGAATACAAAAAGGCCGCTGATTATAAGTTAATCAGCGGCCTTTTTCAAGCTTTATACCAAACAATATATTTTTTGGTATAAATCAGTTAATTTGTTTATCTATCTTGCTCAACTTGACCAAATTCAAGTTCAACAGGAGTAGAACGACCAAAGATAAGTACCGATACTTTTACGCGGCTCTTTTCATAGTCAACAGCTTCAACCACACCACTGAAATCAGCAAATGGGCCGTCAACAACACGTACCACTTCACCTGGTTCAAATAACGTTGCAGGCTTAGGCGCTTCAGCGTTTTCTTGTAAGCGGTTAAGAATACGATCAGCTTCTTTAGCGCTAATTGGTGCTGGACGATCAGACGTACCACCGATGAAGCCCATAACACGCGCGGTGCTATTTACTAAGTGCCAGCTTTTATCGTTCATATCCATTTGGATAAGTACATAACCTGGGAAGAACTTGCGCTCAGATTTACGCTTTTGACCAGCGCGCATCTCAACCACTTCTTCAGTAGGTACTAATACTTCACCAAAGCTATCTTCCAAACCTTCGATCTTGATATGCTCAAGAATAGTTTGTGCAACACGCTTCTCATAACCTGAGAAAGCCTGTACTACGTACCAACGTAGTTTCTTTTCGTTGTTCTCATCCGACATGGGATCAGATCTCCAATCCAGTTAAAAAGCCTACTGCGCGGAATAAAATGCCATCTAATCCCCAAAGGATAAGTGCCATAATCGCAGTTGCAACCATTACAATAAATGTCGTATGGGTAGTTTCTTGGCGCGTAGGCCACACTACTTTACGTACTTCGATGCGTGCTTCTTTTGCAAAAGCAAGGAAGGTACGCCCTTTTTCAGTTTGTGATGCAATCCCCAAACCAGCGGCAACAGCAACAACAACACCAATAGCACGTAATAACACAGACTGATCTGCGTACATATAGTTACCAACTACTGCGCCTGCAAGTAGCGCAATTGCCACAAGCCACTTTACTGAATCCATCGCACTTGATGGAGTTTCTACATTCGTGCTCATAATATTATTACCTTAACTACAGACACAACAACCCTACACTATGGCAGGGTTAATCCATTAAAATCCAAACTTAAAAACAGACTTATTTAAACCGATTTTTAACCTCAGACTTTACCCACAAACAGGATAAAATGGCAGGGGCGGAGAGACTCGAACTCCCAACCATCGGTTTTGGAGACCGCTGTTCTACCAATTGGAACTACGCCCCTGCAAAGTGGATGCCTATTATACTTACGCAATTCATTAACACAAGTGTAAAAGATGCCCATAAGTCAAAATCTCATCACTAGATTGAAAAATCCATCTTAACATTGATTAAAAAGCAGTTTATGATTGTTTCAATTCAAGGGATATTACTACGCACGAGGAAGCACGTGCTAACAATAAAAACAACTATCTATCCGGCCATTATTGGTTTTTTATGGCTATTTCATAACAGCGCGCTGGCACTGTCTTTACATTTAGACTCCTTCTCTAATGAACAGGGGTTAACGCAAAACTCTGTCACTTGCAGCATAACTGATCGCCGTGGTTTTCATTGGTTCGCCACCCAAGGTGGGCTCAACCGTTTTGATGGTTATGAATTTAAACGCTTTAAGTCTCATCCAACCCAGCCAAGTCTATCGAGTAATTGGATCACCGACTGTGTTACCACTGACAATAATCTGCTGTGGTTTTCTACAGCTACACAAGGGCTAAACGCCCTAAATACAGACACCGGTACATTCACTCATTTTAACCGTAGCAGTCCATTAGCGATTAAAGATAACCGCATTTGGTCAATGCTTACTGATCAACACAATAATTTATGGTTAGGCCATGAAGATGGTAACTTAACTCGCCTAAATGTAGCCGAGCATGAAACTGCCTACTTTTCCTACTCGCCAAACACCCAAGGTAGTATTATTTTTCAGGATATGGTGATTGATGCTAAGCAAAATTTATGGCTGGCCAGTAATGAAGGATTAATAAAATTTGATACAAAGACAGCTAAATTTAGCCACTTTTCAGCAAGTAAAAAGCAACTATGGCGCCTAAAACTCACGCCACAAGGGCAGCTACTCATTGCCAGTAAAACAGGGCTTAGTGTCTTTGATTTAGAAAGTGAACAGTTTAATGATATAAAACAACTAGATGGTATATGGATAAGCGATATTTTAATCGATAATAACGAGCATCTTTGGCTTAGCAGCTACGGCCAAGGCTTATATTATAATCCCAACTATCAAACAACTCTGACAAGCTTTAGCCAATTTAAACACCTTCCACAGCAACGTCATGGGCTTGTTAATGATTACTTACTGTCTTTGTATCAAGACCAGCAAGGTATTCTGTGGATAGGCACTGATGGTTATGGGTTACAACGCTACGATATGCGCCAAAATCAATTTAATCATCAACAACACAGCGATGACCCTAACAGTATTAGCCATGATTTTATCCGGGCCTTACTTAAAGATTCGCAAGGGCAATTATGGGTCGGTACCCGCAACGGGTTAAATAGACAAACAAAAGACGGCTTTGTGCGCTATCACGTCGATACAAGCAACCTTACCAACAACAATATATTCAGCCTTCATGAAGATAGCCAACAGCGTATTTGGATTGGCACCTATGGTGGCGGTTTATTGCGTTATAACCGCGAAAGCGATGACTTTACATCATTCACAGTGCAAAGCCACCAGCTCAGCAGCAATAACATTTATGCGATCACCAGCGATCGGAACGGCAACTTATGGTTGGGAAGCAATCAAGGTTTAAGTCTGTTTAACCCAGATAACTTGACCATTGAGCATTTTAAGCACTCGGAACAACACAATAGTATATCGAACAACACCGTATTTAGCCTCGTTTACGATAACGTTGCTAATGCAATTTGGGCTGGTACTCGAGTTGGCTTAAATAAACTCACCCTCAACAACAATGAATTTAGCCATTATCAAGCCGATCAAACAAACCCAAATAGCTTAAGTCATAACATGGTTACCGCCCTTCATCTGCAAGATGACAATACACTGTGGGTGGGTACTTTTGGAGGCTTAAATAAACTGAATAAAACAACGGCAGAGATAACCCGAATCACCGAGCATGATGGCCTGCTAAACGATAATATTTTTGCCATTAAACAGGATGCCAAAGGTTACCTGTGGCTGGCAAGCAACCAAGGTTTAACACGTTATCAGCCCAGCTCTAAAATATGCAGCATTTTTTACCCAGTGATGGCGTGCAACATAATTCATTTATTCTCGGCGCGGCTTATCAAGCGCAGAACGGTGAACTATTTTTTGGCGGGATCAACGGCTTTAATCAATTTGATCCGCTTAAGCTAAAGCTGGCAGCTACAACTCCAGAGCCTGTGTTAACCGAATTACTAATTAACAATCAAGCGATAGCCACTGCCCCATACACTAAGCACGAGACTCAAGCTGCGAAATTAATTAGCTATATACAAACACTCTCCTTTAACAAAGGTGTCGGCGTGATCGGCTTTAAGTTCTCAGCATTAAATAGCCCGTCGGCACCTCAACAATATCAATATGCATACAAACTCGCTGGTTTTGATAAGCAATTTCTATATACCAACGCACAACAACGGCAAATAAACTACCCGCAACTGCCCGCAGGCGACTATCAGCTGCAACTAAAAGTAAAAGATCAGTATGGCCAGTGGAGTAATGCTAAAGCTATGCTCGATTTCACGGTGGTGCCGCCGTGGTGGCAAAGTCGCCTTGCCTATGCCGGTTATGTTCTTCTCACTGGGGTTATTATTTGGCTTATTGCGGCCTCGCTATACCGCGCTAAGCTGGCCGAACAAACAAGTAATCAAGCCCGTGAACTGAATCGCTTAAAAAGTCAATTTTTAGATAATATTAGCCATGAATTAAAAACGCCTCTGAGTTTAATACTCGCGCCACTTGAAAGCTTGCAGCTAAACCATAAAGATCAAGCTAGCCAAAAACAATTATCGATGATCAAACGCAATAGCCTACGTTTGCTGACCTTAATAAATCAACTATTACAGCTAAGCCAACGCCCCAGCTGCGCTATACATTACGTTTCGCCCTATCCTTTAGCACCATTTATAAAGCAGCTGGTTGCTGACTTCACGGTGCTGTTTGAACAAAAAGGTATTCACGTAACAATGACAGATCTCAGCCAAGGCTCTTGCTGCATAGCACTTGAGCCAGAACATGCAACGTCAATTATTACCAACTTAGTTAGTAATGCCCTCAAATATACCCACTCAGGCGGTCAAGTTGAGATTAGCTTATCAGTGCATAATAACATGGCTCATATCGCGATAGTTGACACCGGTATTGGCATCGAAAAACACCAACAAGGCATTATTTTTGAACGCTTTACGCGTGTTGCAGCACAAAATCAAAACGGCAGTGGAATTGGCCTTGCTTTAGTTAAACAATTGCTAGAGCAATACGGCGGGCAGATTTCACTAACAAGTGAAGTAGGTAAAGGCAGTTGTTTTACTGTATCTCTGCCTTTGACTGAAGCAGAGCATGGCGCAACTTCGCTAGCAGCACCAGTAAATGAAGCAACCCGCCTCAGCAATTCGCAAAAGCTACTGATTGTTGAAGATAACGACGAAATGCGCGAACTACTGCTGACTTTGTTTGCTACTGAGTACCACTGCTTAAGTGCTATTAACGGCGAACAAGGCTTAGCCATCTGCCAAACAGAAATGCCAGATCTAGTGATCAGCGATGTGATGATGCCTTGCATGGACGGTTATCAATTACTTAATGCGCTACGCACAAATAACATTACCAGCCATATACCGGTGTTATTATTGTCAGCAAAAGCCGATACACAAAGCAGACTAAAAGGCCTTGATTTACTAGCAGATGATTTTTTAAGTAAACCATTTGAGCCGCAATTACTGCTCAGTAGAGTACAAGGGTTACTGAGTATTCGTGCAGTCCTTAATCGGCACTTAGCAAAGCAGCTTGCGGCTCATGCTCCGCCGCTGGTACTCGATCCGCAGCTTACACAAAGTAAAGATTACCAATTTACCGAGCGCCTGAAAAACATCATCCGTGATAACTATCACAACGAAGCGTTTAGTATTGAAGAATTCGCTGCAGGATTATATTTAAGCCCACGTGCCTTACAACTGAAAATGAAAGCACTCTACAATTTAACTCCCAGTGATTATATTCGTAATACTCGTTTAGAGTATGCTGAAAAGTTACTTAGCGACAGCGATCTGAGTATAGGTTTAATTGCTGAAAAAGTCGGCTTTAGCTCACAAAGTTACTTTGCTCGCTGCTTTAAGGCAAAGCATAACGTTTCGCCCAAGCAGTTTAGGGAAAATACCAACCTGAATGCAAAAACTTCGCCTGTGTGACTAAAGTGTTCGCCTCAGTACTATTTTTAACCTTATGATTTCTTTAAATTAACTTTAAAACAATTTGTAGAATAAAAACCTTCATTGTTTCTATTTGGCACATTAATTAAGGAAAATCATATGCTCACAACAACTAAAAAAGTACTGTTGGCAACCCTCGTTGCAAGCAGTCTTAGCGCTTGCCAAAGTACTTCAACCAAGGTCACTTCAAACCAAGATTCACCAAACATTAATGAAGTCGCCCAACAACAATATAATGGTCCAAAAGCGCGTATTGCCGTGGCACGCTTTACCGATAAATCGAATGACTCTCATTGGTGGCGAAAAGAAATAGGTGAAGGCATGGCCGACCAACTCACCACAGCTTTGGTAGGCACCAATCGCTTTATCGTACTTGAACGCCAAGCGTTAGATGCAGTGTTATCTGAGCAAGATCTAGCGGCTTCAGGCCGTGTTAGCGCAGCATCAGGGGCAGCTTACGGTGAAATTGAAGGAGCCGAAATAGTTGTGGTAGCAGCAGTAACTGAATTTGATGACGACAGCTCAGGTGCCAGTGTTGGTACTGGCGGTTTTATAGGTGATGTGTTTAGCTCAGTATCGGCAGGTTTTTCAGGCTCGCATATGGCGATTGATTTGCGCCTTATCGATACTCGCACCTCACGTATTTTAGCAGCCACCAGCGTCGAAGGAGGTAGCAAAGATTTTGATTTTACCAGTGCGGCAACTAATTTTGGTGGTGCATTAGTCGGTGGTAATTTAAGTGGCTGGTCAAACACCCCTAAAGAAAAAGCGCTCCGCGAAGTGATAATCAAAGCCGTTGAGTTTTTACAAACTAAAGTCCCAGCCACTTACTATCGCTATAACAGCAATAATACCTTAGCATCAGGATACACAGCACCACCACCGCTTACTACCACGGCAGCCAAGTCAAAAGCCGCTGCTCCAGTAGCAAAAGTCGATGTTCCTACGCATAGAATGCCGCATTATGAAAAGATGGATTTAGCCATGTCTCGGATGAATCTAGTCTGTTTAGGTTATTTAAAAAACCAACCCAATTATGAAGAATTTGAAACTGAAGATGTTAAATACGACCGTCAAACAGTCATTGCACTGCGTGAATACCAACAAGAGAAACAATTAAAAGTGACTGGACTTGCAGACGAAGCAACCAAAAAGTCACTCGATGAAAGTCAATGTATTGCCAAAACCAATAAGTCAGGGCTTGAGAGCTTAGGTAGTATGTTTAAAATTAACTAACTAAAGAGCAGGTTATTTAGCAGCCAGTTTATTCTTGGCTGCTATACCATCTATATACTTAGAACAGCTGTAGCAGCTCGCCCTGATAAAAATCACAAAGCAACCAAATTTGTTGAAAAGGATGGGTAAGCGGTATCGTTATATTCTGTAACTCAGCGTCAAAATCCGCTTTATGCCAAATGGTGCTGGCGTTACGAATAAGCAGCCATGTTTGCTCTGATTGATAGTGCTTTTTTCCTTTTTGTTCTAATAACCGCTGCAGTGCACAGTGCAGCCGCTGCTCACTTGGTTGCATTGCCATATCAGCAAGATCTCGTTGCATGCTTATAGATAAAGGCCTGCCGAGTACTGCCATGGCTTCGGTTTCGCTGGCATATAAATGTGCTATTTCAATATCAAGCTTCTGTTCATTACGATAGCAACTGATATCTGGTTTACTCGGCTGATTATGCCAAATATGGCGCATTGGAATACCAAAGCGATGTTCATAGCAACGCAAGAACAACTTGCCTGCATCATGCTCAAGTTGTAATTTTTCTTGCTCACTATGACGCGTCATTAAGTACCGCATATACATCAGCTAACAGGCTTGATGCACCAAATCTAAATGTTGACGGATTCAAATAACTTTCTCCCATAATATCAGTCGCTAGCTGTAAGTAATTACTTGCATCCATAACCGTTTTCACGCCACCTGCAGCTTTAAAACCGACTACACGCGACGACTTTTTAATCGTACTTAACATCACATCGGTTGCTTCAAGAGTGGCATTTGTAGCTACTTTGCCGGTGCTGGTTTTAACAAAGTCAGCACCACCGGCAATTGCTATTTCTGTCGCCAGTGTTATCAACTGCGCTGTTTTTAGTGCGCCGGATTCTATAATTACTTTTAATTGTACGTGTTCAGGACAGCACTCTTTACTGGCACGCACATATTCTAGCGCTGTAGCTTCGTCCCCCGCGATTAAGGCTTGATACGGTAACACCAAATCAATTTCATCTGCGCCACGCTCTATTGCGATTAATGTTTCATTAATTACTTCACTTAGCTCACTGTTGCCTGAGGGAAAGTTAGTTACTGTGGCGACTTTTACATAACTAAGCTCACGCTCAGCTAAAGCAAGCTTGGCGTCATCAACAAACTCACTATAAACACACACTGCAGCCGGAATACCTAGGTTGGGCTTAATACTAGCCACCAAGGCCTGTATTGTTGCCGCGCTATCATTACTATTTAAACTGGTTAAATCCATTAATTGCACGGCCAATGCCGCATCAGTTAGTTGCGTTGTCATAAATCCACCAAGTAAGTTCATGTATTAGCAATAGTACCAAATTTAACTATTCTCGCTATAGCTAATAACCAAACACTATAAGCTAGATATACACTCACTATTGCCCTTGCAACTCGGCGCAATCCCCTGTTAACTAAGGCTTAAGCCAAATCGAACAACCCTATATAACTTTTAATTATATTAACTGGGTTTTAATTATTTTTTACTTAGCTTACGCCACTATATTCTGAGTTCCTGAAAAGCATCTTTGCTGTAATTTTTTCCAAGGGTCTACACATGCAATATTTACCTATCTTTACCAAGCTCGACAATAAACCAGTATTGGTTGTTGGCGGTGGAGAGGTTGCGTTACGTAAGTGCCGTGCATTTTTGAAAGCTCGCGCTGATGTCACTTTAGTAGCACCTTGGTTTTGTGATGAATTAAAAGAGCATGCACAAAATAATGATGTCACTCTAATTGACGCTTTTTTTGATAAATCACATCTTGATGGCAAAATGCTGGTCATTGCCGCAACCGACAATGATGACGTAAATAACAACGTATTTGAACTAGCAAATGCACGAAATGTATTCGTTAACGTGGTGGATGACCAACCTAAATGCACCTTTATTTTTCCTTCAATTGTTGATCGTGACCCGATCACTATTGCAATTTCAAGTGCTGGCACAGCGCCGGTATTAGCACGGCGCTTACGCGAGAAGTTAGAAACGCTTATTCCACAACACATCGGCCCGCTTGCAAGTTTAGTTGGCAGCTTTCGCGACAAAGTAAAACAGCGCTTTACGAGTTTTGCTGATCGTCGCCAATTTTGGGAAGGCGTATTTGATTCATCTGTCGTCAGCAAAGTACAAACGGGTGATACAGCTGCCGCAAGCGTACAGCTTGAACAATTACTCGATAGCAAACTGGATCCTGAAGGTGAAGTATACGTAATTGGCGCAGGTCCAGGAGATCCAGAGCTATTAACACTGAAAGCACTGCAACTAATGCAACAAGCTGATGTGGTGGTGTATGACTTTCTAGTCTCTGACGAAATTATGGAGCTAGTACGCCGCGATGCTGATTTAATTTGTGTGGGTAAACGCTTAGGCGATCACAGTGTCGTGCAAGAAGATACTAACCAAATGCTAGTTGACCTTGCCAAGCAAGGTAAAAAAGTGTGCCGCATTAAAGGTGGCGACCCGTTTATTTATGGCCGTGGTGGTGAAGAAGTTCAAGTACTGGCAGCTAATAACGTAAATTACCAAATCGTCCCTGGCATAACTGCTGCCGCAGGTTGTAGCGCTTATGCGGGTATTCCGCTAACGCACCGTGACCATGCACAAGCCATACAGTTTGTAACTGGTCACTGTAAAAAAGACGGTCAAGAACTAGATTGGCAATCACTGGCAAAACCAAACCAAACTCTGGCTATTTATATGGGTGTAATTAAGTCTCCCCATATTCAAGCACAATTATTAAAACATGGTCGCGGTGCAGATACACCCGTGGCAATTATTGAAAACGGTACTCGCAAAAATCAACGCGTTGTAACCGGTAAATTAGGTGAGCTGGCCGATTTAATCGAGCGTCACAGCATTATTTCACCGGCATTATTAATTATTGGTGAAGTTGCTTCATTACATGAAGAACTTCATTGGTTTGGCACAAAAGCCCAAACTAGTAGCTTTGCACAACCGCTTACAGACGTGGCATAGCTTTAAACTATTTAGATTTTAACTTTTAATCATTTTAGTAGGACGACTAACAATGGCTTTAACTCACCTTCAGCAATTAGAAGCTGAAAGTATCAAAATCATGCGCGAAGTTGCTGCTGAGTTTGAGAACCCAGTTATGCTTTACTCTATCGGTAAAGATTCATCGGTACTTTTACATTTAGCGCGTAAAGCGTTTTACCCAGGTAAAATTCCGTTTCCACTGCTTCACGTTGATACCAACTGGAAGTTTAAAGAAATGATCGAATTTCGTGATCGCTTAGCAAAAGAGTACGGTTTTGACTTACTCGTCCACAAAAATCCGGAAGGCTTAGCGATTGATATCAGCCCATTTACTCATGGCTCTGGTAAGCATACCGATATCATGAAAACCCAAGGCTTAAAACAGGCGCTTGATAAATACGGTTTTGATGCCGCGTTTGGTGGTGCACGCCGCGACGAAGAAAAATCTCGCGCTAAAGAGCGTGTTTATTCATTCCGTGATAAACACCACAGATGGGATCCAAAAAACCAACGTCCAGAGCTTTGGAATACCTATAACAGTCAAGTTAACCCTGGCGAAAGCATCCGTGTATTCCCACTTTCTAACTGGACTGAACTTGATATTTGGCAATATATCTATCAAGAAAACATCGATATGGTTCCGCTTTACTTAGCCAAAGAGCGCCCTGTTGTAGAGCGTGATGGTACTTTGATCATGGTTGATGATGAGCGTATGCCGCTTAAAGAAGGCGAAGTACCCATGATGAAATCTGTTCGTTTTCGTACTTTAGGTTGTTACCCACTTACCGGTGCAGTGGAATCAACAGCCAGTACACTGACTGAGATTATCGAAGAAATGCTGCTATCTACGTCATCTGAACGTGAAGGTCGGGTAATTGACCACGATTCAGCAGGTTCAATGGAGAAGAAAAAACGTGAGGGCTATTTCTAATGTCTATTAATACTAGCGATACAATTAACGAAGTAAAAGCAATTGGCATCGACGCCTATCTTGCTCGCCAACAAGACAAAAGCCTATTGCGTATGCTGACCTGTGGTAGTGTGGATGACGGTAAATCAACCCTAATTGGCCGCCTACTGCACGACAGCCACCAAATTTATGAAGATCAGTTAGCAGCACTGCATAAAGATAACGAAAAAGTCGGTAATGCCGGTGAAGAGCTCGATTTAGCACTACTGGTTGACGGCTTACAAGCTGAGCGTGAGCAAGGCATAACTATTGATGTAGCGTACCGTTATTTTTCAACGGCTAAACGTAAATTCATTATTGCTGATACTCCAGGGCATGAGCAATACACCCGCAACATGGTAACCGGTGCATCAACCAGTGATGTAGCGATTATTCTTGTTGATGCGCGCTACGGTGTGCAAGTACAAACTAAGCGTCACAGCTTTATCTGTGATTCATTGGGTATTAAACAGTTTGTTGTTGCCGTGAATAAAATGGATATTGTTGATTTTGACGAAACCGTTTATGAGCGCATTAAAGCCGATTATTTAAAATTTGCCGAGCAACTTAACGTATCTAACATCAAGTTTGTGCCTATGTCGGCGCTTAAAGGCGATAACGTAGTAACACGCTCAGAGCACACACCATATTACACAGATAAACCACTGCTTGAGTTATTAGAAGACTCACCAGCAGCTGAAACAGACACTGGCTTTGAAGCGCGTTTCCCTGTGCAGTATGTAGTACGCCCTAACCTAAACTTCCGTGGTTTCCAAGGTACTTTGACCTCAGGAAAATTACGCGTTGGTGATGCTATTAAAGTATTGCCATCAGGTAAAACCTCAAGCATTAAAGAGATTGTCACCTTTGACGGCAACTTAGACACAGCCGAAGCTGGTCAAGCAATTACTTTAACGCTTAACACTGAAATTGATATTAGCCGAGGGGACGTGATCGTTCCTGCTGATTCAACAGCGACTGTAACTAACCAAGTACAAGCAAAGCTTGTGTGGATGCACGAAGCGCCGCTGGTACTGGGTAAAAGCTATAACTTTAAGCTAGGCAGTAAAAATACTTCGGCTATCGTGAAAAAGATTGATCACACCATTGATGTGAACACCCTTGAACACGGCAGCGCAGACAGCCTGCAGTTAAACGAAATCGCGATTGTTACCCTAGAATTGACCGAAACCATTTTGGCCGATGCTTATCACAACAATCACGAAACCGGTGCGTTTATTTTAATCGATCGTTTATCTAACTTAACTGTTGCGGCGGGTATGATTGAAAACGTGCTTGCTAAGCAAGAACAAACGGGTAACTTTAGTGAGTTTGAAGTTGAATTTAATGCGTTAGTACGCAAGCACTTCCCACATTGGCAAGCGCTTGATATATCAAAGCTTAAATAACCAACTTTGCCTGTTAAGGACATATAAAGCATGTATCAACAGCTAGTATTAACAGGCATTATGCTAACTTTAGTCGGGTGCCTGTTTGGCACGCGGCTAAAGCCAGCATGGCTTTTTGTTGGCGCCATTGGCACCGCATATCTAGGCGGGTTAATCGACCTTGAAGATATGCTGATCAACTACGCCAATCCATCACTGATCACCTTAGTGTTATTAGTACTGGTTTCGATTGCGGTTGAAAAAACTACACTCGTACAAAAGCTTGCCCAGTCATTATCAAAAGGAAGTTTAACCAGCTCAGTCACTAAGCTCGGACTTTCTACAGCGTTTTTATCCTCATTTACCAATAATACAGCGGTTGTCGCATCGCTCATTACTGCCATAAAAGACAATCCAAACCATTCACCTTCAAAGCTACTATTACCGCTGTCGTATACTGCTATTTTAGGTGGCACAATTACCTTAATTGGTACTTCAACAAATTTAATCGTCAATGGTTTTGCCGTTGATGCAGGCATGGCACCGCTAGGCTTTTTCGACTTTACCATAGTCGGGTTAGGCGCATTAAGTGTGGGCCTGATCACTATTTTAGTGATGCTAAAATATTTGCCAGACAACGGCAAAAACGATCAAGAAGTGGTGCCTTTTTATCTCGAAGGTAAAATAGAAGAAGGCTCAAAACTAATTGGTAAAAGCGTAGAAGAAAATGGCCTGCGCGAACTTAAAGACTTATTCCTAGCAGAAATTATTCGCGGCGATAAACGCATTTGTGCAGTGACCCCGCAACAAGTGATTAAAGCGGGCGATGTATTGCTGTTTGTCGGTGACATCAAATCAGTGCCATTGCTAACACGCTTTGACGGGCTAAAAATAGTTCACGATAAACATCAAAAAGATGTTGAGCACCTCGTTGAAGTTGTTGTCAGCCAATCATCTAAATTTATAGGAAAAACAGTTAAAGAAGCGCGTTTTCGTGAACAGTTTCATGCCGCTGTTATCGCTATTCGTCGCGGCCATGACCGCTTGCAAGGTGGCCTTGGTAAAGTGCAGCTGCAAGCGGGAGACTCACTGATCCTCGCACCAGGTAAAGACTTTTATAGTCTGCCTAATTTAAAACGCGAATTTGTGTATATTTCCGGGCTTGATTTACAAACTCACTTAGCGCCCAAGCAATCTAACTTAGTATTAGCGAGCTTTGCAACGGTACTTGGGCTGAGTATTATTGGCTATGTACCACTGGTAAAAGGCTTATTAGTATTGCTGATTGGCTTAATGCTCACGGGAACGATAAAGCTGAGCGAAGTAAAACGCCGCTTTCCTATTGAGTTACTCGCTGTAGTTGGTAGCGCTATTGGCCTTGCAAAACTGATGATAGGCACCGGCCTAGCTGGACAAATATCTGCAGCATTGTTTTATGTACTCGGTGATTTTGGCCCCTATGGTGCGTTTATCGCGATTTTTGTAATGACAGTAATGTTCACCGAACTTATCACCAATAACGCCGCAGCGGCACTATCATTCCCTGTCGCTTATGCATTAGCAATGGGCTTTAATGTTGACCCGCTGCCGTTTATTATGGCGGTCGCCTTTGGTGCATCTGCAAGCTTTATATCACCATTTGGTTATCAAACTAACCTGATGGTTTATAGCGCCGGCAATTATCGTTTAAAAGACTATGTATTAATGGGCTTACCACTTTCTATTATTTATTCAATAACGGTATTAACCCTGATCCCGCTGGTATTTCCATTTTAAGCCAGCGCTTACTCATAAGAGAGTTTTATAATGGATGAGAACATTGTTTGGCATAACTATGCCATTACTAAAGCACAACGTAGCGAACACAAAAGCCATAAACCGGCTATTTTATGGTTCACTGGTTTTTCCGGCTCAGGTAAAAGCACCGTAGCAAACGCCCTTGAAAGCGCACTCAATCAACAAGGTATTCACACCTACCTGCTTGATGGCGACAATGTACGCCACGGCTTGTGTAAAGATTTAGGCTTTAGCGACGAAGACCGTATCGAAAATATCCGCCGCGTGGGTGAAACCGCCAAACTAATGGTCGATGCTGGACTTTTGGTACTCACCGCATTTATTTCACCCTTTCGCGCTGAACGCGATATGGTAAGAGGCTTAGTCGATGACGGTGAATTTATCGAAGTGTTTTTAGACACACCACTGGACGTATGCGAAAGCCGCGATCCAAAAGGCTTGTATAAAAAAGCCCGTGCAGGTGAAATAAAACACTTCACAGGTATTGATTCAGACTACCAAATCCCCCATTCGCCGGAAATAATTTTAGATACCAGC
>TARA_R110001606_G_scaffold334567_3_pt1 | contig 17028 bp, 29 predicted proteins | sample TARA_R110001606 | Tara Oceans TARA_R110001606 (sample SAMEA4398315) | marine metagenome | biome: Polar Biome; feature: [SRF] surface water layer (ENVO:00010504); material: water (ENVO:00002006), including particulate matter (ENVO:01000060) such as... | depth 5 m | reverse complement strand
CCACTGGCATCCACAGCAATAGATTGAGTAGCATTCGTATGTTTTATGTTCTGTACTAAAAGATTGCTCATAGTATTGCTACATTCCCTCCTGAGTTAATCGTCAGTGTCACACCACTTGCTATGGTCAACGGACCTGTAACGTTAGCATTCTCTGTAGCTTCTATTGTAACATTTGTATCTAACGACTGTGCATTAGTTCTGAACATACCACCATGCTTGAAGTTACCCTTGTTTGCGTCTGGTGGCACAATGCTGTTGTCAGCTATACCAAGGTAATTTACAAAGATGTTACCTGTTCCTGAGGAAGGTGCTGCACTAAAGGTTAGTGTTGTACCGTCAGGGATGGTATAAGCGTTGCTGTCCTGCACTACACCGTCTACAGATACTAAAACATCCTGAACATTAGAGATGGTCTGTGACAGCGTAAATGTGGTGTCAGAGCCATCACCATTAAACCTCTGTACGGAGGGTATAGCATGAAAGCCTGACTGTACTTGATTACCTATAAGTGCCATTAGGTTATTTCCATGATGCTTAGTGTACCTGAAAGTTTATCTGCGACTGAACAGTCTATCGTAATCTGGTCAGTAGTTTCTAACACCACCTTGTTACCTGCCATGAGTTCCAATGAACTGCCTACAGGAATGGGTGCATCCTTTATTATTATACTTGTACCGTTTGCTGTATTGTTTGTCACTGCCCTATTTGCCGTGTCACTCACTAGCCTTACTGTCGCTGTAACTTGTGAGGTGTGTATGTTACTAAGTATCAACCCTAATATAACGGTTGTTGTACTACTTGCTGCTGTATACATCACATACGGAGTACCACTTGCGTTTGGTTCTGCTGCAAAGTTTACAACCTTAAATGTGTTTGCCATATCTTTCTCCTATATCAGCCCAAGGCAATCGCCAAGGCTGTAGCCGAATCATCCGTTACGGCAGTTAAAACACTTACATCCATTTTCTTAATTACGCCTGCATCACTTACCAATAATTCGTCTGTACTTGCCAAACCAGACGTTAGGGCTGTTTGCCCACTAATCACGTTATCGTTTAGATGCTCATTTTCAACAGCATTATCAGCTATCTTTGCTTCCGTAATAGCATCGGCTGCTATCTTGCCTGTGGTAACTTGTAAGTCAGCTATATGTGCTGTGTCTATCGAACCATCTGTGTAATGCTCACTGTTTATAGCGTCATCTGCAATTTTAGCTCCTGTGATGGCATCTGCAGCAATCTTACCTGTTGTAACTTGTAGGTCTGCAATGTGTGCTGTATCAATAGAGCCATCTGTGTAGTGTTCACTGTTTATTGCATCGTCTGCTATCTTAGCACCTGTGATGGCATCGGATGCAATCATAGATGTTTCCACACTTGTTCCTGCAATAGTCACTGCTCCATTAGCCGCAATCGTTACATCTCCTGATACAGCTACAGGATTAAAATTTGTACCGTCTGCAACCATAATGTGACCACTTGTATTTGTACCCATTACAATATCATCGCCTGTGACCGTTAGATCGCCTGTTACTACCACATCACCACTAAATGTCGCCTTGCCTGCAAGAGCCATGTCTATATCTAAAGCTGTTATTCCAGAAGAACCATCAGTACCTGCAATAGTAAAGTTCTTATCGGCTGTTGGAACGGTTAGCACAGCATCGCCACTATTGGCGTTAGTAAGAGATATTAGGCTTACATTGTTGCCGTAGAAATGTATTTCATTGGCTGTTTCAAAATCTATTTTTGTTTGATCGTCTTCACCTATCTTTATGTTTTCTGCTAATAAAGATGTTATTCCTGTTTGAGCCGCATCCACAGCTACTGTTACTGTTGTAGACGATGCACTTGACGACAAACCTGTGCCACCTGCGATGGTTAATGTCTCACTATCCAAGTCGATATCAATGGTACCACTATCAGACGTTACATCTAAATCCTGTGCTGTAACCTGAGAGTCAACGTAAGCCTTTACTGATTGTTGGCTTGGTATACCTGTAGCACTGTTAGAAGACATATTGTCCTCATCTACAAAGCTCTTTCCATCTAATATGTTTAACTCAGCCGCACTAGAAGTTACTAGCGTTCCACCTAACTTTAATCCGTTTGTAGCATCGTGAGATGCAACATCAAAGTCATTAGTGCCATCGCTTACAGTAACATCTCCATTTACAGTTACGTTACCACTTGCGTCCTTAACAATCATTTTACTGGCAGGTATAGTTATAAATACATCTTTAGTTCCTACCCCAAAGTCAACAGCGTTATTACTGTTAGAACTCGCTATGACCGTTGTTCTAGCTAAAGTCGTGCCAGAAGAAGTAAATGTACCTAACCCGACTTCAAAAGCTCCGTTAGTATTGTCTACTATGGAATAGTATGTCGTGTCTGAGTTAGATAGATTTGACGTAAACGCTTCGAAATTAGTAACAGCACCCAAAAGGTTAACAGTTCCTGTGCCTGTGGTTGTGGTAGTCTCTCGTACTCTATCTGCGACTACTAAAGCCATTAGGCAATCCTTATTATTGCATTACTTGCATCGGCTGTTGGAAATACAACTGTAAAGTCTCCCGATGAGGATGATTTGTCTGCACCAAAGTCTAACACACACACGGAAGGATCACCCGAGGCACTGTCGTTAAATATTAATGCCCCTCTAGCTGTTATTGTCGATGAGCCGAATGTTTCATCTGCAAAGTCTGTTAAGGCTGTCGTGCCTGATGTAGAGGGGTCAATCCTAGTCAAAGCCCCACCTTTTGCTGTATAGTTTGTCCCAGTTATTTCTTCAGTTGATGTATACGCAGTTGTTCCTGCCCCTAAACTAGCGTCTGATGTATACAAGGCAATATTAAATGTACTGCCCCCACTAAGTAAAAAATTGTGTTTTGCTTCTAAAAGTTCTTTTTTAAAAGATGTACACATTGCCTGAGTTATTGCCATTACATTCTCCTTATATATTCAGCGAGCTTATCATATCCCGCATCTTTAATTGCATTATACACAGTAGTTCTGTCTGAATTTATAGCTTCTTTCATATAAAAGGCTATAGTTTTCTCCAAATTAACTTTAAAGGCTCTTGCTTGATCTCTTATTTCTGGAGCGGCGTTGTCGCCAATGTGTATAATTTTATCTGAACATCTTCGGGCTACTTCTTCTGGAGTAAATCCTCTATCTTGAGTGGTATGCACGTTTACTATCGGTTCTTTTGGTAAATCCATTAACATTATGTTCTGGGCCTTTCTGGTAATCCTCTTCGGTACGCATCAGAATTCTCACGAGCCTCCCCGTACTCTTTTAGTCTTAGTAACGATTCAACAAAACGATCATTGTACATTTTCATAACATCTGCTTCGCCTTTCATAAAAGTGTACGCCTCTATTAGACTTCCGTACAGCATAGCGTTTGGAGCATTTGTGCTTAACCAGGTGGTTCCTGAGTCTTCTCCTGCCGTTAAACTTGTGGGACGGTAGTAGTAATGGAGTTCTACCGCATAAATAGCATCGGGAGTAGGAGCCAGTATAAAATTACTTACGTCAAATAAAGCGTAATATCTTGGTGTCCCAGTAGTAGACGCATTAGGGTTATACTCTTCTACATAATTCACATCCTTCTGCAAAAGAAACTCTTTATTACTAGAGTTGGTTACAGAAAGACTGAAAGAAGCCAAATAATCAGATGGAACAGCAAGGAACCTATTACTAGCCGTGGTAGAAGCTGTGACGTTTTTTCGAAAAAACTCTAAATCTATAGTTTTTAATATTCTTTCTTCAGTCGCCTTGATGAAATCAGATAAATGAGCAACAAAAGTAGTTTCAGAGTTTTCGGTGTAATCTTGAATAGCCGTTTTTAATGTTGCAAATGTGTAGCTCATGATGTTGTCACCGTTACCGTCCCCAGACTAGTCGTTAAAGTAGCAAGAGAATCTAATTTCTTTCCTATTATGCCGTCACCAGAGTTAGTATACACTACAAACGCAGTTGTTTCTACAGCCGTGTCGGGTCTGGATACCCGTAGGGCTTGTGGATCAGATATTATCCTTGAAGGATCAAGTTGTGGATGCTTTGCTTCATACTCGTCTCTTCCTACTAAAGAGCCGTTCCACTCGACACGCATATCTCTAATCTTATATCGCCATCCAGATCTATCCGAAATCGCATAAGCATTTTTTCCTGATGCGTATCTTGGCATTATGACCTCAAATACTGTATGCTAGGTTGTAATTTAAGAGAAACTCTGTCCTCATCTTCGTCTGCAGCTCTCTGGAACTCTTCCTCATACACCACCTTTAAAAGTTGTGTTCTTTCGGGTGCCCTCTTAAGCGATAGATAATAAGCCAGACCCGCAACCATACAAGGAAGAAACCTAAAAGGAGCATCCGTCGTATTCTGTAGCGTATCTGCGTCTTGTATTCTGTTAACATGGTAATAAACTAAGGTATAGGTGGATACATCTGGAGTGGGCCATAAGGTTACTGTAGGAGTTACCTGTCGATCGTAGAAGAACTGACTAGGGCGACCCGTAGAAGTTTTATTGGGAATATTTAAATACTCACTTCTAGAGATCCTACTTATAGAAAAGTCTGTGCTACTAGAGTCTCTTATAACCACATCAAGCAAATCCGTAAAGTTACTCGAAAAGGTATAAGAGGCTGTGCCAGAGGTTAACGCTTGAGTGGCTTGAGTGACCGTCCACAGGTTAAGTCCTCTATTTGCCCAATCTGCGAACATAAGATTAAGAGATCGTCTGGCAGTCTTCGCATCGTACCCTGTACGAACTTCCATCCCACATCTCTCGTAGGCTTCTTCGATTATCTCGGCTACGTCAAGATCAAAATCTCTAGAGCTAGATGTTGCCATTTATTAGTCCTCTTCATCATTTGCGTACATATTATCAAAAATTTGGTTCACGTCCAATACATAATCCAAATCAGACTTAGAGTAGTGAGTATGCTGAGAGGGCTTAAAGTCGGGGGCACCTTCCCCCGTTTCGAACCATGCAGGATGTGTCACCCGTACACGATTATTTGGTAAAGCCACAATGTTACCAGTATAATTATCTGCTTCCAGTAATTGCATCACATGACTCTGTTTATGTTGTGCGGGATCATCAGCTATCTCACTATCGGTGTAGTCCACTGTAAATAGATATTTAGCGGGATAAAACTTAGGGCCTATCTTCGCCATCCAGGGACATGGTGTTGCTCTATCTAAGACATATACAGAATGATGGTGTGAAGCACAATCCCAAGGCTGTGCTAAATATGTGTCCATAGGGTCGGGCCATCCTTCAAAATCAAAGTCACCAACCAACGCTGTGATTGGCATTCTAGCCCACATTGCACCGCCATGTACATTCTGATCGTCTTCTGCTTCACAACCCGTGAAGATTAACTGAAAACTCAAACACCTATTCGGCATGGTAGTAACTGCAATCGCCATCGCGTGTAGAAACTCTCCATGATATTTCTCGTGATTATGCGTATACTCTCTGCGCACCCAACACTTAAAGTGTGGGATGTTACTTTGTAAGTAAGGCATTCCTTACGCTTTTCTCGTGGTCTTCTTAGAAGTCTTCTTTTTTGTTGCAGCCTTTTTCTTCGGTAAAACTACAAAGCCTTCTTTTGCTAGAAGCTTCTTAGCAGCAGCAACACTCATGTTGCCCATAGCTAATCCACCGTTTTTCATTTTCTTGATAGCACCGCCTTTGTTCATTTTCTTGATAGCACCGCCTTTGTTCATTTTCTTAATAGCACCACCTTTTTTCATCATCTTTCTTGGTCGCATTTTACTCTTCATCATGTCTTTCTCCTTCTTGCTGCTTGAACTCTCCTGGGCTTCCCTGCGGGTTGACCAAGACTTTTTTTCTGAGATACTCGTTTACGCTTCTCCGAGGACGACATCTCAGAAGCCGTTTTCGGAGTTTTACTACTAACTCTCTTTGATGGTCTACAATATGGAGTTCCTCTCTTTTCGCCCTTCTTACGCCCACAGGCTTTCCCAGTGCTAACATCCTTCCAATCTTCTTTAAACCATCTCTTTAGAGCAAGTCCTTTCTTTGTTTTGCGAACAGCCATTAATAAATCCTAGTCTGTTTTCTCTTTCTGCCCTCTACGGCACCACAACCTCTGGCGATAAACACACTCTTACCGTTCTTAAATCCTCTAGGCAGTGCCCTCTTACGAGGCTGATCCGATTCAATCACCCCACCATCGGCTTTCTTTTTAGTGGACTTACCGTAATTAGCGGCTCCCACTTTCCTACATTTCGCTATAGCCCCTGAAGCATATGCGCTTGGAAAAACCCTATATCGAGATTTTACCTTATGGTAACACGCGTCCTTGCTACTTCCAGATTTCGAGACTTGCTTTGCCATTTGTGACCTCCCCATTGCCATTTTTAGCACTCCTTCTTATGAAATCCTCCCAAAGAGGCTTCAACATCATATTATTGTGATCAATCTTTACGGACATAACTTCTGTTCTTTTGTCAACTGTGACTAAAGTAAGTGTAATCCACGACAACACACCAAAGACTCCCAGAGTACTAACACCTATAAATATTTCTCGCATCAGCACCTCCACCGTCTTCTAGCTTGTCTTAGCCTACTATTAGGATCTTTAGCTGCTTTAGGAAACTTCTTCATCTGACCCGCACTTCTAGCACAATAAGATTTACGTCTTGACTTGTCCTTCGTGGACAGATTCTTCTTCTTAGTGACAGCCGTCTTTAACTTACTACCAGGGTTCTCCCTACGATAACGGGCGACACCTGCCGTGGTCATTCCCGCTCCTTTTTTAGTGGAGCGGAAATACTTTTTTGTTTTTGGTGGCTGTTTGTCTTTCTTACGATCAGCCATAATTCTTACGCATAGCCAAAATAATCGTATAAGTATCTGCACTAGAGTGACCTACAGTCGTAAACTGAACGTCCCCCGTAACTCCAGAACCCGCGTTATTCGGTATGCCACCAAAATCCCTATAATCGTGATGTCCACTTTGATTCTCACCAAGCTGAATAGCTAAAACATCAGAGGTAGCGTCGAAGAATATACTAACCTTCATTCCGAGACACTGCCACCAAATCTGTTCTAACGTCACACCCGTGCAAGTAGCACCGTCAGTGTTCGTAGAGAGAGCACTAACATCTACTTTCGTGACTGCACTCTCACCAGAGCCGTCACTCACGTTTGTAAATTTCATAACAACTTGTTTAGGACCATCGAGTATCGTTTGTGAAGCTACTGCATCAGCCATATTGACCTCCTAAATTAAGCTTCGTAGCCCATTAATTCAATGAACAACTTACCTGCGGTGTAATCAGCATCGGTTGCCGCACCTGTTGTTAGATACAAAAACTCATTAGCAGCAGGAACAGCCGAGAAGTATACTTTACTTCCAAGTGTTGCGTCCCCTGAGTTAACAAGCAAGGTTTCTTCTAAGCCAGAGATAGCACCATCTTCAACACCAGTGCTTTCTGTTGCGGAGTGAATATTAATATCTGGATCACCTCCTGCGGGAGCTTCAAAACATTCCATACTACCTGTAAGAATAGTTCCATTTCTAGCCGCAGTAATTTGACCAATGTGACATACCAAAGCCGTTCCGTTAACACCAATGATGTCACCCGATCCAGTTGACCGTAGACCCGTTAAATCAATTAAAATTCTTGTTGTAATTATTCCACCATGTCTAATCACAGCACTTCTGTAAACAGTACCAGAACCTGTAGTAATACCTGTTCCCGCTTCTGTTGCTAGAGTGTTTGCGTCAAGAGACGTAAAACCCGCAGTAGATATAGACATTTGTGTTGTTTCTGCACCTGTTGACGCAGTGGTAGCTATGGATGAATAACCACCCTCAGAACGTAATGTTCCTTTAAATGTAGTATTTGCCATTTGTTCCTCCAATCTGGCTAAGTCTGTTACACCATGTAACAGTTTGGATAAAACAAATATACAGTAATTTTAGGAAAAGGAAAGGGCGATTTTACTCGCCCTTTAAGTCGGGAGGAAATTTATGGAATTAAGCTCCTGGTGACCCAAATACACAACGAGGATCACTAAAACCGAAAGAGTATCTCTCACGAGCTTTATACCTCATGTTACCTGTGTCGAAGTCAGATTCCATGTTCGTAGAAAGAGGTGTTCTCTCGAAATGTAAGAAGCCTCTTGGAGTGTCTGTCATGATGAAGAAAGCGTCCGTATCTGTTAAGAAGTCATTCACAGTATAACCCTGTGGAAGCATTCCCATAGACTTGATCGCATTCACATCATTGTCAGCAGTACCTGATCTCAAAGCAGAAGCCATCAATCTCTCAGCCACAAACTGTAGCTGTCGAGGTATGATTAACTTTGTGCCACGAAGTGCCACTTTCAAACCACGCTCATCCACAAAACCTGAGATACTAATCAAAGCATCTTCAAGAGATGTTTCGTTTAGATCAGCGGCAACTGAGGGTTCATTAGCTAATGAGCCTCCGTTTAGTAGTGGGTGATCAGTTGCACACAACTCCTTACCGTCTCCACCTTTTACAGTGGAATCGAAAGCGTTGTTAAGAACTGACGCAGCTTTAACCTGCTTTGTATGAGCCATTGATCTTGCCAATGCCTTTGTATATCGAGCAGATAGTCGGTCATAAAGGTTGTCCTCTACAGCCTCTTCTGTGATAGCAAAAGCCAAAGCAATAGTTTCATGGTTATATCGAGCAGTGAAAGACTCGTTTGCATCATCAAATGATACTCCTGAACCTTCTTGCTTGACTGGGGCAGCCCCAAAACCAGAAAGCATTACTTCCTCTTCAAACGCACGATCTGAAGACTCAGTTGTGAAAATTTCGGAATGTTGGTTTTCGTATCGACCATATTCCATACCAAAGAGGGCGTTTAAACCTGGTTCTAACTCTTTGGCTAATTGTGCTCTAGATATCGCCATTATTAGTCCCCCTTAAGAAATAGCTGCATCAGCATCGCCACTAGACGAAGCATATACATGGTTGTTAAGTTTAACGACATAAGAGATTCCTGCCGCAGCGTGATCCGCATTCGTCACATCCTCATGAAGACCAATGATCATCAAGGGGTTTGACGGATCTGACGCTTCTGCTGTAGAAATATCAATCATAGCATCAGAAAGACCAGTTGTGGAATTTCCTGCAGTTGCCGTAGCAAGTTGTGCTGTCTTGAATATATCAGCTTTAGCAGTTGCTCTGTTTGAGTTTGTGCCGTCAGACGCAATAATAAACTTCGTCATCGGGTTGTCATAAACAAAACATTTTATGTCGTGGTCAGTACTAGCAGTGCCTGAACCGCCCCACTGATTTTTGAAGGTAAGTTTACCTGTTGTTGCATCAACGTATTCACAACCTGCAAAAACTCCGAGAAGTTGCTTCCCGTCGCCATCTGCACTAGTTATGATTGCCGCTGTACCGCCTGTTAGTTCGACTTCAACAGGGGAACCTTGGAAAATCGCTGAAGCATCACTTTTGATAAAATACTGACTGGTAACATTAGGTCCTCCCCCAATAACACCAATCGGCTTTAATCCAAACTTTACGTTTGTGTTTGCCATTATCTAGCTCCTATAAAAGATTAATTTTTATGGGAATCATCACGACCCCCGAATGAAACTCTACTTTGACGATCATTTGTGATAGGCATCGAAGGATGACTTTCTCTCATTAGATCACTGTCAACGGCAGTCATTTGTTCACGAGTTCTTCCTCGGTAAAAATCATTTCTCTCTTTGACTGTTTCGAGAGGCATTCTTGCAAGCATTAATCCACCTGTACCTATTACTCCTGCGTACTTTCCATCTTCTATGGTCGGTAAGTCTTTATTGGGATATTCATCTGCCCTTACTGGCTCCCACCCTTCGTCGATTCGCGTATGGACGTTAACCTTATCATCCTCTCCACGAGTGGAGGTACGAATCCATCGATGCTTGTACCCTTCTGGGGGTTCAGGTGCACTCAACCTGTTTGGTGGTGTCCAGGGCTTTCTGCGTGAGGTCGTTTCACGGGTCGTTTCTTTTCTCGGTGCTCTATCTGTCATGTCTTAGTCCTTCACATATTTTGCGTACTCTTCAAGAGGTACTCCAAGTTTTTTAGCTATCGCTATCTGCGAAGGCGATAGTTTTACCGATCTGCGCTTCTGTTGGGTATTCTTCGAGGCTGTGGAATTAGCAGAAGCGACCTGAACTCCGTTGCCCGTCTTTTGTCTCTCAAACTTATGAGGAAACTCCGTCCTCATTCGTTTATCAATTTCACTATAGTAGTCATCGCTCTCCGGGTCAAACCCTTCTTCTTGTATTAATTTATTATGTAGAACGAAAGCTGCTTGCGTCATGATCTCATTATCCCCAAACCAATCATTTCTTTCTGCCCATGTTTTTGCTTTAGGCGAGACTTCTGTCTTGGGTTGTGGTTGTGGAGGAGGCTGTTGCTGTTGCTCTGCTTGAGGCTGTTGCTCTGCCATATCCGATTGGTTTTTTGCTAGTCTATATCGCTCTTGCTCTATCGCTATCTTTGACAAAGCCTTCTGAGCTTCAAACATTTTCTCAGAGTCCCCGGCTTGATGCGCTTCGGAATAGGCTCTTTTCGCCTGGTCTTCCTGCGACTCTAGTCGAGTGCCGTACTCAGACAGGTATCCCTTGTCTAGATTACCCACTCTTGCTTTCAGATTCTTATTCTCCTCAAGGAGATGTTGAGAAAGGCGAACAGCTTCTTCTCTGTCTCTCTCTTCTTTTCGATATTTTTCCGTAAGCTTCTTTATTCGAGTCTGAACATTCTTGCTATAACTCTCTAGCTCATCCTCTTTCTGTTCTGGCTTTGTTTCAGTTTGTTCTTTTTCTTGAACAACCTCTACTTCTTGGCTCTTTTGCTCATCTATGGAAGGGTCAGCAACCTCTACTTCTACGGTTTCTGCTTCCTCTATTTTTTGTTCTTGTTCCATATTATCTCCTACACACTATAAATATCGTCTGGATGTTGTATGGTAGCAATCACTTCGTCGTCATTAATGATTCTTACCTCTCCACCATCAATCTTAAACCGTGCCCCGGCATAACGACCAATGCAGACCCAGTCTCCTTCTTTACACCAAGGGTCGGATCCTCCGAATTTATCTTCATCTTTATAAGCTATAGGTCCAACCTTCAATACATATGAGACTACCGTGGCTAATGCCTCCCTTTCGACTACGTCATCGGGCATGAACACACCACCTTCAGTCTTGCCTTTACCTTTATACGGCATAACAAGGATTCTCCATCCAGTGGGTTGTGGTAATCTTTCTTTTAATGGGAGGTCAGGTTCTTTGTCTGGGACTTTGTAAAAGTCAGGAAGTAATAATTTGCTCGGCATCTTCTATTCTATTCTCCAGCAGGGATTTGATTTCTTGTTTAGCAATTGAGAGTCCCCGTGCCTCACCTACTAAATGTTGATACTGATTCCAATCTTTTATGTTTCCTAATACTAGATCTTGTGCAATATCTTTTTCTCTCTCCTCAAGTTTATTATACAAATATTTTGCAAAGTCAACAACATCCATACATATAGTCCTTAATTTATTTAAATTTCAGTTCAAAATGGGGTCCGTCTATAAACGGACGACGACCCTGAGAGCGTCTTAGGTCTACATATTCCATCATAGCCTCTTCGGCTGTGCCCTCAAAACTACGAAGATCGTCTATATGCCAACAAGCTCCCCAACGTATTGGAAGGTCATATCTTACGGCGGCTTCTTTCATGGCATCAGCTATTTCATCGTACAAGTTCAGTTCCCAACTTGCTTCTCCAGAGTCATAAGCCATTAAATCCACAGCATGACTTTTGCCATCCTCTTGAACAAGATGCTTACTTTTCATTGTCTGTGATCGTCCGGCTTTATAAAGGCGAGTCTGTTCATCCAAACTGCGAACACCATAAATCACACCAAAATCCACCGTCGTTAGTCCTATGGCAGCTTTAACTACTTCTTGCAGTCCCTCGTGAACTCCTGCTAGTTTTTGAAAACTTCTTTGAGATAGTTTAAACGTCATCATCTGGCTCCTTTTTTACTATGTGAGAATTATTGTGAATGTAGTCTATCCAATCTTGTGACATATCGTAAGGAAAAAATACTTCGCAATACAGACACCTTATACATCCATTCATCTTCATCATGTCATGACCACAAACATCACATCGAATGGGTGATGTTATTTCTTTTTCCTCATGTTAAACAGTTTAGAAGCAGAGCGTGTCGCAAAGCTTGCACTCACGATAGCCCCTAACGCTATTTGATACCACTGTGGCATACCCGCTAGAGCCTCAAACCCATCTGCTACTACACCTCTGCCCCAAGAGCCGCAGAATGAAAGCACAAGCGGAATACTGAAAAGCAGGGTCAGCCATTCGTCTTTCCAGGAAGACTGTGAGGCGCGTATTGCGGCAAGATCCCAATCGATCTCTCCAGTAGCCTCTTTCATACGAATAGTGGCTTCTGCTTTCTGGATAGCCGTTTTGCCCTCTAAGTAAGAAGACGCTAGACTACCTACAGATCCTATTAATGCTTGTATCATTTCTTCTTGGGTCTTCCCCGTTTTGCAGGCTTCTTGTCTTCACAATCGTCCTCACAACGCTTGTTTAACAGAGCACACCATATTCTTTTTAGGTATCTCATCATGACTTTTTACCCTTCTTATTCTTTAAACCTTTGAAATCGGCTCCAGTGATTTTATTCCTTGGGGGAGACACTCTCGCGATTTTCATTTGTTTAGGCGTTAGCTTTTTCTTTTTCATGCCGCTTCCTTAAATTTTACCCATTACTTTCGCTCTTTGTTCTATAACTGTCAAGATCTGAATTTTTCGAGCATACGACTTACTAGTCTTTTTAACCTTCGCAACAACTCCCCTGGCATATTCCACAGAGGCAAATCGAGGAGAGATTTAATGAGGTCTTTTCTCTTCGCCATTTCTTTTCGCAAGTTGATTAAACCCTATAAAACTGGCTAATACACCCATGTTACTAAGCACCCAAATCTCAGCAATTCCAGAAAGATGATCTATCCTCTCTATAGGAACAAGAGGTGTCATGAGCACAATAATAAAAGCTGTTACCGTCAGAGCCGAAAACCACACTAGGTATCTTTGTTGATCCTCTTTTTTGTCTCTGTTTTCCAGAAGAACCATACGCTCTCGCATAGCCATTTCTTGATCGGTTACCATACCATCACCATTTGTGTCTGCCTTCTCCCAGATGGAGCCTTTCTCTAATGTTTTTTGTGTCATTACTCACCTATTTAAAATTTTTATTTAATGAATCGACCACACTATCAATGTTTGGTTCTTTACCATTGGGGTCGTACTTGCATCTAAACTCTGAAGGACATTCTCCTTCTACTACTAAACTGTATGTATTGTTAGCCCCCTTGTAGAGACAGACTTGATCGCCATTCTTTGCTTGCACTCTTTTATATCTCCTACAAGTAACGTGTTTAGGGTCTTCTCGGATCCCTTTCCTCTTTTCTTGTTCCCAAGTCCAGTCCGAAAACTTCTTTAAGAAACAAGTGTAACATTGTTTTATGTTCTCTGATTGCGCTAGGTATATCATCCCATCCCCTGCACAGAGCCATTCGAATGTATGCTGACCGCCATCTTTCCTTACACATCTAGTTGAACCATCCCCTGTCGACACCCATGAGTGTGTAGACGAAGCCAACAAGAAGAGTGATGCCAATAGCCAGAACAGCCGTAATGGCAACAACGCCAATGACTTTTTCTCTAAACTTTTGTTTGTCATATATTTCTTTCTGTCTTCTTTTTCTTATCTCACCTTCCATCCGAAGTAATTCATCCCATGACTTACTTCCATGCGTAAACATCAAATACTGTTTTAATTCATACCTCTGCTCTTCGAGTTTCTTCTTTGCAGCAAAGGCTTCTATAGCTTCACCCTCTACGCTACCTCCAAATACTTTACGAAATACGGAAGGATTCTTTGCCGACTTCTCGGCATTGTCCACATCACTAACCGCACCCATCCAACGGGATAGGTCTTGCGACATTGATTCAAGATCTCTACCTGCTTGGAACGCACGTTTAATCCCCGCAAAAGCAGTGGATGCCGTGGTTACAGCAGCCGAGATCGTAATAGGGTCAAACATTCTAGCCTCGTTGTTGCTTTGACTGCCTTTGTACGTCTATTCGTTCTCTATTTACTTGGGTTCTTTGATCAGCGACTTCTTCCTGCAATTCTAATCTTGCAGAGTCGGTTGCAGCTCGTTGTTGCATTTTCATTTGCTCAAGCTGTAATTTGGCTTGCTCAACACTAGCGTCGTTCTGTGCTTGCTGTTGTTTTATAGCCAGTTCTTGCATTCGTATCTTCACGAGTGGATCTTCTTGCACCTGTTGTGGTGGGGCAACGGCAGCCATGACCTCTTTCATTAGCTGTACTTCGATCTGAGCGACCCTATCTTCTACAGAGGTGGGATCGTTAGCTCCTTGTTCTAATTCGTTCATATACGTCTGCCCCGTTATCGGGTCAATCTGTCCTTGCTGTACGCCTTGCTGTAGACCTTGAGCAGCTTCACTCACTTCTTTCTCTACCATAGCTCTTGCTTTATATGCAATGTGCTCTTGGAGGTGCGAATAAAATGTACCCATGACTGATGGAGAGGTAGCTACCAGAGGTGTCTGCATAAAGGTAGTATGTACCAGTATGTGAGCATCGTGACTTTGTTCTGGAAATACTTGTAATAACTCCCCTGCCAAGGCTCTCGCGTTCTCAATAGCGGGATCTGTAGGTTGTGGTTGCGCGGGCGGTGGAAGTATCTCTTCAATGTTCTGTACCTCTAAAGCTTGATACATCCGTCTATACGCTGCATGGACGTTATGTACTTGTGGGTTTGATTGAGCCAGTTGTAGTTGTGTCTGAGCGAGAGTTACCCTTTGCGCCATAGAAAAGATGTTGGGGTCACTCACGGGTACAACATCGACCCTTGCGTCAAAGTCTGTTGACTTTACTTGTTGCTCGGCTCCTGCCACTTCATAAGGGTACAAGGGAGGTAAGTTCTCTGCGAAGATCCTCGCTAACAGCCTAAACTCCGTTTTCTGGGCGTAGTGGAGCCGTTTGTGAATTGCTGACATAACCTTCATGCCACGCTCTAACAAGGCTACAGTAGTCCCTACAGGAGCGTTCTGTTGTCCTCCTTCGCCTATCTTGGCATCAGCAACGGATACAAAGCGTCTACCGCTCTCTATCAGCGTTCCTAGAAGCTGTGCAAGTGTGCCAGAAGGCTCTTTATACGGTAGAGGAATAATAGCATCACGAATGTTCCCACCAGGAGCATCAATGTCCCTAAACTCACCAGGCTGAAGAGGCTCGTCGTCGTTTCGTACTCTCACGCCCCGTGCCTTGAATCCTGCGGGTAAATTAGCTAGTGTACCCGCATCAATTAATTGTCTTAAAATACTTGTGGTTGCTCTCCCTAATCCACCAAGCATATGTATAAGTCCAAAGCCGTAAAAGCCCAGACCAGGCATAAACTTGTAATGAACAAAATACTGTCGTTTCTTCTTTAGCTGATCCCCCTCATCGTAGTTCCTACGAATAGACAAGATCTCTCCACTGTCTTTGTGTATCGTCACGATGTATGGTAGCTTTAATCCTGTCGGCTCACCATCTACGCCCATATCCTCGAAGCCCTCGATATCCAGATCAGCGTGGCATTCAAGAATAGTGTGCGTATCCTCAGAATATCCCTTAGACATTCCTTCTATCTCATTGACTTTATCCTCAACCTCAGAAGGATCCTCGTCACTTGACGATATATCTAAGTCAAGGTAAATCCCTCCTAGCTGTAGCTTACGCAGTTCATTACCGTCCATCCTCAAAACATGAGTCACTCGACTGGATGTCTGTACATCACTTGCCGAATACGGAATAACTAAGTCTTGGGCGGGTATGAACTTCGATACGGCTCTTTGTCTTGTAGGATCAAAGTACACCTTCTTAAACGTGGAACCCGATAAAGGTAGATAGAACAGCATTTGATCTGTGTCTGGATCGAACTCCTCCATAACCTCTGTTATCTGGTAATTCATAAATTCTTTTATTCTTTGCGCCTGCGCTTCACGCTCTGGAGTCTTCTCTCCTAAAACTTGGGTTTTTATAGGCCCACCCGCAGGCAATAGTTCCTTGTACGACTGTGATTGAAACTGTGTTACCGATTCCGATATCAATGGGTGTGTTACCCCACTCGCGCCCTCAAAAGGCTCCGTTCTATCATCGTACTGTACGCCAAGCAGATCTAACCCTTTCGTATAGGTTGTTTCCCACTCGGCTCGTGATTCTTGGTCTTCTTCAAAATATCCTCTGATCTCAGACGATAGTTCTCCTAATGTGCCCTCATCCAACGCTTCGGCTAGATTAGCATTGTGATCGTAAGGTTCTGCCATAACTTCCATAGGACCTTGTGCCATGAGAGCTTGAACAATCGCACCCCCTTGCCCATCATCAAGAACCTCGGCTCCTCCCTCAAATTCTTGAGGAGTATTGACTTCAATCTCCACGGACGCAGCGTCCATGTCCACGTCTGGACTAATACCAGAGTCAACTAACGCTGCAAGAGGTGTTCTTTCTTCTGCCACTAGAATATACCTTTAAAGTTATAGCCTGCTTGTCCACGGCTCATGTCTATAGTGCCACCGTTAGCTTTTCGGTTCATACCCTTATTAGCGTCTTTTAACATCTTGAGTAACTTAGGATCTATGTTTTTATCCTTAATAATAGGCTTACCGTTTTTATCAAACTTTATGGTTCTCTCTTTAGCCATCAGTGGGTTCCTTTGAAATTAGAAGTAGAGTTACCCACCATACCACCGTCTTTCATACCTTTTTCAGCGTCTACCTTCTTAATAGCTTCCATCAAGCCCCCGTCTTTTTTCTTATTTTTACTCTTCATCATGTCCACATATATATCGTCAAAAAAAGTACCCTCGATATCGGGGTTGTCTTCATCAAAACGTATTTCGTAAGGCTTAGTTAAAG
>TARA_R110001606_G_scaffold71521_4_pt1 | contig 17059 bp, 13 predicted proteins | sample TARA_R110001606 | Tara Oceans TARA_R110001606 (sample SAMEA4398315) | marine metagenome | biome: Polar Biome; feature: [SRF] surface water layer (ENVO:00010504); material: water (ENVO:00002006), including particulate matter (ENVO:01000060) such as... | depth 5 m | reverse complement strand
ATTTGAATAACATGATTAATCTACTCACACTTTAATGTGAATAGTGTAGTTAATCAAATCAAAATTTAATCTGAATGATGTCGGTAATCACATCATAGGCGTTGTGAAGAGTTAGTAAATGGAAGTCGCTATAAGGAAAAATTGAGCGTGAATAGAGTGGTGGTCTCGAGCAAATTATTTTATGAATTCTGGACTTCCTTAAACACCTATTAACGTTAAAATCTAGTTAAAAAAGGTGTTTTATGAAGTCCAGAAGGGCGAGGAGAATGCGTCTGCCCTACTCTAAATTAACAAAATTAGTTATATTCCCTAAAGTTTTGTTTCAAGCAATGCTTCCAATTTGCGCTGGTCGACAGCGAAGTTACGGATGCCTTCCGCTAGCTTCTCTGTAGCCATTGCATCTTCGTTTAGCGCCCAACGGAAGTTCTGTTCAGTTATTGGTTCACCGGCAGGTGTAACATCTGTTGTTGGGATTAGTTTGCGCTCAAGCTTGCCGTCGTCTTTTTTCAGCTCTTCTAGCAGAGCAGGACTGATGGTTAGACGGTCACAACCAGAAAGTTGCTCGATCTCTCCGATGTTGCGGAAGCTGGCACCCATGACGATAGTCTTGTAACCATGTTTTTTGTAGTAATCGTAGATTTCTGCAACAGACACTACTCCTGGGTCCGTTTCCGAAGTGTAGTCTTCGCCGGTAGACTTCTTGTACCAGTCTAGGATACGGCCAACGAACGGAGAGATAAGGTAAACGCCGGCTTCAGCACAGGCTTGTGCCTGAGCAAAAGAGAACAGCAATGTTAGGTTACAATTGATACCTTCTTTCTCTAGCTCTTCTGCGGCCTTGATGCCTTCCCAAGTAGACGCAGCTTTGATCAAGACTCGATCTTTAGAGATGCCAGCGTCTTCATATAGCTTAATAATGCGACGTGCTTTCTCAACGGTGGCTTCTTTGTCATATGACAAACGAGCATCTACTTCAGTAGAAATTCGGCCTGGTACGTATTTAAGGATTTCAGTTCCTACAATTACCGCTAGTTTATCGCCAGCATCAATGATTTGCTGTGCTTTGTTGTCGCTTTTCTCTTTTGCCCACTCGATTGCTTGATCGATAAATGGTGCATATTCAGGAATTTGAGCAGCTTTTAGCATCAAAGACGGGTTAGTGGTGGCATCTTCTGGACGGTATTCTTTGATCGCTGTGATATCACCCGTGTCGGCAACAATCGTTGTGAACTCTTTTAATTGAAATAACTTATTACTCATTGGTTTATCCTTTTCTTTATCTAGTTGTTGTTTTATCAGTTCGAAGGCTTCGATTGAGGCGTGTTTTTTTAACATCTTTTCGATGACCATCTTCTGAAAGGTATTGTCTAAACCGTTTTCCACTCGGTGGCCTCAGAAAAAAGGCGAGTATATCGTGGGCCAAGTAAATCAATCGTTTTTCCTTTGAATGTTACTTCTCAACATATGTACTTCAACAGAATATTAAAACGATCTTGGCTAGATTAAGGGCAACCAAACACGTTGATTTACATCGATTATGACCCACGGATGCTCTTCATATCCTTAATAGAATATTGCCTACTCAAACGACCTAGGTAATATTTAATAGGTAGAATTAATGAGCGTTTTGCTGAATGATGCGTTTGCTAGTTTCAACCACCTTTTCTTGTGTGAAGCCGAATAAGGTCATCAATTCACTGGCAGGGGCGGATTCACCAAAACGGTTAATGCCGATTACAGTGCCGTCGATGCCCACATATTTATACCAGTAATCGCTATGTCCGCATTCAACAGCAACTCGAGCGCGAATGTTAGTAGGTAGTACTTTGTCGCGGTAAGATTTTGGCTGTTGGTCAAATCGTTCAGCGCAAGGCATGGAGACCACTTGCACGCTGAAACCTTGTTGCTCTAAATCAGTAGCGCTGTCCATGGCTAATGCGACTTCTGACCCTGTAGCGATTAGGATCACATCTGGCGTACCTTTACACGCTTTGAGGATATAACCTCCTTTAGAAACGTTTTGCTGTTGTAGGCTATCGCGTTTTTGTTGGGGTAGGTTTTGACGTGACAAGATGAATGCGCTGGGGCCTTCGTTTCGCTCAAGAGCAGCTAGCCAAGCCACAGTGGTTTCGAATTGATCACAGGGGCGCCATGTTTGTAGATTAGGCGTTACGCGTAACGCCGTAATTTGCTCTATTGGTTGATGAGTGGGGCCGTCTTCACCCAGTCCAATTGAGTCATGGGTGTAAACGTGAATCACCCGTTGGTTCATCAAGGCAGACATGCGTACCGCATTGCGGGCGTATTCCATAAACATTAGGAAGGTTCCACCGTAAGGAATAAAACCGCCGTAGAGTGCAACGCCATTCATAATGGCAGTCATACCGAATTCACGCACCCCATAATGCATGTAATTACCATTAGGGTGAGCAGGGGAAATGGCTTCTGATCCATTCCACATGGTAAGGTTGGAGGGCGCTAAATCAGCAGAGCCACCCAGCAGCTCCGGCATTTTTTTACCCAATAATTGCAGGGTGTTTTGGGAGCATTTACGGGTTGCAATATCATCCGTTAGTGTCGATTGCTGGGCCAGAATGTCTTTCTTAATCTCGTCCCAGTCTGCTGGTAATGAGCCCTCGATACGGCGTAAAAACTGTGCTGCCAATTCAGGGTGCTTGGCTTTGTAACCTTCTAACAATTGCTTCCAAAGCGTCTCTAAAGTTTGCCCTTTATCGAAGGCATTCCATGCATGGGATACGTCCTCTGGTATTTCAAAGGGACCATGGTGCCAGTCCAATGCATGCTTGGTGGCTTGAATCTCATCCTTGCCTAATGGTGCCCCATGGCAATCATGACTGCCAGCTTTGTTAGGAGAGCCAAAACCGATAGTAGTCTTACAGCAAATCAAAGTGGGTCGGGAGGAATCACGGCGAGCCTCTTCGATGGCGGCAATGATTGCTTTGGCGTCGTGGCCATCCACATTGCTGATTACTTGCCAATTATATGAGCGGAAACGGGTTGGGGTATCATCGGTAAACCAGCCTTCGATTTCCCCATCAATGGAAATGCCATTGTCATCATAAAAGACAATGAGCTTACCCAGCTCCTGAGTGCCCGCTAATGAGCATACCTCATGGGAGATGCCTTCCATTAAGCAGCCATCTCCAACAAAGGCGTAGGTAAAGTGGTTCACTACATCAAACCCTGGTTGGTTGAATTGCGATGCAAGGGTTTTCTCTGCTAGTGCCATGCCTACCGCATTAGCCAAGCCTTGTCCTAATGGTCCTGTAGTTGTTTCAACGCCTTCTGTGTAGCCATATTCCGGGTGACCGGGGGTTTTAGAGTGTAATTGGCGAAATTGTTTAAGGTCTTCTGTGGTGAGTGGGTAACCTGACAAGTGCAGTAGACTATAAAGCAACATGGAACCATGGCCATTAGAAAGAATAAAGCGGTCTCTGTTTGGCCAGTGAGGGTTCGCTGGGTTGTGTTGTAAGTAATCTCGCCATAGGACTTCGGCAATGTCTGCCATGCCCATTGGGGCGCCCGGGTGTCCAGAGTTGGCTTGTTGTACGGCGTCCATACTGAGGGCGCGCACGGCATTAGCGAGGGTTCTTCGTTGTAAAGTACTCATCAATATTTTCCTGCAGCATCATGTTTGCTGAACGGTTCTGTCAAAAAATGGATGGCCTAATTGGCTCTGTGCCTGAGAGGCGACACAGCGGTTTAAGGGTAAAGCGATGTTGAAAAAGAAGGGCTACATGAGTAGCCCTAAAGCTTGATTTTGGAGAGTGCCCTAACAAGAGCTAGTTGCTTAGTATTCAGACAAGGTGAAGGCGGTCGTATAGTTTGCAATGTTGTCTTTAGTGATTAGGTAGCAATCAAACAACTGCTTTTCAGTATCAACACCTGTTTTGCCTGTTTTGATGAAACTGTCCGCTTGACGAATCGCTGCAGCAGCAAAGATGGCAACTGGCTGAAGTACGGTGTATTCCATTTCGCCGTCTAGGATGGCATTAGCGGCGTCTGGAGAACCGTCAAAACCGCCTACTTTTACTTGGTCAAGTTTTCCCGCTTCTTTAAGTGCTGCAATAGCACCTAAAGCCATCTCATCGTTACCAGAGATTACGCCCTTGATGTTTGGGTTAGCCTGCAGGATAGACTGCATTTTGTTGTAGCCTTGTGTACGATCCCAATTAGCAACTTCTTGAGCCACTTTATTTAGATCTGGGTATTGTGTTAGTACTGTTTCGAAGCCATTAGAGCGTGTTGCTGCGTTGTTATCACTCGGTGCGCCGAATAGCTCAACGTAATCACCTGAATCGCCTACTGCGTCAACCCATTGCATTGCACCCAATGCTGCACCTTGTGCGTTGTTGGATACAAGCTGCGCTTTCGCAAGGCCACTTTGGTTCAATTCAGCGTTGATGATGATAACAGGGATGTTTGCTGCAATCGCTTTACGTACCGCACCAATGGAGCCGTCTGCGTTAGCAGGGTCAAGGATGATGGCTTTAGCTCGGTTGGTAATGGCTGTGTCGATCAGCTTACTTTCTGTGTTTGTATCGCCTTTGTGCGCGGCAACGTTTGCGTCGTAGCCCATGTCTTCGGCTGTTTGTTTCGCTACTTGACCCTCAGTGTACCAGTAAGGGTTTGAAGGGTCGTTGACGATAATCGAGATCAATCCATCAGCCCATGCACTGCTGGCCATTAGAGTCAAACTAGCAGTAGAGGCAACTAACAAACGCTTAGTAGTTTTAAACATTGTATTACTCCGATTTATTATTTTATGAGTTTGCCGAAGGTCGGCGACTTGTTTGGCGTGACTGTTGCTCACCAAAAGCCACGCCAGGGTTCATTTAACGACTCTTGCCAGATGAGCCGTATTGCAGGCTGTTAAGCAAAACCGCTAAAACAATAACGGTGCCGGTGAAGACTGTTTGCCAGTACGCCGAAACACCAATGATGACAAGGCCGTCTGACAGATAACCAATTACCAGTGCACCCAAAATGGTGCCGCGCACAGTACCGCGACCGCCAGTTAATGCTGCACCACCAATAACCACGGCAGCAATGGCTGTTAGCTCGTAGGTGGTACCAGCGGTTGGACCAGCAGAGGTCAATTGTGAAGACAATACCAAGCCGGCTAGGGCAGCACAGACGCCAGATAAAAGATACACGGTCACTTTTACGCGTTTGATGGGAACCCCAGAAAGGTCCGCCGCTGTTTCGTTACCGCCAGAGGCGTATAACCAGCGACCGAAGGCTGTACGGCTGATCATCAGGCCACACAGTACTGCAACCACAACCAATACGATGACACTGATAGGGATGCCTGCTAAGCGGTTAAAGCCCAACCATTCAAAGCCTGTGTTACCTAGCTCTGGTTTTCCGTCTAATTGGTTGTAAGTCAGGCCATTGGTCATCAGTAGAGCAATTCCTCGGGCGACATACATGGTGCCAAGGGTTGCCACAAAAGCTGGCACTTTAAAATGTGCAACCAGCACGCCATTAACTGTACCTACGGCGGCTCCCAGTAAACATGTCAAGATAACTACCACCCAAAGAGAGGGGTAAAAGGTCATACCAAGAAATTCGATATTGACACCTTGCATCAAGAATCCTGCAAAGACACCACATAGCCCAAGGGTTGAGCCAACGGAGAGGTCGATGCCGCCATTTAGAATGACCAACAACATGCCTAGCGCCAATAGACCAAAAATGGCCACGTGGGACGACATGATTAGGAAGTTGTTAACCGTAAAATAGTACGGCGACATAAAAGAGAAAAAGATGATGATCGCAATCAAAGCGAAGAATGCGCGTCCTTCAAGAAGTAAGCGGCCGATATCGATCTTTTTAGGTGGGGTGCTTACCCCTTGCACTGATTGCTTTTGAGCAGTTGAAGACATGGTATAACTCCAGTTTTTCTTATTGTCTTAATGGGTAACCGATTCGCCAGAGGCGGCCATAATTTGTTCTTTTGAAGCCGTGTGATCGAATTCTGCAGAGATTTTGCCTTTGTGCATCACTATGATGCGGTGGGCTATACTCAAGCACTCCGCTACTTCAGATGTCGAATAGACTACTGCTAGGCCATCTTTTGCGCGCTCGGCCAGCAGCTTGAACACCTCTGCTTTTGCGCCAATGTCGATGCCTCGGCTGGGTTCGTCTAGTAACAATACTTTAGGAGCCGTTGCTAGCATTTTACCGATGACGACCTTCTGTTGGTTACCTCCAGAAAGTGAGCCTATGGCTGCTTCTGAACCAGAGGTTTTCACTGTAACCGCTTTAATGGACGTATCAACTAGGTTGTCTTCATCTACTTTTGAGGTCAGCAACTTGCGAGTAAACTCACTGATGCTTGCCAGGGACAGGTTTTGCCCTACAGACATGGTTTGCACTAAACCGTCTTTTTGGCGATCTTCTGGAACTAATGCCAAACCTGCTTGAATGCGTTCTGCGATAGAGAGTTTATTTACGTCTTCTCCACCCAATAGAATGTGTCCTTCTTGGGCTTTTAAACGGCCCGCAGCACACTCCATAAATTCTGAACGACCTGCACCCATCAAGCCGTAAACACAGACGATTTCACCGGCTTTTACATCAATGGATAAGTTGTCGACGACGTTGAAATCACCGCCCCCTGTATCTCTAATCACAAGGTTTTGAACGTGTAAGGCGGTGCCACCAAAGTTATAACCCGTTGGTGGCGAACCTAGGTCGAAGTTTTCACCCACCATGTTGCGGACAATCCATTCTAGGTCAATGTCTTTGCGTGGGGCGTAAGCCGTCATAGTGCCGTCACGCAACACCACAGCGTGATCGGTAATGGTGAGGGCCTCTTCTAAATGGTGAGAGATGTAAACAATGGATACGTTCTTGGCAGTCAAATCTCGAATTACTTTAAACAGGACTTCTACTTCAGCCGCACTAAGAGCAGAGGTGGGCTCGTCCATGATCAGGATGCGTGATTTCTGGGAAATTGCGCGGGCAATCTCAATGATCTGTTGTTGACCTAAACGCAATTCTTCTAGGGGGGTCAACGGATCTATGTCTTCTTCCAGCTCGGCCATCAATTCACGGGCTTGGCGTTCTTCTTCAGCAAAATCCACCTGGCCACCCTTGATGATCTCCCGCCCCATAAAAATGTTGTCGCGTACGTTCATGTTGGGCGCGAGGCTCAGCTCTTGGTGAATGATAGAGATGCCTTTGGCTCGCGCTTCATTGGCGCTGTTAAAGAGAATGGCTTCACCATCCAAAACGATTTCACCTGAAGTGGGAGTAATTACCCCTGATAGAATCTTCATCAGGGTAGATTTCCCTGCACCATTTTCACCGAATAGAGTAGTGACTTGGCCTCGGTGTATATCGAAGTTAACGCCTTTAAGGGCATGGGTGTTTCCGAAAGACTTGGCGATGTTACGCGCTTCCAGTACCACTTCATCCACTTTAGGAAGGTTGTCGTATGCTAGGCTCATTTCACGTCCATCCCTACTGGTGTGATAAGCCAATTTTTGGCGTTAATTAAGCGAAATACGCCCGTGATGGCTACGGTTTTGTCCACCAAGTTATCCCGGTCCAAATCGTCTAGGATTTCCGCTTTCATCACACGGTTCATCGCAGCGCCCACATCTTGGTATTCTATTTGGTTTTTGAATTTGCCAAACTTGATTTCCCCAGTGGCATCACGTAGGTCGGTACCATTTAGGGCTGGGCCAGTTTGTACACGTACTGTTTGATTGTCTGGGAAGTTGGGGATGCTGATCTTGAAGATGCCTGAACGGCCTTCGGTCACTGTGCCTTCTAAGGAAACAGGGATAACTGGACCAACGCCGCCACCAATACCGTATTTTTGTCCCGCTGCCTTCTTGTCTTCGCGTAAAGCGTTAAGGAGAGCTGTTGCGTCGACCGCGTTACTTTCTACATACTGCTTAATGTCTGGGTAATTGATTTTGGCATAGTTGTCAGGGGAAAACGCTTGTTGACGTAGGTCCTCAATGGAGCCATTTATGATCACTTTCGTATCGATGGCCATCGCACCTACGACTGCCGCTGTAAAAATGCCAGCAATTAGTAGTCGCTTACGTTTTTTAGTAGCTAACTGGTTAGAAAGTTGAGTTTGCATCGCAACCTCCACCAATTAGGGTAAGCATTTGAGTCGATTCAACATGCGTCAAGCGCAGTAGCGCTGGACGATAGCTGGGTTGCACAGTGGTGTTTATCATTTTTATTTTACTCCGGCTGTTTTGCCTCTAAAAACTCGTGTATGTAGGGCACATAAGTCTTTGATCGAGCCAAGATCATCAATTTATTTTTAGAGGTCTGTGTGATCTTTGTACTTACAATGGGATAAAAATAAATCACTGTCAATGAAATTTATTACACAATATATAAAAAATATCTAGAAGTGTTATTTTTTCAATGATACTAGATGGAATATTACGTGATGATAATAAGACCTAAATAAACATATTTTACAAACTTAGATTTAGATTAAGATTTTGTTTTAATTCAACTTAATTTATTGAAATTATAATTTCAGTGTTGGCTTTTAAAGTGCTTATGTTTATTAATTGATATTCTTTCTGTATGTGAAATAGGTAGTTATGGAGTTGACAGACGTTTAAAATTAGGAAATTATTATCACAATAAGAAAAATATTTCACGGCGAGGTTTTATTCGCTGTCACAAGAAACGGGTATCAATCATGCTTCTAATAATAAAGTTGCCCCGCTTCACTTGCCTCTATAACAAGGAGGGTAATAAGTGAACTCACAATTGATCATAGGTATCGATGCAGGTACATCTGTTGTAAAAGCAGTTGCCTTTACAATCGGTGGTGAGCAAGTTGCTACTGCGTCAGTGCGCAACTCCTATCAAACGGGTCTAGATGGCTCGGCTACACAATCTTTATCTCAAACTTGGTCAGACTGCGTTAGAGCTATAAAAGGGCTTAGTGAAAAAATTGAGTGTTTTAAGGAGCGTGTGATTGCTCTGTCGGTGACAGGTCAAGGAGACGGTACTTGGTTAATCGATGAGGCCGGTCAACCTGTGGGTGATGCGTGGCTTTGGTTGGATGGTCGAGCATCAAGTACAGTCGATTTTCTTAATAAAGTAGCTACCGAACGTCAACGATTTGAGCAAACCGGAACAGGTTTGAACACCTGTCAGCAAGGGGTGCAAATGGCCCACATGGCCAAGCATTACCCAGAATTACTGCAGCAGGCTAGCACAGCGTTTCATTGTAAAGACTGGTTATTCTTCAATTTAACTGGTCAACGGGCAACAGACCCTTCAGAAGCCTCTTTTACCTTTGGTGACTTTCGAACCCGTGAATACAGCGAGTCTGTAATCGAAAGTCTCGGTCTTAGCCAATACCGCACTCTATTGCCCTCCATCATAGATGGCTCCAAACAAACCTTTCCATTGACGTTAGAGGCTGCTGAACTGGCTGGATTGCAGGCAGGTATCCCGGTGTCCTTAGCTTATGTAGACATGGTTATGACGGCCCTTGGGGCTGGCGTTCATACCGGAGAGGATAATGTAGCTTGTTCCGTGATTGGCTCAACCGGAGTTCATATGCGCTCTGTGGCGGATAAAGATGTTTATCTAAACCAAGCTGGTACAGGTTATGTGATTACCTTGCCAGTGGACGGTCGCGTGACCCAGGTACAAACCAATATGGCGTCAGCGTTGAATCTAGATTGGCTATTAAATGTGGCTGCGGACTTGTTGAAAGATTTTGACTGCGAGTGTACCAGTTATAGCTTGGTGGATAGGGTGGAGCGTTGGTTAAAGCAGGCTGAAGCCGGACAACTCTTGTATCACCCATACATTTCTGATGCTGGAGAGCGTGGCCCCTTTGTTAATGGGCAAGCTCGAGCCGGCTTTACTGGTTTAACTTATCGTCATCGTTTTCCAGATCTAGTACGCGCTGTAGTTGAAGGCCTAGGCATGGCAATGCGTGATTGCTACGAAGCGATGGGCGGTACGGCGACAGAATTACGATTAAGTGGTGGCGCTGTACGCTCTCCAACCTTACGCCAGATTCTTGGGGCATCAGTTAATGCCAAGGTACGCGTTTCTGCCAGAGAAGAAGCAGGGGCTGCGGGGGCTGCCATGATGGCTGCGGTGGCCATCGGTTTATATCCAACCATGGATGATTGCATAAAAGAGTGGGTGGTGCCGTTGCTGGGTGACGGGGAAGTCCCTGACCAAGCATTGGCGGCCAAATACGAACGCTTATTTGAGGCGTTTTATGATCAGCGTCAGTCGTTCCCGTCTACTTGGGCCACCATGGAACACATCAAAACTATGTAATCAACAGAATGCACAGACAGATTGCAAGTGCGATCTGCGGCGATTAATTAAGGGGTTCGGTATGAGTAATGAACAAATGTTAGATCTGTTTGTAATCGGTGGCGGTATCAATGGTGCGGGTATCGCAAGGGATGCGGCTGGTCGCGGATTATCTGTGGTCTTATGTGAAAAAGACGACTTGGCACAAGGGACATCTTCCCGCTCAGGTAAACTGGTACATGGTGGGTTGCGCTATCTAGAATACTACGAGTTTCGTTTGGTTCGCGAAGCCTTAATTGAGCGTGAGGTCCTGTTGAATTCAGCCAGTCATATTATCTGGCCCATGCGCTTTGTGTTGCCTCACAGTAAAGAGGATCGCCCAGCTTGGTTAGTGCGTCTAGGATTGTTTCTTTATGACCACTTGGGAGGTCGCAAACGTTTGCCTGGCACTCGTACCTTAAATCTTCACCGTGATCCAGAAGGTGCACCGATTAAAGACCAATACACCAAAGGGTTTGAATACTCGGACTGTTGGGTAGATGATTCTCGTCTAGTGGTTTTGAATGCGTTAGCTGCGGCACAGAAGGGGGCAGAAGTTCTGACACGCACCCGTTGTGTGGCAGCAACGCGTCATGCCGATGGGTATTGGGAAATTACTACTGAAAACGCGATGACCAAGGAAGTGCGTACCTTTAAAGCCAAGCTATTGGTGAACGCAGCGGGACCATGGGTGCGCCGGATCGTTGATGACGTGGCTACATCAAAAAGTTCTCGTAATATTCAGCTGGTCAAAGGCTCCCACATTATCGTGCCGAAATTCTGGCAAGGGCAGCAGGCTTATTTAGTGCAAAACTACGACAAGCGCGTGATTTTCATTAATCCATACGAAGATGACAAGGCTTTGATTGGTACGACTGATATCCCTTATGACGGCAAAGTGGAAGATGTCAAAGCAGATGAGAGCGAAATTGAGTACTTGTTGGCTGCCGTGAATCGTTACTTTAAAGAAACCTTGCGTCGTCAAGATGTAATCACCACCTTCTCTGGGGTACGACCTCTGTTTGATGATGGTCAAGGGAATCCGTCTGCAGTAACTCGAGATTATGTGTTTGATCTGGATGAAACCCAAGGAGTTCCTTTGTTGAACGTGTTTGGTGGCAAGCTGACTACTTTTCGAAAACTGTCGGAACATGCGATCCAAAAAATCGAAAAATATTTCCCTGAAATGGGTAATAACTGGACTAGCGAGGTGGTGCTTCCGGGTGGGGATATTCCGAATGCGGACTTTCAGTCCTACATGCAGGCTTGTAAAGAGGACTATCCATGGATGCCACGGGCGCTACTTGTCCATTATGGTCGTCATTATGGTTCCATTATTAAGCAGATTGTCGCGGGTGTGGTGTCCATTGAAGGTTTGGGCCAGCATTTTGGTGGCAACCTATACGAAGCGGAAGTGCGCTACCTAGTGGAGTACGAATGGGCAATGACAGCGGAAGACGTTCTAGAGCGTCGTACTAAAGAGGGCTTGCACCTATCAGACGAGCAGAAAGCGACCTTCGGCCAGTGGTTTGAATCTCAATTTATCGAACATAACTCTGATCGTAAAATTTCGTAAGGAGGGCATCATGGCATTAACATTAGGATTAAATACCAACCCTTTAGTTAACCGCTTTGCTGAGCCAAAGCACTTAATTGAGACTATTGCACACGACATCAAGATTCGTGATGTGCAGCTGACCCATGAGTTTATTAACCCCAGTTGGCCAGCGTCCTTGATTCGTCGACTGACACGAGAAATGAAATCCGCTCTGACACAAACAGGTGTACGAATTACTTCTGGAATGACTGGGCCTTATGGGCGCTTAAATCACTTTGGTCACCCTGATGCAGAGGTGCGTCGTTACTACGTGGAGTGGTTTAAGATCTTTGCTGACATTACTGCTGACCTTGGTGGGGAAGCCGTTGGAACCCAGTTCGCTATCATGACCCAAAAGGATTTTGACGATCCCAAGCGCCGTGAAGCACTAACGCAAATTGCCATCGATTGCTGGGCGGAAGTGGCAGAACATGCCAAGCAAGCGGGTTTAAAATATGTTTACTGGGAACCAATGAGTGTTGGGCGTGAGTTCGGTGATACCATTGCTTCTGCAATGAGCCTGCAACAACGACTAACCGACGCAAATATGGCAGTGCCTATGTGGATGATGGCGGACATCGACCACGGTGATGTGATGTCCCAAAACCCTGCTGATTTCGATCCTTACGCTTGGGCAGAAGTTGTGCCTAAGGTGTCACCGATTATCCACATAAAACAAAGCTTGATGGATAAGGGAGGACACCGTCCGTTTATTAAAGAGTACAACCTTAATGGTCGAATTCAACCGGAGCCTTTATTGGGAACCCTAGCAAAAGGTGGTGCTAAGGATAATCAAATTTGCCTTGAATTGAGTTTTAAAGAGCGTGAGCCCACGGATCGTCAGGTGGTGGAGCAAATCGCAGAAAGTGTGTCATTCTGGGCGCCGCATATTGATAGTGGAGTTCAGGATTTAAATATTTGAGCCTATGTTATACGGGTTGCACTATGTCGAAGTTTTGTGGTTATTGGTGTAAAGTTCGTTTCGCATTGGAGCAGGTGGCATTAAATTTGATATCGGAGTAGAAGTTTGGATACGAATAAGGGTCTTGTGGATTTCGATGATTCGTTGGCGATACGGGCTGCTTGGTTGCATTACGTGGGGGGGCTTACTCAAGCTGCTGTAGCTAAGCGCCTTGGGCTCACATCAGTAAAGACTCATCGTCTCATTTCTAAAGCCGTTGCCGAAGGTGCGGTGAAAGTTTCTATCGATGGAAAGATAACAGAATGCGTGAAGCTGGAAGAGCTGCTGATCGCTAGGTTTGGCTTAAAGCAATGCATCGTTGCGCCAGATCTGGGTGAAGAGGGAATCCCTCTGAAAACCCTTGGTCAAGCAGGCTCGACCTACCTTAAGAACCTTCTTACTTCTAAATCAGACATCACCATTGGCTTGGCACTTGGTAGAGCCTTGGCAGCTGTAGTGCATCAGTTACCGCGCCTAGATACTTCAAACGTGAAGTTTGTTTCTCTGTTAGGTGGCTTGACTCGGGATTACTCTATTAATCGGGATGATGTCTTGCATTGGATTGCGGCTAAAACCGGGGCTCCTTCTTACACTATGCCGGTCCCTTTATTGGCTAATTCAGTGGAAGATCGTACCGTTCTATTGGCACAGAAAGGTGTGAAAGAGGTGTTCACTATGGCTAATAATGCCGACCTTAAGTTCATCGGTATCGGTACCGTAGCGCAAACAGCACAGCTTGTGGCGTCTGGGCCCATTAAGCCAGAAGAAATTATCGAGATTGCTAGGGCGGGAGCTGTAGGCGAGGCCATGGGGCATTTTTTTGATGAGAAGGGTGAGATAATCAATACGTCTCTCAGTGCTCGTATGTTGTCTGTGTCTTTAGAGGGGAATAGAGGTGAAACTATTGCCATCGCAGGTGGTGAAGAAAAGGTTGAAGCTATACGCGCAGTTTTGAATGGAAACCTGTTAACCGGTTTGATTACCGACGAAGTCACTGCCCGTGCTATTTTAGCCACTCTTTAAACACAGCCGTTTTTCTCGATCTTAACTAAGCAGAACCTTTGAGTTCTGCTTTTTTGTTCCTGTAATCAAGCGCAAAAAATATCCCGCAGTACCTATAGAGATACCGCGGGATTAAGGTCGAGGAGGATACTCAATAAAAATACATGATGGATTGTTTTAAATGTTATTTTGTTATAAATAACATAAAAATCACTTTTTTGCCTTTCTAAGTGAGATATCTTAGCCTCAGGGTGATCGAAGATCAGCAGAAGATATCTCAAAAGGCCCCATCAAAACCTATAAATTCCGTCAATTCAGCTCCCAAATACCTCCTAAGATGATATTCTTTTGCCTATTGAAACGGCATTAAAGTGTCATTTCCTCACAATTATGTGATTAACCCCGCATTTCTCTTGAGTACGATGTTAAATTAACATCAAAAATCACAAAATAAAATAAAAAATGTTAAAAATAACTTTTAAAATGTGATATTAAGGTTTATAACATACTCAAGAGATTTGCTATCAAGGCGAGTTGTTATGAAACGAGACGAACGAAGACAGCAAATTATCGATCTGTTAGTAGAGAACGGTGTAGTGGACTTAGAAGAATTAGCTCTGCGCTTTGATGTATCTAAAATGACTATTCATCGTGATCTTGACGAACTGGAAGCAGCGGGCTTGCTTAGAAAAGTCCGTGGAGGTGCGACCATCGAAGCAGGCATGCAGTTTGAAAGTGACTTCAGATTGCGTGAACGTCAAGGTGGTCAAGGTAAAGAGCATATGGCTGAGCAGGCTCTGACTTTGGTTGAGCCAGGCATGACAGTGATGGTGAATGATGGCTCTATGGCGGCGGTATTGGGTAAGTTGCTCCCAGCAAAAAAACCTCTGACCGTTATCACCAACAATGCGGCCATTATGGAAGCTCTTAAGTTCGAAAACGGCATCGATTTGATTGCACTGGGTGGAGAGTACTCTGCCAAGTATAACGGCTACTTCGGCGTCTTAGCGGAACAGAACTTAATCAGTTTGCGTGCAGACATTGCGTTTTTGTCTAGCCCAGCAGTGTCTGGAACCCAAGTGTTCCATATGGATGCGGATGTGGTACGGGTGAAAAAAGCAATGTTGAGTGCGGCGGTTAAAAAATGTTTGCTAGTGAATCATACCCGCTTTGATCGCGTGGCATTACACGTTTTGGCAGATCTCGAAGATTTTGACTGGGTCATCACAGACCAGGTTCCAGAGTCGGCTATAGAAGAGAATCTGTCTAATGCCGGCATTCAGTTAACGATAGCGAGATCACCGGAAGCCACATGACAACGACAGCGCAATTTTGGGTAGGCACAAGTTGGAAAATGAACAAAACCTTAGCTGAGGCGCAAGCCTTTGCCGCAGCACTTAAAGAAGTGAATGGGCAAGCCGAGGAGAGCATTCAACGATTTGTAATTCCATCTTTTACTAATGTCCGTGAGGTGAAAAAGATCCTCAAAGGTACATCGGTCAAAGTAGGAGCTCAAAATATGCATTGGGTTGATCAAGGGGCATGGACAGGTGAAGTATCGCCACTGATGTTGAAGGACTGCGAGCTTGATATTGTCGAGCTTGGCCATTCGGAGCGACGTGAGCACTTTGGCGAAACCAATGACACGGTGGGTCGAAAGGTTGAAGCGGCGGTTCGTCATGGTTTAGTTCCTTTGATTTGTATTGGCGAAACTTTGGCAGACAAAGACAGTGGCAATGCTGCTGAAGTGTTGGCAGAAGAAGTGCGTGGTGCACTGCAATATCTAACTGACACTCAAAAAACTGCACCGATCTTATTTGCTTATGAGCCTGTATGGGCCATCGGTGAAAACGGCGTTCCGGCTTCTGCCGAGTATGCCGACGCGAGACAAGCTGAAATTCTGGACGTGGCGCACAGTGTATTGGGGCGTAAGGTGCCTTGTTTATACGGTGGCTCAGTGAATCCTCAAAATTGTGAAGAGCTCATCGCCTGTGAGCACATTGATGGCCTATTTATTGGCCGTTCCGCGTGGAATGTTGAAGGTTATGTAGACATTTTAAGCAAGTGTGCAGCAGTCGTTCGAGCGAAATCAAACTAGGAGATCACACCATGAAAATTGCAATTGCTGGTGATAGCGCAGGGGAAGTATTGGCTCAAGCCCTTGTTGAACACCTAAAAGACCGTTTTGAAGTGACGGATTTATCACGTGATGAAGCGGGGAGTCCAGACGACTTTTATGCCAATATGTCGGATCGTGTGGCGAGGACTGTGCTAGATGGCCAGTATGATCGTGCCATTCTATGTTGTGGTACCGGTATTGGTGTATGCATCGCAGCCAGTAAAGTGCCGGGCATTCGAGCTGCATTGACCCACGATACTTATTCTGCAGAACGTGCGGCACTGTCTAATAATGCCCAAATCATCACCATGGGCGCTCGAGTAATTGGCCAAGAGTTAGCGAAATCTATTGCCGATGCATTCCTGAAGGAATCTTTCGATGAGAATGGTCGTTCCGCGAGTAACGTAAATGCAATCAATGCCTTAGACCACAAATACCACACTCAAATTTGACGTTATTATTGACTCTTCCCGCGCTCCGGGTGACACGGGAAGAGCCTTTATTACTTTTTTGATTTTAATTTTGGTGTCTACCAAAATTAAAATTCGCCTGATTGGACTTCCTAGACTTTACTCGACATTATCAAATTCGAAAATCCTCAGGAAGTCTCTGCCAATGCTCTCTTAGGTGCTGTTTGTGCTCTTCATTCATGGGTAGGTTTTTTAAAGTCTCAGGCCAAAGGCTTCTGGCTTTTTCCATCGCATCATCCAAATGTGGTTTGATTGCTCGCCATGGAATATCTGATTTAGTAGCCCAATGTTCAAAGTGCTTATATGAGACATCGTACCAAGCTTTTGTCTTAGCTAGATTAAGGGCAAAGTGTTGCTCGCTTTTAATATAAACACTGGTGGTGACTATGTCGTAAGCGGGGGAAAGTCTGGGTGTGACTTGATCTGTATACAGTAAGCTCCAGTTTTTCAAATGGGCGTCGCCGTTTGCTAATAGGATGTTGGTGAGTATACGACGAGCAAGTTGCTGGACATCACTTAAACCATTACCAGAAAACTGATACAGGATTTTTGCTATTTGTTCGTAGTTGCCA
>TARA_R110001606_G_scaffold88448_6_pt1 | contig 17092 bp, 22 predicted proteins | sample TARA_R110001606 | Tara Oceans TARA_R110001606 (sample SAMEA4398315) | marine metagenome | biome: Polar Biome; feature: [SRF] surface water layer (ENVO:00010504); material: water (ENVO:00002006), including particulate matter (ENVO:01000060) such as... | depth 5 m | reverse complement strand
CAGGGTTAAATCAAGTTAGAATAGATTTTACTGGTAATGTTTTTAATCCAGTTAACACACAGGTTCAATCCTTTACAGGAGCAGTAGCTGGTGGGTTAGTTGGGAATAATGACCAAGCGTCATCACCACATTCAAGAACAAGGACTGGTATAACAGCAGATTCACTTATGATGGTAATGTCTGTTAGTACGAGTAATATTAGTGGTGGTACTTTAAAAGTTGATGGGGTCACTGTAACTAAAAATACTTTAAATAATAATAGGTACCAATCTGTTGGTACCTCAACGAATCCGCTGTCAGCAGGTTCAGTAATTTGTATTGCAACAGGTGCTCAAAGTTGGAATACTTTATCAAATCAAACACTTGAGATTAAAGCTGCAGGTTCTACCCCAAGCGGTAACTCAGGCAATTTTTTAATGATGTTCAACTAAGGAAAAAAAGATGATTATAAGAGACGGATTCCCAATATGCCCCCATATTGTAGAGATAGATATAAATTGGAACTCGCCAATAAATGGTGAAGTTGAGATGATAGGTGCAACTACATTTTTTAAAAACGCAAATGTGACCACTGCAGGAAAGATTTATAAAGAACAAACTTTTCTTCAGTATAACGAAGCAGACCCAATACAATGGAGTGAGTCAGTACCTCAAAATATTAAGGATGCTTTTCCTAATGGTATTCAAGAGGCTATACAATTTTCAATAACTCAATTGTATGAGTCAGACGAAAACCAATATCAGTTAGGAACTAAAGTAAGACCTGAAGAACCAACTGAAGAGACTTCTGTAGTATAAATATATAAAAGGAAATCCAATGGCAGCATTTGCAAATACAGAAAACTTAGATATGGTATTAACTTATGTCCTAGTACAAAAACTATTAACTAGGATTAACAACACCAAAGCTTATGAATTAGGTTTAGTTGATAACAATGGTATAGTTATTAAAAGTCCAGAAGGTGCCGAAGAAGAAGAGTCTCTTGGAATGTTAGATAAGTTTATATTTAAGCTTAAAAGAATGCTGGGACCTAAACTTAATCAACTTAGTAACTTTCTATATGTTAATTCGTTAGATAGTGATATTACTAAATTCTTGACAGTTAAAGGAGGGGTTCAAAACCGAGCCTCAGTAAAACGTGTTAAAATGGATGTTGATAAATTAGCTGAAAGCTATAATATGACTACTGATCAATTAATAATATGTCTTATAGAAGGGGTCACACGAGATGCCAAATAATATAGTTAAATCATTTGCTGATAAATCAGGAAAGAACACTAAAGAAGTTGAAAAACTTTGGAAAAAGGCTGAATCAATTGTTAAAGATGAATATAAATTAACACCTGAAGATGATGATAAATTCTATTCTAAAGTTACTGGAGTATTAAAAAAGATGCTCAAACTTGTAGATGAAGAATTTGGAACAGGAGTTGCTGCTTCAGGTTTAACAACAGGAACACCAACCGGCGGAGCTGGTTTAGGTATTTATGCTGCTAAAGTTGGTAAGGTAAATAAACGTAAGAAAAAAATATTTAAAGAATACTTAGAGCAACATAATGCCAAATATAGCTAGTATAAATGATTATCAAACATTTTTGATAGAAAATACATTAGTCGATAACCAGTTCCTACCTGGTTATTTTTATACATATCACTATGATTATAGACAAGATATGAACAAGTTTTTAAAGTACCCTAAATCGGTCAGAGACTTTTTTGATGGCAGACCATTGATTTATCTAATTAATAGATATCTTACAAAAGATGGTAAATCAAAAATGGCAAGAGGTGTTAATCTTCACTATATGCCAATTCCAGCACGCAGATTTTGGATTGATGCTTTAGCAAAGGTATCACCTGGCTATATGGAAAGAGAGCAACGTATAATAATTCCACAAGATATGGTTCCTGTTCTCACCAGGAAGACATCATTTGCCTTAAAACAATATGATATAAATAAAGTAAAGTATATAAGAAGAGTTCCTTTCTCGGTTATAAAAGATTTAATAAACTTTATACCACCGACACATGAAGGTAAATCTTATGATGAGATAGCATCTGAATACAGACTATTTCAACCAGATACAAGAATAATAAAAGGGTAATATATGTTAATTGAAAATTACAATCCATTCTCGAAGAAGTTCTTAAAGTTCAGCTCTTCTAATGAATTGGATACTAAGCAGTTTGTAAAGCATTCAGCTGGTATGGGTGAAGATGATAATTCTATTGTAGGACATCATGACTCAGATAACTTCGGTTATTTCGGAGCTAACCAAGCTAATATATCTTTCAATCAATGGTTCCTAGATAAACAAACTAGGTTGGCTAAGTATAGAGAGATGGCTGGGTATACAGAAATTGCATCAGCACTTGACATGGTGTTAGATGAAGCAGTATCTAAGAATTCTAAAGGTGACTCCTTCCAATTTGAAATAGTAAAAACTAATGATATTAAGAAATCCGATATTCGTTCGGTTAATAAAGAGTTTAACTTTGTTGTTGACACACTATTAAATTTCGAAGAATTGGGTCATGAACTATTTTATAAGTTCTTAGTTGATGGTGAGCTTTATCTTGAAGTTGTTATGGATAAGGCTGGGAAAAATATATTAGGTTTGAAACCATTATCTGCGTTTAATATGGTACCTATATTTGAAGGTGGTGTACTAAAAGAGTTTGCACAAATAGATGTTAATTCTAAAGATGAAGTAAGACGCTTTCCACCACAACAAATACTATATATTTCAAATGGTAGATACGGAGTTAATAAACAAGATGTACGAGGATACCTTGATACATCTATTCGTGTTTATAATCAATTAAGAAATTTAGAAGATGCTGTTGTTATTTATCGTTTAGTACGTGCTCCTGAAAGACGAGTATGGAATATCGAAACTGGTAATGCTCCAGCCGGTAAAGCAGAAGAACTTGTTAAGAAAGTAATGCATAATTATAAACGTAACCTTAACTATAATTCTGATACTGGATTGATTAATTCGTCACAAAATATTCAAGCACTTACAGAAGACTTTTGGTTTGCTAGAAAAGAAGGACAAGGTTCATCTGTTGATGTTCTACAAGGTGGTCAGCAACTTGGTGAATTAGATGATATTAACTACTTCCTTAAAAAACTATATAAAACTTTAAAGATTCCACCAACTCGTTGGGGGGAAGGAATCGGTGGACCAGGATCTTCTCAATATACCAATACTAAAGATATTGAAAGAGAGGAGCTAAATTTCACTAAGTTTGTAGAAAGGCTACAACACAAATTTGCAAGAATTGTTGAAGAGTGTTTTATACTGCAACTTAAAGTTAAGGGTTATGATACTAAACTATTAGATAGAAAACGTTATAGAATTACTATGTTAATGAATAACCACTTCCGTCAATTCAGAGAAATGGAATTAATGCGTGAAAAGTTAGATATGATAAATAACTATCAAGATCTTATTTTATCACCAGATAATCCTGATGCTAAAATTTCGAGTGAATTTTTCATGTCACATATTGTTAACCTACCAGGTAACTTAGCTCAAAAAAATAATGAGTACTTAGCTATTGAGAAACAAGCTATCGATGATGAGGGTGGTTTTGAAGATATCGAAGATGATGGTGACGATAACAAACAAGATAAAACAGACAAAAGTTTATAACATATAAATAAATATTGAAGGAGCCTAATATGGGACGTAAAAAGAAAATTGAAGAACCTGAGACCGAGCCAGAGATTAATCTGGATGAAGTTCCAGAAGAAGAAACATCTACTGAAGAATCTGACCCAGTAGAATCTGACCCAGTAGAATCTGAACCCGAGGAAGAACTTGCAGACGAGTTTGACCCAGAAGATGATATTGAAGAACCTGTTGCTAAGTTAGATGATACACTAACTGGTCGTATACATAAGGCACAGTTTGCTCAAACAAAAAAAGATATTCAGGCTGTTATTCAAGCTAAGATTAAAAAGAATATTGAAGATAAGAAGCAAGAATTTATAAACCGAGCTCGTGGAGCTCAATAAACTTCAGGAGTCATTATGAAATTAATGATAGAAAACACTGATATAGAAAGCCTAGACTTTTTACAAGAATCTGTGGAAGGCAAAAAATCCTGGAAAATCCAAGGACCTTTCTTACAAGCAGAAACTAAAAATCGTAACGGTCGTATATATCCTCAAGGTGTAATTGAAAGAGAAGTTAATAAGTATACTAAAGAACGCATTGCAACTAAAAGAGCAATGGGTGAACTTGATCATCCGCCAACACCACAACTAAACTTAGATAGAGTTTCTCATTTAATTGAAAACTTGTCTATGGATGGTAATACAGCGATTGGTACAGCAAAACTTCTAGATACTCCAATGGGGTTAACTGCTCAAGCATTACTTAATGGTGGTGTTAAACTTGGTGTATCTTCTAGAGGACTGGGTTCTCTTAAAGGAGAAACTGTTGGTCATGACTACAATCTAATATGTGTCGATATAGTCGGTGATCCATCTGCATTAAACGCTTATGTTGATGGTATACTAGAAAGCAAGGACTTTATTATAGACAATAATGCTATAGTAGAACGTGCCGTTGAAAACCTTAAAAAAGGTCTAGATGTCTCAGGATCCAAAAAAATAGCAGATAATTTATCAGCATTTTTATCGAGTATTCGTAATGACTTCTAGGTTTGCATCATTCATAAATAAAACAGAGGATAGCGAAATGTCATCTAAACAATTAGATATACTTATCGATGAAATCCGTGGTTTACGAGAAGATATTAAAATGGTTACAGAGTCCCGGGGGCATTCTAACGCTCACCAGACCAATATTAATAACCAGAACCCAGTTAACCATAATATCGTAGAAAGTCAATCACAACAAGCCCCTGTGGCTCAAAACACACTATTCGGCATGGCCATGCCTCAACCTGGAGTACCTGCAGTAAATGCAGTAGCACAGAATGATATTATGACACATGCTGGTAAAATTTTAGGCTAAATCAAGTTTTAAGAAATTTGGTAAGTTTAGTTTAATAAATAAATAACAAATCACATTAGGAGGATACCAAATGAATATTTACGATAATCTAAAGGACGTTCTTTCTCCTGAGCAACTCAACGAATTTAAAACGCAAGTTTCAAAATTAGTTGACGATTCTGTTGCCGAAAAAGTTTTGGCGGAACAAGTAAGATTAGAAGAGAAAGCAGAAGAATATGTTTCTCTTATGATCGCTGAGAAAACTGAAGAGCTTGAAGAAAAAGCTGAAGAATTTTGCGAAATGCAAATTTCTGAAGCAACTCAAGAGCTTATTGAGGAATACGACATTAAAATGGAAGACTTTGAGTCTACTGTTGTTGAATCTCTTGATCGTTTCCTTGATTCCGAAATTTCTGAAGGCATCTCCGACGAATTAGTAGAAAGCATCGCTGAATATGAAGCTTTAATGCCAATTGTTGAAGGAATCAAAGGGTTGTTCGAGAATAACTACGTAGCATTGGATACCGAAGGGTCATCTAAGCTAGCAAAGATACAAGAAGAAAAAGAAGAGCTTGAAGAGCAATTGTCAGAGTCTATCGCACAAAAGATGGAACTTGCACAACTAGCTGAAAAAGCTGCTACTGAACTACTTATAAAAGAAAAATCTGATGAGCTTACAATCTCTGAATCTGAAAAAGTGGCAACATTCTTTTCTGATAAATCGTTTGACGACGTTTCAGACAAGATTGATGGATACATTAGATTAATCTCAGAAGAAGATTCTTCTACTGTAGATAACGGTGAACTTATGTCAGAAGCATCAGCTGATGCCGACTGTCAAGCAGAGACTCAACCTATGGTTGAATCTCACACCCCGGAATTTGACTTAATTAAAGCAGCTAGCCTGTATTGTTAAGATAAATTTCGAAACTATAAAATTAGCATGGGCTAGTTTTATATATAAACTAAACATCGACATTAACATTCTTAGGAGGATATATGTCTGCACAACTAGTTAACGAGTGGAGTGAGATCGATTCAGGATTGAATATTAAAGATATTCAAGATACCTACGTAAAAGAATCTCTAGCCCAACTCCTACAAAATCAAAAAGAAAAAAACCTCGATCGCGAATTATTCTCAGAAGGTTTCGGTACCGGAGTAGGTTCTGTATCGGTAGCAAACTCTCCAGCAGGTAACGTTCCTGCAGGTGGCCCAGCTAATGGTGTATTTGCACCAATCTCTATGGCACTTGTCCGTAGAACTTTCCCAGCACTTTTTGCTAACAAAATCGTTGGTGTTCAAGCAATGAATACTCCAATCGGTCTTGCATATGCAATGCGCTATGTGTACGAAGGTACAAGTAACGAAGTCGGTTTTGACGGTGTTCCAGAATTCTCTGGTTTCACAGGTTCAACTTCTGGAACTTCTGGAACTGCTGACGCAGGTACCGCGGTTGCTACTAATGTAGCTGAAGCATGGAAAATTGGACAAGCAGCAACAGATGTTTATCCTGAACTTTCTTTCCGTATCGATCGCCAACCTATCGAAGCTAAAACACGTAAACTTGCCACTTCTTTCTCTTTAGAAGCAGCAATGGATGTTAAAGCAATGCATAACATCGATATCGAACGTGACCTTATTAACATGATTCAGTACGAAATGGTTGCAGAACAAGATCGTGAATTACTAGCATCTGTAAAAGCTGCCGCACAACGTACAGGAACAATGGATACAACTGATGGTAATGCTCTAACAGGTATCTCTTGGGGTGGTGAGGCTAATCTTACTTACAACATGGCTACAGGTGATGGACGTTGGTCACAAGAGAAATTCTCTAACTTGATCACATTTATTACCGACCTAACAAATAAAATAGCTATTAAAACTCGTCGTGGTGCTGGTAACTTTGTTGTTGTTTCTCCTCGTGTTGCAACTGCTTTACAAGCTGCTGGTCCTCAATTCTCACGTAATACTGCATTTATTGATGCGACTACAGTATTCCCTGAAGTTGGTGTAATCAATGATTCAATCAAAGTTTACAGAGATCAATATGCTACAACTGATTATGTTCTTGCTGGTTATAAAGGACCAGGTAACAATGACTGTGGAGTTATTTACTCACCATATGTTACTGGCTTAACTAACCGTGCAATCGCACAAGATGATTTCTCTCCACGTATTGGTGTAATGTCACGTTATGCAATTACCGACACTCTTTTGGGTTCAGGTCGTTACTACCGTTTCGCAACAATCACTGGATTATCTGATCTACTTAATGGTGTTACACCTGCTGTTACATACACATCTGCTGTATAATAGACAAAGTAACATAATTATTAAAAAGAGCTTCCCAATAGGGAGGCTCTTTTTTGTTATATAAATAGATACAAGGACTTATTAGATGAGGATCCACTAATGGCAGAGGCATGCACAGATAGAATGAACGACTATTTACAAACTAGAAACTATCTGAAGAAGAGATTAGGGTCGCCTGTAGTTTGTGTAGAAATCGACGATTCACAATTTGATATTATTATTGATGACGCAATACAGGATGCAGCTCGTTATCTCTATGGTGAAGGTACCAAAAGAGATTATTTAGCTTTCCCTGTAGTTAAAGGAACTTCCGCTTACGAGCTAGATTGTAATATTACAGATGCCGTGTCATTTGATTATACATCGCATTTCGACGGAATAAATGTTTTACACTCACCAACGCATATGTTACTCTATAATGATTGGGTTGGTTCTGGTAACTATCCAGGCGGTCCTGGTTCAGGTAGTGGTGGTTCTCCTGGTGCTTTAGTAAGTTATGACATTGCAATGATGTACCTAAAAGAAGTTAATAATCAATTTAGTAGAACATATAGAGCAGAATATCATGAGCCATCTAGAAAATTAGTATTGGCACCAACCCCTAATGAAAATGGCACAGGATTATTAACAGTCTGGCGAAGAGCCGAGATTACTGATATGATGGATCATCCTATTGTTAAAAAATTAATGGTTGGAAGATCAATGATGCAATGGGGCATGCACTTAGGCAAGTATCAAATACAAATGCCAGGTGGTGGAACTACTAATGGTGATACTATATATAGTAATGGGCTTATAATGGAAGAAAAAGCTTGGGAACAATTAATATCTGAAGGTGATTATCCACAATTTTTCATTGGATAATTAAATAGTTGGTATATAAATGGAAATTAAAGCTGAAACATCATATATTGAACTTATAACATATAATCCATACGATGATGAAATAATGATTAGAGTTATTCCATATCCAGTAACTGTTATAACAAATAAAGAAGAGATATATAATGATAATTAATGTTAATTCATCTATTATTAATATAGATACTTTAGATCAATGGGCAGGAACCACTAGTTCAAATAACTGTACATTGCCGTCTGAAACATTTTTCAGTTATAGTGGATCGTGTTATAATAACGAAAAGTTACTATATAATAAGTTAACTTCTGAAGCATTTGATCAACATGGTGTAAAGGGTGATTGGTATGCTGTTGATTATTCATTAGATAATGAAAAAGTATTCGGAGAAGATAATTCCAGGAAGATTTTATATAACTTTCCTTTGAAAGCATATACAGAATTACCATTTGAACAGAAACAATATAATCAGTGGGGTATGGAAGAGTTAGACAACTTTATTATCTATTGTAATAAGTATCAATTTGAAACATATGCTTCTCGATCAGGACACTCTGGATATATACCACATGGCGGTGATTTTTTTAGACCAAAATATAATGGTGTAATTTACGAGGTGATTAATGTCTATGACACAGAAGACCAATTCTTAAATACACAACATACATGGAGAATAACTCTAAAAGTATTCCGTAATGAAATGTTAACAACATCACCCAATGTAAGTGCTGAGAATTTAGTAACTTATGATAATACTAATGCAGTTCCAACAGAACCGCCAACTCAAGTACAGCCTATGTCAGCATATACTACATCAGGTTCAGATACATTGAAACAAAATGATTTAATAGATACTAAAAAGACAGATGTGCTATATAATGATCCAAATCCTGGATCCGGTACAGATATTTTTAACGGCTGGTAAGAGGAAACAATGGACTATTTTTATAACTCAAGTTTAAAGAACTTAACAATCGCTATGATGTCTTTGTTTAATAATATCAATGTTAATCATTATGATGATAATGGTGCTATTACAAAGACAGTAAATGTGCCTATTAAGTTCGGACCTCAAAGTAAATACTATCAAAAAAGAACAGAAGACGCTTCGGGTCAGAGATACTATATTCAACTCCCAGCATTAGCTATTATCCCTAATGGGTTTTCATTCAATGCAAATCGTTCAACCTCTTCTAAAGAACCTAGAGCTTTACTTAATCCAGATCAATATGATAATCCAGAAGAATTCTTAGTTGATATGATGCCTTCACCATGGGATGTAAACTTTTCTCTTTCACTTAGAACTGAAAGTTTCCAAGACTTCTCACAGGTTATAGAACAAATTATACCATTCTTCGCTCCGTCAGTTTATTTAAGAGTCAAAGAGTTTAATACTGTTAACTTAGAACGTGATATTAAAGTTACTCTAAATGGATTAACCCCAGAATTCACAGAATCAATGGAATCAGATGAACGTAGGGAAGTTAATGGCACATTAGAATTTACTGCAGAAGCCTTCTTTTATGGTCCAATAACAAGTGCATCTATCATTGAAAAGATTACAACTCAATATGGGTTCAACCCAAATCATAATGTTATAGATACATATATGACTTCTGCTCTACCATTATCGGCAACAGAATTAATTACTACTTCTGGAACAGTAACTTCTGGAACACTTGAAAAACCGCCAGTAGATAAATATGGCTATATTAATAGAATGGGGGACTAATGTCCGAAACACCATATGAACCATTGAATGATGCTTTAGATATAGACTATGATCCAAATAGGATTGTAGATAAAGCTGAAAAAGATATTGTGAGTTTAGCAAAGACATCTACTAAACTTAGTGATGCTACAACTTTAGAAGATAAAGAATACATGGAGTTAGAGATTAAAACATTGATCAGCTCCGCTAAATTTGTTATGGATAAACTAGAAGAAGATGTTAAAATTGGTGCTAAGCCGAGAGTTTATGAAGTTTATGCAACTTTAACAAAAGCAGTATTAGATAGTATTAAGGAATTAAGAGAACTTAATTTGTCCATTGAGAATCTTAAATTATCTAAAGAAAAGCTAAACCTTAAAAAAGAAATAGGTTCAACCACATCCAACACAGTTAATTTACAGATTTCTGGTCGAGATATGTTTAAGATGCTAGCCAATGCTAAAAAACAAGCAGAACAAAGTCGTAGTGAAGTTCCTGAAGCTGAATATGATGTATTGGATAATAATTAATGAAGTTTATTAGTTATTTAAAATTACAAGAAAAGTATGATAGTATATTTAATAATATATTTGAGCAGTACTATAATAAAGGCTACTTCGGAACAGTGCCTAAAGAATTAATTAAAAAGACTCAATATAAATGGTTCTGTAAATTAGTACATTCTATCTCTGAAGAAAAACATGATCATATTATCCCATTTATAACAAATCATAATAATAAGATTACTAGAAAGTACTTTTCTAAGATTACAGGCAAAGACATTAATTTAAAAGGTAAGAAAGAAATAATTGAGTTATTGAAAAAGGAAAAATAGATTGATATATGTTTAATAAAAACCCAGCACTTAGAGCCGAGGGTGAAGTTGTAGACTTTACTCCAGAGATGGTACAAGAATGGATCAGATGTAAGGAAGATATATACTATTTTGCAGAGAAATATTATCATATTACTACAATTGATTCTGGTAGAATTTTAATACCTTTACGTGATTATCAAAAAAGACTTTTAGCATCTATAAACGATGATTCTGATCCATTAAAGAGACACTCTATTATTTTATCAGGGCGTCAATCTGGTAAAACAGAAGTATCTATGCTTTATATCTTACATTACATGTTATTCAATGAAGATAAGACAATTGCTATATTAGCAAATAATGAACGTACAGCTAGTGATATTTTACGTAAGATAAAAGACTCATATGAAAGTTTGCCAATATGGTTACAAAGTGGAATTAAAGAAGGTGGTTGGTCTCAACAATCATTTAAGCTAGAAAATGGTAATATTATTATTTCTGGTTCTACATCTTCTAATGGTATTCGTGGTAGAGCTATTGCATTATTATTTTTAGATGAGTTTGCCTTTGTTGCGCCAAACGTAGCAGATGAATTTATTGCTTCCGTGTATCCTACTATCGCATCAGGTAGGACCTCTAAGATTATAATGGTATCAACACCTAATGGGTTAAATCACTTTTATAACTTCTGGATTCCAGCTCAGAAAGCAATTGATAATGGTGGTAACTCATTTAAACCGTTCAAAGTTAGATGGGATGAGATTCCAGGTAGAGATGAAGAGTGGAAGAAACAAATTATATCTGATATTGGTCCAGTAAAATTTGAGCAAGAGTATGGGTGTAAATTTTTAGGATCGGCACCTACATTGGTTGATCCAGATATATTAGAATCATTAGGCTCAACTACAATAACTCATCCAGTAGTATTAAAATATAATGGTGCATTAAAAGTATTTGAGACACCAATATTAGACTCTATGTATATTATGGGAGTAGATTCTGCTTCTGGTAATGGTGGTGATTATTCGGTAGTTCAAGTTCTTAAGCTTACAACAGAGTATGAAATAGAACAGGTTGCGGTATTCCACTCTAACACAATGTCTTATGCTATGTTTGCAGAAGTGTGTATTGGTATATCTAAGTATTATAATGAATGCTTCATGCTTGTAGAAAATAATGATATTGGTTCAAATGTAGCTAATATGATCTGGCAAGATTACGAGTATGATTATATTATAAATACTGATGGTAGAGGAAAACCTATTGGTACACGAGCCACTAAGAAATCTAAACTTGATGCAAATATGCTATTAAAAAGATTTATGGAAAATGGTTGGTTAACTATTAGGGATGATCTTACATTAAAAGAACTATCACAATACGAAGAAGTTACACCCAACGTTTTTAAAGGCCCTAGGTCTGGACATGACGACTGTGTGACATCTTTATTATGGGCATTATACTTTGTATCGACTCCATTTTTTGATGCTAAGGATTTGTCTGTGAAGTCCATAGACTCTAAGTTTTTATTATCTAAAAAGATAGAAGACGATTATACACCAGTTGTATTATTCGATAATAATAATAACGAAACTGATGGTTATGGATTTAAGTGGGACTAGTTATATAAATAAAGTATAAGTTTATAATATCGATGAAATTGATAAAGTTTATCAAAGTTTAATTTTCGAAGGAGAATACACATGGCAGGATTTAGAGCGCCAGGAATAAGAATCACCGAGAAAGATATATCAGAGGTTATCGTACCATCTGGATCTTCTGTAGGTGCATTAGTTGGACCAGCATACCAAGGACCAACAAATCAACGTATTTTAAATACAACAAATAAAGAATTCTTCCAAACATTTGGGACACCTACTTCAGGTGTATCTTCAGAGTTTGGATATTATGCAGCAGATGAGTTTTTACAACAGTCGGGTTTCATGTGGTTCGTAAGAACTACCACTTCAGACGATAAAGTTGGTACAGTAGAATACACAGGAACAGCCACTGCATCAGCTGCTTTGTTTTCGGAAGGGTCTACCGCAGATGTGTTAGCCGCTCCTGGATTTGAAGATGGCAACAAATTAGATAACTATTACCCTATGGAAACATCAGCAAACTCTTCTGGAGGTATCACAATTGGTGCTAACTCTTGTGGTGAGTGGTCATCTAACATAGGTATCTCAATTGTAACATCTGCATCATCTACAACAACATCTGCGGTTGGATTTGATTATGGTTATAATTGGGAAGGTAAATACCCACCAACTTGGGAATACTACCGTATTAATGTTTATTCAAAACTTGACAAGACATCTGATGTCGAAGCTGGTTGGGTAACTGGAACATCCGCAATTTCTGCTGTAGTACCAGAAGAATCATATATTGTTTCTAATAGCGAATTAGCAAAAGATTTCGAAGGAAATTCTTTATATGTTAAAGATGTTATTAACGGTTTTAGTCCTACTATCTATGCTGTACCTGGTTCTGATGCTACATTTTTAAATAAAGACTGGGCAGCTGAAGGTATATCATCATTAATAGAAGGTATATCAACAATCAACATGGCTTCAGTTGCAACAGGTTGGGATCTATTTGCTAATAGAGATGCAGTTTCTCCTGATATCTTGATTGCTCCATATGATTCTACATCAACTAACACTACAGCTAAGAATGCTCTAATAGCTGCAGCAAATACTGCATCAACTCGTAGAGATTGTATGGCTATTGTAAATGTTGGTTCTAAAGTAGATAAACCAACTGCAATCGCTGCAGCAAAAGGTGCAATCTCAGCATATAATTCTTCATACGTCGCTATTTATGGTGGATGGGATTTAATCTTTGATTCTTTCTCAGGTAAGAATGTATATATCCCTAAGTCAATCTTTGGAGCTGCTGGAATTGCTAAGAATGATTCTCTAGGACAACCTTGGACAGCACCTGCTGGTCTATCGCGTGGGGTACTAACTAGTTCATTAGGTCAATATAAAATCTTCAATGAAAACGAAATTGGTTTCATGTATAACTCAAATGTTAATACATCAAAACGTGTTCGCGGGGCTGGAGATGTTATGTGGGGGCAAAAGACTGGACAAACTAAAGCATCAGCTACTGATCGTATTAATGTTCGCCGTCTTCTTAACTACATTGAAAAATCAATAGAACCTGGATTATTAGCATACATGTTTGAAGGAAATACTGAAAAGTTACGTTCACGTGTTGATAATAATCTTACTTCTTTCCTAAGGACAGTTCAGGCTGGTGAAGGCCTTGCTTCTTTTCAAGTTGTTGTAGATGAGACTAATAACACTGCTCAAGTAATTGATAATAACGAACTTGCAATCGATATCTATGTACAACCTGTTAGAACAATCGAATACATTAATGTTCAAGTTATTATAACTAGAACTGGTGTATCATTCGCTGAAGTATAAATATAATAATGGAACGAGATTCGTCTCGTTCCTATACTTTAGGGGTATGTAATGAAATTTAATGAATATTTAAAAGAACATGAAGAAGAGCAATTCGACGAAAGTTTCTTAAAATTAGTTGGTGCTGGTATAGACAAAGCAGCCAAAAAACTATTTGATAAAGCTACTGAACTAGTAGCTAAACAATATTTAAAAAGACATCCTGAGTTAAGTGAACTTGGTCAGGAAATTGAAGCACGAATGGAACAAAGAAAAGGTCGTTTGACCTCTAGTGATATCCGTGAGTTTGATATAAAAAGAAAAAAACTTGAAAAATTTGCTGATAAAGAAAACATTCCGGATGATGCTAAAAAATCTATATTCGGACCGTTAAGTAATCTTAAAGTATCAGGCTTAAAAAACATTAAAACAGCATTAACCAGTGTTAAAGCTTTAAATAGTCTATTAGGTAAGTTTAAGTAATATATATAATATAGAAATTACAGGAGATAAAAATGGCAAAAAGTAATATGCACATTTCACGTCTTAAAAGTATCGCTGCTGATGTTCAAAGAACATATAACTGGGAAGTTATTGTTCAACAACCTGCAGGATTAAGCGGAGACTTTTGGGAAGACGACACAATTACATTGCGGGCTAGATCTGCAATGATTCCGGGATCAACAACTAATGCTATTGAATCAACATTCATGGGCATGAAGCAGTTTTTCGCTGGTAATTCAGAGCTAGAACACACACTAAATATCGAATTCGAAGAATTTGAAGACCAAAAACTTGGTAAACTATTAAATGCTTGGCAGAGAATTATATTTGATGCACAAACAGATAGTGGGTCTGGTGATACTGTATCCGAAAAGGCTGCATATTGCTCTCCACAGTTCAAACTAAGAATGTTGAAACAAGATGGCGAACCAATGGATGAAGCAATCATCTTTGAGAACGCTTGGTTACAAAACTTTGCATCTGTACAAGTATCTTATGGTGATTCATCATCAGTTAAGTATTCATGTTCATTCCAATGGGATTACTACAAGTTAGTATAATATAAATGAAAAGATCTGTTAAAAAATTCTTTCAGAGCAAAACGGTACTGAGACCTTATCTATTTGAGGTCTCTTTCCCGTCTTCAAATGAATTATCAACATATACAAATAACATTGTTAGTTTTTTAGAGATTAACCCAATACTATACAAAAAGTTCCAAGAGTATACTAACGGATTTTTATCCGATACTGATACTTCTGGAGCTGGTATTCTTAAGTCTTGGGATCTAAAGCCATACAGTGTTAAATCTATTAATATACCTAACTTCTCTTTTCAAAAAGAATTAGTGAAAGTTGGTCCATTCTCTAAAATGATGCCTGTTATGAACTTTGATGGTTACGAACTTTCGCTAGAGTTATCAGAGTCAAAGGGTATGGGGATATATAGATTTATTAGTTGGTTACAATCTAGGCAGATATTTGAAGATGGGTGGTTTTGGCCCGAGAAATTAGCAGCAATACCATTTATAACAATAGATGTTTTTAAAACACACGATAGTGACGAGAAAGTTGCTACAATAACATATGAAGATATAATGTTTTTACAATCTACTGAAGCACAATTTAATTATAGCGATAATACACCTGTTTCGTATACACTAACATTTAATGCAAATGTGTCAAATGTAAAATATTATTCTAATTAATAAATAACTATGAATTGAATTATTTTGAGGTCAAAATGAAAGTTGAAAAAAAGAAAAAGAATCCTGTAGTAAGACCAATTGTTGATCTACCTGAAGAATTAGCAATACCAAATGATTTCCATGAAATTACTGGGTTGCCATCAGATGGTAAACTGTATAATGCAGATGCTAAGATTTATGCAAGAGCATTAAAAATCTTAGAAATCAAACAGTTAACTAATATGGACGAAGATAACTATGGATTTATCATAGATAATGTTCTTCAAAAAACTACAATACTAACTAATGTTGATTACCAAGACATTCTGATAGCGGATAAATTATTTATTATATTCTGGCAGCGCGCTAATACCTACCAAGGGGACGGATTTTCTATAGAATTTGCTTGCTCTAAATGTATTGACAATAAAGTAATTGAAGATCAACAAAATGGTATTGAATCTACTGAAGAGTCACTTCGTGAAGCTGCAGTATCTAAGTATGACTTTTCTGTCGAGAATCTACAACTTACTGATATTAAAAAAGACTATAATCCAAACACAGAAATTGAATTAAAAGGTTGTGGATCAGTTGTGACTATGTATCAGCATACTGTAGCAACAGAGAAAGCAATAGGTAAAATTAAAATGAGTGAAGAAATTCCTCAAGTTGATTTGGATATTCTTAATCTGGCATCAATTATAAGTTCAATTGATGGAAAACCAGTCGATATTAAAACTGCTTATGCTTTTATAGTAGATGATATAACACCTCCAGACTTTATTGTACTTGAGAAATATAAATCTAAGTATGATATTAATATCAACCCAACGTTGGAAGTAACTTGTAAAACATGTGGAGGAGAGGTGGAAGCGCCTCTTACCTTTCGCCCCGACTTCTTTTTACCCTAAACTTAGGTATGAGGATATTCTAACATTGCAATATCAATTAACTAAATTAATGGGTATATCGCCACCGGTAAGTGACAGTATGGAATACTTCGAAGCAAGCTACTATATAACATTATACAATAAAGAAACAGAGGCTCGTGCACAAAGTGCAGGAAACAACGTAGATTTATCAGGATTCTTTTCTTAAAGAATCCTTTTTATATAAATATAGAAATACTTTCTAGGAGTAGTCCTCAATGGCAGACACTACAAATAAAGCTCAAGAAATGTTTAACGAGCGAAACAAATCCGAGAAGACTCAAGAAGATACCTTACTTGAAATCAAAGATGCTATCTTATTAAGCACTCAACAACAAGCTAAGTTCGCACTTAGAGCAGAAAGATTTGAAGAGTTACAA
>TARA_R110001606_G_scaffold90835_2_pt1 | contig 17107 bp, 27 predicted proteins | sample TARA_R110001606 | Tara Oceans TARA_R110001606 (sample SAMEA4398315) | marine metagenome | biome: Polar Biome; feature: [SRF] surface water layer (ENVO:00010504); material: water (ENVO:00002006), including particulate matter (ENVO:01000060) such as... | depth 5 m | reverse complement strand
TGTTCGCGGTAACGGCGCTTGCATCCCGGTAACTCCACTCTTCTATACGCTGCCTGTCGATCCTATTTCAGCCCCCTAAGAAACACACTTATCTAAATGTGCTTATGGTGGAGCTGCTGGGTACCGCCCCCAGGTCCAGTGCAGTTGTCAAATTGCTTCAACGTTACAATGTTATTTATAACATATTTTAGTGCCAATGTCAATAAAATTTAATGGTAATGCTAATAAAAAAAGAGAGCCGAAGCCCTCTTTTTTCAACCCCGTCAACGGTTAATAATGGTTACAGTCCGTTAGGAACGATAACGTAATGAATCAGTAATACGATTGCTAATGAAGCACTCAAACCTATCATCATCTTGCCGAAGTCTCGGCCTACTAATGGGAATACGCTCTTTGTTTTCTTCTTTCCCATAAACGATGCAATAGCAAACTCACGTCCTGCCAGCATCCCGACAAAGACCCAGGTTGTGCTCATTGGAATGTCATTAAGTTCTTTAAAGAAGAATAAGATTCCCCAATAAACAAGATCAATAATTGTCGCTGATCTAATATATCTGGTATTGTGCTTTTCAAGAACAATCTTTTGAATCTTGCCGCCACCTTCGCGAAACATAAATCCCAGCCCGCACACAAACACGATTGAAATCATAATCATCAATGGAATGTCTAACGTGCGAGGAAGGAATACGGCAATATTTGCCATGTCGTGACTTAGCCAAGTAAACCACAAGAAGCCGGTAGTAATCCATTGTGCTATTCGCCAATATGGTTTGTGTGCTTCATTGACTGGTTTACCTTCGTCGAGCCAGCGACTAACAAAGAACCAAATACCATATGCTGCGGTTGCTGCAACTACATAGCCCATTAACGATTTGACAAGCATTTTTTCTAATACAAATGTACTTGCAAAAGCACTTAGTACTAGAAATGACGTACTTACAGGTATACCAAATCGTGTCAATAACAATAGTATCAATGGTGCGGTGGCATGATACCATTGTACTTCTACAAACGGAATCTTGTTTAAACGACCGTAAGAAATGTCTCCATACATATAATAGCCATACCATAATGTGTATAGTAATACCGCACTTGCGGCGGCCCACATAATCTTCCAGTTAAATCTCTCATTGTTTGATGCAATCCATGTACCGAGAGTTTGTACTGAATCGTTTGCAATAACCGCATAAGCGGCGAATAGGAACCCCAATAGGCTCCATAGAGTGAGTGCGTCCATAATATTTCTCCTTTGCTTGACGGCTTCAACACCGTCGCTCACATTAAAAGATTGGATTTGACGATATCCAACAACTTATATTTATACAATATTTCACATATCATTGTCAATAAAAAAGGGAGCCAAGGCTCCCTTTTGAACGATCAGCGCAAATGCTGGTTCAGTTAGTTTAGAAGTTGAAAGTCAACTTGATTGATGGTGACACTTCTTTGTTATCAGTGTCATAGTCTACTTCACTAGTCAGTTCAAGACCATTTAAGTCACGTGTATGTGCTACACCAATGTGCTGTAGTGTATCATTTTCGTCACCGTTCAAGTATGCGGTTAAACCATATGCCGTGGTGTCTGCTTCATATGCCCATGTTGATAGTGCGTATGTTGCAGTAGTACCTACAGCAAGACCAAGTACGTCCGCATCTGCTTGTACTGCATATGTGTACTCTTCTGATGTGCGATTATAATCTACCGCGCCAGTCACTGAAGCTACTGGAAGACCAAAAGTGTACGCACCTTGAATGTTTGTGATTTCAGATGCATCTGTGCGAATATCTGTAAATCCCAGAGCAACATCAAAACCCAATGCATTTACTTGAAATGATTCTGTCATAGATGCATTAGTGTCTGTTAGTGTATCAAAGCCTGTTGCTGCGATTGCTTCTGGCATGACACCACCCTGATCACCAAAAGATAGTTCAGTGCTAGCAACGAATGTACCGACATGCCACTCGTCAATACTAACACTTGCGTTGTCGATTGATTGGAATGACAATGCACCAAACGCTAACCCGCTGTCGGCTGCGATATCAAGATTAACAGTTGTTTTTGCTTCATATTTGTCAGTTGCTTTATTCTCTGCAACTTCAACATCAATTGATGCTCCAAAATCTGCGGCGAATGCTGTGGTAGCCATTGTTAGTGTGGCTACTGTAGTGAGTAGTAGTTTCATTTTTATTGTCCTTGTATTATGAAAAAATGAGCAGACTATGCTGCTCATCATTATACTTATACCATAATAACTCATTTTCACATAATATACAAGGATTGTAATATACTATCTTATTATATGTGATATTTATGTACCATCTATTATGTCATCTAATGCCTTGAGCGTCACTGTAAACGACCCGGTAGTAGGTGCCCACATCTCTACCGCTTCTCGTCCAGCTTCATCGGCTAGTTCTTTGGTACTATACACCCCAACAAGTTTACTGTATTCAGAATTATATTTATATCTGATAGTGATGTAGATAGTAGTAGTCATTGCGGTATGCCCTTTATGTGTTTAAACAGTCTAACACAATGAGTAAAACTCTTCGGATAATGTTCTGGATTTGGCAGAGAATCACCAAAGTATTCAATGAATTCTTTTAATAGTTCATCTGTCATGTTTTCTTACCCTTGGGTTTTGCTTTTGCTTTTGTAGTTGCTTTTTTAGCAGCAGGTTTTTTCTTAGTAGCTGATGTCTTTTTAGTAGTAGGGGGAATGACTTCTAATTTCTTATTATACCATCCCCACCTTTTTAGTAATGGTTCAACGGCTGCTATTACTTGACTGTCATTCCAACTAAATCGCTGCTTTACATCTGCAAACAGTTTGTCTCGGTCAGTATAGATACCCATCATATTAACAATGGTGCGATCTATCTCTAACCAATTCATTCTGCTTTCCAGATCGTCCATGCTCCGTATACGATTACACCATATGCAATAAGTTTCGCTAGTGGCGAGAAAATAATAATCCCTGCGCCTGCAGCTACTAGTACCACACCATCCATTGTAGTACGTTCTTTAAGTCTATTTTTAATCCATAATTTAATCATTAGGTATCTCCTTTTTGTAATGTTTCTAAATTATCATAAAACAATTCTTCGTCTGGGCATTCGCCATGCTCAATCTGAATAGTAGTATGAACTATCTTATAGTTATCCATAAGTAGTTTTTTGGCATTATATATTGTTACATCACATTCGCCATCATCTAAGATATTAATATGCATGGTTGCAGCAATTTGGCCACTAGCTAGTTCCCAAACATGGACGTGATGTACGTTATTCACATGATCAACATGTGTCATAATATCCTTCGTCATTGAATCAACATCAATAGATGCTGGTTTACCAGTCATAAGAATACGAATGCAATCTTTTAATAATTCCCATCCGCTCTTTAATATTAGACTAGCAAGTAATACACTAATGATAGGATCTATATAATACCAATCAGTGAAATAAATTATTATACCACCAATAATTGCGCCGATACTTCCTAATATATCTAGTATAATATGTAGAATAACACCACGCATGTTAATGTTATGACCATCATGATGATGATGCACAACCTTGAATAGAACTAAGTTTACAATTAGTCCAAGTACCGCAATAGGTAACATATAATATATGTTTACAATTTCGGGATTTAATATACGATGAACGGCTTCGTATATGATATATGCGAATAATAAAATCCACATCAATGCATTTAAGAAGGCAGCAATAACTTCTGCCCTCATAAAGCCATATGAATACGTATTAGTAGGAGCTTTTCTTCCAATCCAAAAACCAAATACCGCAATTATCATAGCAAGTGCATCAGTAGATAAATGCAGTGCATCACTCAATAGTGCAAGTGAATTGCTAACATGTGCCCCAATCAGTTCTATTACTACAAAGAATAACAGAATGAAAATACCTATCTTTAGCGCATATTCTTCTTTACCCTTTTCTCGGATATGATATTGTTGATGTCTCATGTATTACTATTCTTCTTATAATATAAGTTTCTAATGCCATCTTCTACTATTATTTCTGGCTTCCATCCAAGTAACTTTTTTGCTTTAGATATATCGGCTAAAGTTTCCGGCGCATATCCTTTTGGTTTAGGTTCAAGTTCAACTTGTACCGCTGGAAAGAATTCACGCAAAATATCAATAACATCGTTTACTGATACATTTTTGCCAGTACCAATATTAAATACTTCACTCTTTACTCTGCTTTCCATGCTAGCAATACACGCTTTTGCAACATCACTGACATGAATATAATCTCGTCTGAAACTGCCATCCCCGTGTACTGTCAGCGGGCTACCCTCTTCTGCTAACCGATAGAACTTTGCAATCATCAATCCTTTATTATCATCCGATGGTTGTTCATCGCCATATACTGTAAAGAATCGTAAGATGTTATAATTTAAATTAAACATATTCTTGTATTGTTTACATAAATGTTCGCCAAATAGTTTAGTCATTGCATAATAGTTAAGTGGGTCTGGCTTATGAAATGGCTTATGTGGAACTGGGTTATTACCATATATAGAAGATGAACTTGCATACACAAACTTGCGTATTCCAACCGCAGATGCCGCCGTTAGCATATTACGAGTACCAGTGACATTATCATCATAGTACGAATCCGGGTCAATAAAACTTTGTGGTATACGTGGTCTAGCAGCTAAATGAATTACAAAATCTTGTCCCGCTGTTGCCATAACACATTTTGCTGCATTTTGAATGTCGCCTTTAATATATTTTACGTGTGTAAAATCGTGTGGCTTTTCTGACTTGTCTAATACAGTAACTTGATATCCGTTAAATATAAGTTGTCTGACAACCTCTCTGCCTACGAACCCTGCTCCCCCAGAAACAAGAACTTTACCTTTTGCTAACATATAATTACTCTCTTAAAAAAATCTAGGGACACTTGAATCATTATAATCAGATGGCATTTCAAAGTCTTCTTCAGTAAATAAAAACTTGTTACGCTGTGCTGTCAAGTAGTTTCTTGCATCGCTGTCCATCATATTTAGTCTTTCTTCATTTATCAACATTGTTTGAATTTTTAGCCATTCATCCCACGCCTTCGCACTAATTTGTTCCAAAATCACAATTCCATCTTTGCCAGGAAAGGGCGGACGGAGTAGCGCGGGCAGTTCTTCATTATACTTAGCACACATTATAGTAGCCATAATAGTTCTCCATGTTAATTTTATTTATTATATCATATAATACATATAATTGCAAGCAGTTTTATACGTGAGCTATGCACGGAGTGCAAGGCGAGTCTTCTGTAATTGCAGTTGTTTTTAGTGTTTTTTAGTGCTATTATACTATAAATAATAGTAGAATAACACACATATATACACAAGGAATCATAATATGATTAACAAACTAACAGCACTACTGCTTAATGTAAAAGCAAATTACGAATACCGCGGTAAAGTTCGTGAAACAATTGTCGAATTGAACAAACTATCAAACCGTGAATTAAATGATATCGGTCTATGTCGTGGTGATATTTATTCGCTGGCACACTCCAGCTATACAAAACCAAATAAAATTACCGCAGACTATATCGAAAAAGTTTCGCCAGGTGTAAGCATGGTATCAAATGCAAACTTGAGAGGATGGACATAATGCTAGCACGTATTTTTAAAAGATTAGAAATTGTCGGCTATGGGCGGGCAATTGGACACATGATGACTCAAGCTGGTGTAACCAATGAAATGATTCAAAGTCTACAAGAAGCAAAAGCAGAATGCGAAGCGCAACTTGTAACAATGAAAAAACAAGCCAGTGTAGAGCGTTTTGGCAAAACATTGAATAGCACAACTGTATAATATGAAATATATTATGAGTGCGATTAGTAGCATCACACTTGCAGTAACTGCATCTAGATATGCAAACCAAGGTGACACCAAACGAGCATATGAAATAATGCTTCGTAAATTTTAAAACAATAAAAAGCCACTCTTATTAAGAGTGGCTTTTATCTTTTCTACTATACTTGTACAGGATCGTGTCTTGATACTGTCACAAGTTTTTTAATTATAATATCAACTTCATCTTCTGTTAGAAAGCCTCGAACTGTATCTCCTTCAATAGTGATACCCGGCATCTCAGTCATTACACCCTTAGAAAACATTCCAATCTCATACAGACCTTCTGCTTTTCCATGACCATTATTAATAATGCTTAGGCTATACTTTTCGCCAAAGTTCAATAAGATTTGTGTTGGATTGAAATTAAAGTTTGATAATTTCATTTAGTCCTCCGATAACTTTTCTTCTACTGATTTGATGTGTTTGCATTTTTTAAACGCCGGGCAATCACATGTAAATCCCTTATCATTCATCTCTATATTATAAATGTTACCTTTGCTGCCAGTTGCATTCCAAACTGCACCAATCGCCCAATGATTTTTAGTATTAACTACGTCACTGGGAAATACACGTGGTCCATACTTTGCCATTACGAGTTATCTGCGAAATCCACAATCATGCTATTAGCTGGATTACGCATTTCAAGAATAGTAAACGGAGCGGTAGCATTTTTATTTACGCTGTAAGCCCAATCGGTGGCATCAGCCCAATCTACGAAATGCATTTTTTCAGTTACAGTTAACCCTTCTGCAATACCAGAAGTTACATACTTGTCGAACTCAACTTCAAATCTCATATTCAAGTAATCAGTCTTCAATGTTTCAAGCATTTCAATAGAATCAACCATTATCATTTTCTCCCAATGATTGTTCGCCACTGAAATCTTGTGTACGGAATACATCAAACAGAGACTCTGGTATAACTTGTAATCCCGCGGTGTAACGGGTTGCACAGTAATGATTATAATCGTCACAGTCTACTACTTCTGGGAGATCGTGCAATTTATATACTACTTCTGACATTATGATTCGCTTTCTTTATTGTTTATATATACTTTATAGCAGGCTGATTTTATATTGTCAAGTACAATCTAATCTAAATCACACACCCAACATCCATTAATATAATCAATTTTAAGATAATCCATTTTTAATCCAAACGGACTAAGAACTTTACCAATAGGACGTGCAGTAAATTCACATACTTCCAAGTTAAATATTTCACAATCATGATATGTTGTTTCACTCATTGAGCCACAGAATTTTATTTCAGTTTTCATATCAAGCCACCATCTTAGGGTTATATGAGAAAGCGACAAAGCCCATGTTAGCAACTACCACACATGTTCCGTCTTCAGCAACAATAATATCACCTACAGATAGTGAAGACATGCGGTCGGCGAGACGCACAATGTTTTCTTCTGGGCCAACATTACCAATATGAAATACATCGTTGTAATCTTCAGCCGTGATGTTCGCAACGTGTGTATAGTGACCTGCGTCGAAGGCATCAGATGCTAACCCACCAATTTTATAATCACGAAAGTCCGACATCATAGCAGTACGTGCTACAAATGCTGGAACAACCTCGTTGTTGTTGATAGCGGTGCGTTGAGATTTTGTGAACTGTATTTGATAAATGCTGAATACTGACATATGATTCTCTTTCTTGGTTTCTATACATATAACATAGCAGGCAGATTTAGAGATGTCAAGCAGTTTTTACAATAAAAGAGTATTATATATCTGTAAATATGTTTTTGACATTGCCACTAAACGTATAATTGCCTATATGATCTAAATTAACTAATGGATCAAGCCACACTTTGCCGCCTATATCTTGCCACCTGCGACAGAATGCATAATCTTCTGATAGATAGCGTTTTGTTTCTGGTTCGTGTAGGCAATCAAAGAATAGATATGTCCATTTAGCAAACTCTTCATCTAAGTGCAAATCATTATTAAAATAAAGTTCTGGATATTTAAAAATCATTTTTTCAATTACGGTGCGCTTAATTAGCATAAATCCAGTACCCGCATCTTTTAATGTTGCAAGTCCATCTTCGACACGTACACCCTTATCTGGATCATTATCATTATATTTGAAGTTCAGAGCATAATTTGCACCATATGAATTTAATAATTCAATATCAATATTGGGATTCTGAAGAACACTGTGCTTCACATTATTCCAAGATACATTCTTTTTTGGATATGCACCAACAATAATATCTTTATCATGTTGTAACATATGCAAAATATCTAACGAATCGAAATTAATATCAGCGTCAATAAACATTAAGTGTGTAGCTTCTGGATTTGCCATGAAGTAAGCAACCATATGACAACGTGCGCGAGAAATCAGAGATTCGTTTGCACTTGTTGTTAGAGAATATGGGATTTCATGCTTAGTAAACATCATGTGAGCCCGTGACCAAGAACGAAAGAATGGCTCAGTCACTTGTCCACCATAGCAAGGAGTACAATAGTGCACGTGCGTATTCTTAATAAAGTCAATATCAATTGGTTTTCGGAACTGTTTTAATTGTTCAGTAATCTCAGTATTCAATGTAATCGTCCACTTCTAGGTTGCGTAGTCACCATAATACTATAATATTATTTAATTGTCAACCAGTTATTTTGATTTTTGGTCATTAATCCATTTTTTAGCGTACTGATGTTGCGGTGACTTCATTAAGAACTTATCGATAGCACGGGTAACTTCTAAAAAGTTTTGCTTACGGTCTGGATCTTCTAGTCCACCACTGTTGTCCACTACATGAAAATTTGCTGCACCAAATAACTGCTGAAATTTCATAATGTTTTGTTGCACTGATTGCCACATCTTACGAACTAACTCAGCTGGAATACGTCTTGGACGTTGCATGTTTCGTTCTTGTGCTACATCCTCACTTGTGTTTACAAATAACATCATTGTTTCATATCCGAGTTCTTTAAGTGATTCTTGCGCTTTTGCTACTTTCGCAACATCTTTGCCAGTACCATCAATAATTAAACCTAATCTACCATCTACGTAATTAGACCTACGTGATTGGGTTAACTCCTTGGCTTTATCACGAGTTTCTTGACCAACAGGACTAGCAATAATCTCTGGATTAGACATATCCATGTCTTTTTTCTTCATCAAATATTCATAGATGTCATCACTGTTTATAGACTTTAGTCCAGTGCCACCAAGCATTTTACCTGCAACAAATGATTTGCCACTACCTGGTCCACCTGCTAAAAATACTGCTTTAAAAATATGAGGGTCATTTACGCCCTCTTCTATACTTACCGCAATTTCATTTACTTTCATTGTGTACTCCGAATATTATAAACCTCTTACAGTTTGAGATTTGATTGATTGCCAAGATGAACTCAAATTATTGAGTTTTGATTGCAGATTTGCTATCACCCGAAGGGATTGGGGCTTAATTGTATTGTCGTACAGTCTGCGCTTCTCTGCTTCCTGCACTGGATCTATGTCTGCGCCAGGAGACATGTATGTTAGTCTATTTATTGAGTCAAACGAAGTCAGTTGACTACTTTCGCCTTTCATTGACCTCAGTTTGTCTGCTATTACCTTTGCTTGTGTCTGATGACTATTTGATTGCCATATAGTCTTAGGTGAACGTAGATAATCAACAATTTCTTTGTGCACTGTTCTCGTTTGTCTTCTAAAACTACTTATATCGCCATTTTTCATAATTTCAGCTCGGTATGATTTATATGCTTTTGAATTTACAGATTGTGGCCTAAGTGGATTCAATTTCTCTTCTTTATATCCAAAGCCATCGCCATCGGCATCAATTCCGCTACTGAATTGATTCTGGAATCCAGTGCTACTGCCGGAGGCGGCTGAAGCGGTCTGATCAGTTTGTGGATTTTTTGCATCAGCACGGGTCTTTTCTGGTTCTGCGGCAGATTTAGCTGCGCCGCCATCTGAGAGACCGTCAACATCTTCAATCTTAGGCGGAGTATCCAACTCTGGTGTTGCTGGCTGTCCTTGTAGTTGCTGTTCGGATGGCGTGATAGATGTATTAGTAGCAGAGACAGAATTACTCCCTGTTACTGGTTTACTGACAACCTTAGCGGATCCATCTGATGCAATGATAGTTTCATGTTTTTCCGTCAAACTTGTATCAAAATCTTTATAAAGATCAAACAAGTACGCATTCATCGGGGAATATATTCCTGCAGCGGAACTAATAGGAGATTGTGGGACTCCTGGTTGTTTTTGTGCAGATTCTAAAGAAACTGCCATCTGTTGCGTAACGTCATCTGTAGTTGTTCGTGGATCAATAGATGTAGGGATACTGAAATCTGGCAACGCCCCTGCTAATGGAGCAGTTAATAATCCAGCTGCGTTTTTCAATTCTGCCGAACCAGTATTCATTAATACTGCCAACTTACATGGATCTAGCATTGCGGCAGACATTGCCATAGCAGCTAACTTACTTGCAATTTGCGATGCCATATTGGCGATGCCAGCAATCTCTCCCAAAATTTGATTAGCAACCGCCTTGACTGCGCCAAGTGCTCCTGCTGCCATACCTCCGAGGTCTCCCATCAAGGATTTTACGCCTGCAATTCCGCTGTTTATCATACCAGAAACGCCGGCAATTAAAGGAGCGGCTGCAGCCATTGCACTGTCAACAATGCCGGATATGCCACCAATAAGAGAATTTATATTATCAGTTATCGGACCTATTAGCCCATTAATTAATCCGGACACTTGGGATGATATGCTATCAAACATTCCCATTACGCCACTATTATCTAGAATCCCCAACAAAGAAGACTTTGCTGAACCTAATATATCAAATGCCCCATCAAACGCCCCCGACATGACACCCATCAAGTCATTGAATAGGCTACAACTATTATCTGCTTCGCCAAACGATTTATTTAGTCCAGATAACATATCAGCATCTTGTAATGTCTGTGGCAAATCTAAAATTTGAGAAGCTGTGTGTGAACTCAAATTACTAAACATACCAATCGCTGCGGCACCCAAGCCAGCACCTTTTAAAATATTTTCAAAATCTACACCGGTTGATTCTAGTACACCTGCGATAATAGTAGCCTGCGTTAGAGAATTACCACCATTAGCAGAACTTCCCAACAAGTTGAATGATGTGTCCACTGATTGTAATGATGATACTCCAGGACTGATACCATAGGCAGTATATTCAGTAATGCCAGTACTTGCAATTGTACTGTATGGATTTGTAAAATTATTTGCTGTTATCTCACTAGAAATTATTGATAACGCCTGTTGTTTATTATACTGTTCTTCTGCTGCGTTCAACTCTGCTAATTCACTGGGTGTTAGGCCAATCTTATTACTATCATTATAATAAGATGCTGGTGTATTAACTGTTTCGCCTAATGCAGCAAACACATCTGTGTTTGCCGTTGGTGTATTGGTACCAGTTAATGCACCGCCGCCTTTGCGAACAAACTCTTGGTATAATCTCTCGAATTCTGCTTCACTACTCATATCGTTTATCCATTCACTATCACATTGCCAGAACCAGTCGCTACTCTAATACCACAACTGAAGGCATCATTGATACGTCCCATTGGTTTCCCATTAACTAGAACATTAGATGAACCTTGCTGCAATGCACTCACGTGTGGCACACACCTTGGCGGAGATCCTTGCGGAATACCGTGCGGAGTGGTCATGTCAGTGACTCTAAACGCTTGCTTGCCATTAATAATGACATTGCTAGAACCAGTACTACACTTCCCAGGCCCACATGATGAGTGAGGTGTTATCATGTCTGTTGTTCTAGCTGCACCCGGCATTAGACTATTAATCCTGTTTTTTCTGGTACAACGAGTCCAGATGTTGCTGCCCGATAACCTTGAGTTGTGTCATCGTTTGTTTTCATCATTGCGATTATTTTGTCACGATAAATGTTCACTTCGCCTTCACTCGCGCCAGTTACGGTGAACGATTGGAATGTTACACCTTGTTGGCTGAATGCAATAGTTAATGGACGAGTAAGAGTTATATGAGTCTCGGTTTCATTCGTTAGTTTGCCCAATACTTCCTGTCCACCCGGCAGTGCGATGGTTACAATATCATTTACTTTATATTTCGTTTCGATTAACATATTATCCTCGTTTTGTTTATGTTTGTATTTATAGTTTTAATTAACGCCTAGTATTATGCACTGTCTCTAAATTTCAGAGTATTAATTACAAACTCTTTGGTGTAGCGTTTAAGTATGTCCAAGTCATCTGAAACGGTGTCATATCGTTCAACTTTGCCGTTGCTTCTATTTAATACCCATCCATCAGCTATGCAGATAAGATACATATCTCCGTAACGCATGTCATGAATCAGTAATAATTCTAGTTCTTTGTCTGGATTTGAATGACAGATTGTGTGAAAACAACTTAGTCCATTACCACTGTTAGTGTAAAATTCTTCAGTGATATACTCCCATACATCTGGCCAAGTATTTAGATTATCATAATCAAATCCATGCATATGATAATCTAAATGTTGCCACCAATCTACTAATCGTTGTAGATTTTTTTGTGTAAAGTCTTGTTTAAGTTCTAATCTGCATTGTCGCCACTCATAGAGTAGTGTCGAAGTATCTTTCATTTACATTGACCATCTTTTTACTGTGTAGCTAATTTCAACATTATATGTTGCATCTTGGTTAAAGAATACTTGTAAATCAGTGCCTTTCGCTGCTGCTGCGGCAAAGGAACCACCAGTGATATCAGCAATGAATGTTGTGAAGTCCCAATTAGGGTCTAAGTGTCTAACAACAACATCATCGCCTTGTTGCGTTGCATAACCACCCACCGTTGTATTTGCAGATGTTAACATCCATGCATCAACTAATGCTTTAGTAGTAGATGTAACTAATACCGTATCTTCAAGTTTTACGTCAAACTGAATGTTAGAAAATTCTACTTCAGGTGCGACTGGTGGGGCTGGGACCGCAGGAGGTGTTGGGTATAATGGATTAGGATACATCTCTGCTATATTGTCTGCGTTAAAGTCTTGCCAAATTTCAGTACTCTCATCCGTCAGTTTAACCTGTTGGATATTGTGTGGATAACCATTAATAACTTTTATTTGTCCTGCGCGTACAAACACTTTGCCACTGCCACGTTGAATCAATGAGTAGTCTACAAAAAATGTAGTACAACTATCAACATGATATCTTAAAAATAACCCACTTTGAATTTCAAATAGTTTTCTAAACAAACTAGAACGTTTGCCAGTATGGTGCGAATATGACGAAAGATGTTGGTCTGCAAACAAGGAATTAAATGAATTTTCTGTAACAACTTCTACGTTTCTACGAGAACGAGCATAAAATGGAGCCTCAAACTCTGGGATTTCGATGTACTGCACATATGTAGTATCAGCAAAATCAGTATCATCCGGCGCGCCAATTAATGATTTTGTATAATAATATGATCTGTGTGTGTTGTTATAATCATAATCTGTAAAATCGGATGAGCCAGCCTGATCTTTTTCTCTCATAGTAATTGTTGCAACTCCAGACGTAAAGTCTGGTAATGCCCATACTAATTGATAATTCAACATATCTTGTACTGCGTGAACTTCATTTACAAATGTAGGCAACACAGTATCTTCATAACTATAGTATGTATTAATTTCTTCTAATGTTAAGTCTCCTAAGTCAATTCCACCAGGAATTGATGCTAGTCTAGGAGTCAATGAGTTGAACTCAGATAAAATTAACGATAGCCCATTTTGCAAATCTCTACTGTAATCAATGTAATAATCACCATCGACTAACGGATCGCCATTGCTACGTAATACAGGAACGGGGATTGGACTGTCACTAATATCCATGTTATCAATATCAGTTGTGTGGAATCTAAAATCTTCTGTACCTGCGCCCAATTGAACCCAAGTAATTGCAGTTCTTTTCCAATATGTAACTGTACTAACACCAACAACTACTGCAATAGCATCAAGTATTCCTACAGCATCAGATGGCTTTAAAATCGCGCCAGTGTAATCTAAACTTGGATTAACTGGTTGATGGTCGTAAACATTATCAATTGTTTCGCTGACCCATTCTAATCCTGTGCCCGACCATTTAAATAAACCAAAGTGTGATTTAATCATGTCCGTAGGATTATTATTAGGAGCAATATCTTGTGCTGGCATCGCAGCATTGTGTCTGACATACATCGTAGTAGAAGTTATATCGGTAAGTCCATCATATGATGTGGAAACAATGGAAGCCTGCGTGTAATCTTCAGTGCCTATTACCTCTAACACTGTTCCGTCTCCAAGTAATGGACCTAAACCAGTCGCAGTAAATTTGACATTTGCTTTATTCTCTGCTGCGCCAATAGGTACATAATCAGTATTACCTATAGTTTTAATAATATAGGTTTTATCTTTGTCTATCTCGGATGATGGAATGCGATGAGTATCATACGTGAACTCTTTAAGATAGATGATTTCACCAGGAGCAAAGGATACCTGGCCTTGCCATTCTACATTTTGTACGTAGAAATGCATTGCATTAATCAATACATCTACATCAGGAATATCACGAATGACCAGGTCTTCGTCTATTCGTAGTCCATTTGCTTGGTACGGGTTGTCAGTACTGTCTAGCCATGTTTGAATAACTGCATGTGCATTTGCAAATACATCAAATTGTACTTCGTCAATAGCATCATCTATGCCAATGAACAACTGATTGGTATCAATTGCAAATCCCATTTCGCCAGTATCTAATGTATTTACGCCTATCTCTTCGCGTAATCCGCGTCTTAATAGAATTTTTACGTTTGTTGTTGCCATATCGTGTAACTCCTAGTCGTTACATGTATTTATCAAAATACTCTTGAACCTTCAACGCCCACTTCATTGCATACTGGTCAAACTCTTCACCTTCGACTACAAATTCTTGGTAGTTGCCAAGATTGTCTGCCTCTGCATCCCAACCAATCATCATGATAACGATAGTGCGAATATTTGTACCGTATAACTCATTATGTGCTGACGCATATGCTGCACCTTGTAAGAAGTAATCATCAATCCACTCACGCTTCTTAGGCTTACGAGTAGTTTTGAAATCGACCATTGCAGGCTTACCGTTCCATACACCAATACAATCTGCTGTTCCAGCATAAAGACCTGGGTAGTACAGAGGTACTTCTGTCCCCCAACATTCATTTAGATTGCTGAGTCCTTTATCGATAACAATGTCTGATAGTTCTTTGGCCATCTGGTGAATTAGATTTGATCCGGCTGGACGATCTTCTTCTAAGATAAACTTTTCAAGATGTAAGTGTACTTGAGTACCAATACCAGTGGCAAGGTTCATAATACGATTAGCTTCTTCATTCCCGACGCGCTTGCGCCATTCATGAATTGCGGTTTTATCAGCAAGTGCAGAGAGTACTGTCGTTACACTTGGCAATGGTTTCCCCCCTGGCGTCTGATAGTGACGGGATCCATCAACATTCACACGCGACAGGGGGGTATATGTATAAGTTTCTTTAAGCATACATTAAGTATACTACGATTCGTAAGTAATTACAAGCTCTTTTTTAGTGCTTCAATCATTGCTGCTTTAGTGTGTCTGCGATCCAATTGTACACCTAAATTTGTATCTGCCCATACATCAATTTCTTTTTTAGTCATCGATACAAAGTCAGGGATATCAGTTATAAGTGGCATTTCGGCAGATTTGGTATCAATTAATACTGGTTTAACGAGGGTATCTACAGTCATTGCACTAACTGTTTCTACAACTGCGTTGGCAGTTTTTTCTTGGGCAAGTTTTTCCATTGTAGCAGTTGCTTGTTCTAACTTTACTTTAGTTACCGCAGCAGATTCTTCTCTTGCTTTTTCCATACGACCCATATATTCTCTATGAGATTTTTGTTCTAGTATTGATTTGCGCTTTTCAACTACATCAGCTGGAAGACCAGCGAATGGATCACTAGACTTTGCTGATTTTTCTAAAAGAGTAGACATCTGTTTCTTTGTAATAACTTCAATCTTTTTACCGCCTTTAATAATTAATGGCATATTAATTCATCCTTCTATCTGTTGCTTTGTTAGCAAGACGCTTCACTGCTTCCCTGGAAGAATCATCATATTTTGATTTTGATGATGGGGCATTTCCAAGTTCGATGCTATCACTCGTCACACTACTAACATACTTACTGTTTCTAAGCATATTTATTAGACTTTCGGAAGTGACTGAATGACCTAAATCATTCAATTCACGTACCATAATGTCAGTTCCTATACTAGGAATATCATTCGCTTTTAAGCGAACTAGATACACATTGATATCATTCACAAGTTGTGATTTATAATTTTCACTCAAAAGTGTAGAGATTTTCATTATGCTCTCTTAGCTCTTCCCAATGGCTCATCGTCTGGACCAGACATTGATTCATCGCCTCCAGCAAAATCAGTTTCGACATCATCAACGAAATCGTCTTGGATATCTCCGCCAATCTCTAGGTCGCCAGACATGTCATCTGCTGGTGCATCACCTGAAAGAACCAAGGTTGCATTAGAAATTGCATCTTTGGCTGTACGTGCTTCTTGCATTAGACCTGATAATGCCTGATCTGCGGTATCTTTAAATACAGATGCGGCTTCTTGGCCATGTGAATGTACCATTTCGTCTGTGAGTGGCCCAAGTTGATCGTTTTGGATTTTACCAATTTTTTCAATCATGTCTTGTAGTTCGTCTGCGATGCCACGTGCTGCCATTAGGACTTCTGCTTCGGCTGCATCACTTTCAAGAAGTGTGTTTAGTTGTGCTAACAAACCTTCTGCTAATTGTTCTCTTTTCATGTTATATTCCTTGTGTCCTTTGTATGAATTTCCATAGTCTGTGCTATTTACGTCCACCTTAGGGACATCTGTTTCGGCAACATGCTTTATGTCTGCAAGATATGCATCTACACCAGCCGTGGATTTTAGACCCCATTTCTTTGCCGCTTTAGTTGCTGCTGCATAAGATGATGATGCGGTTACGTCTGTTTTGCCTTTTTTAACGTGAACAACAACATATGGACGTTCGCCATCTGCGGATTCATTCTTTGCAGCATGTACTGCTTTACGCTGTGCGTCTGACTTATACTTGCCTTCTTCGACGCCTTCTTTTTTCAAGAATGCGGGCTTGTCATCTTTGGTACCCATTTTGCCATCTTTGCCTGCA